>Ga0209566_100849_pt1 | contig 15204 bp, 15 predicted proteins | sample Araplavi_mTSA_r2_2_FD_184287 | JGI IMG/M metagenome (GOLD analysis project Ga0209566, IMG submission 184287) | Arabidopsis root microbial communities from North Carolina, USA - plate scrape CL_Cvi_mTSA_r2 (SPAdes) (version 2) | ecosystem: Host-associated > Plants > Roots > Endosphere | place...
TCTCTGGACTAACCTACATACATAATCGTTTTGTTGCTATTCCGCCCGATTGAATCCTTTCATGATCAGCCATATAGCCAATACCAATTGTTGAAAAGCGATCGGCACGTTCAGTATCATGTAGGTTATGTCCAGTCCGATGAAGCGAATCATAAATAATAGACTTGCCAATATAGATAGTGTCGAGCCAATCAAACCCAAAACTGACAGCCAAAGGGGAATGATTTTGGTTTGGATGAATATGCAGGTAAACAAGAACATAGCTAAAACAAATGTCAGTGTTGTTGCTACATGGTTTACCAAATCACGACCGTCCCGCAACAATTCACCGAAGGTGTGGAAATAGGATACATTCAGAGCATCAACCTTTGTAAATTCTTGACTTACTGTCAATAACAGCAGAAGAATGATAACACCAATCATAATGAATACACCTGAAATGATGCCGAAGGCAACAGAGCCTAGAGCAAGACCTTTATTATGCTTGCTTAACATCGGATACAGCAAAATCGGAATACCAACGTAGGCAACAATCATTAACAACTGAGCAAACGCTCCTATTAGCACCTGATTTTCATTTGTGGATGCGTTGACCAGGTAGTCTGCTCCATCAATAACAGGCACAACACTACATATCCCTGCAACCAACCCGACTATGAATAACAACCCTACAATTACAGCAGACCTTCTACTTGAATGGTTACTCATCCTCTGCATAATGAACCTCCTTATCATATCTATCGTGGGGGCTACTACCAAAATACTCAGAACCGCACTCTGACATGACAGGGCTCGGGAAGAATTGCTGAGCAATGTTGAATCAATCAAGTTGGAGTGTAAAAGCAATGAAGGGAAGGCGTCACCAGCGTTATTCCAGTAAAGGAACTCACATCGTAGCAGGTCAGCAAGGTGCTGTTTGCCATCGAAGGTGGCGAACGCGTAGAGGCCGTAAGACTTTCCTATAAACAGGGATGGAAATCGTATTGTATTTCCACGCAGTGCGGTTGCGGGTTCGGGTGCCGCTTTTGCGCCACGGGTACCACGGCCTGAAACGAAATCTGACCGCTGACGAAATTACCGACCAATTGCTTCACTTTCACTTGAACGGCCACGCCTTGGTCAGCGTGTCCTTCATGGGTATGGGGGAGGCGCTCGCCAACCCGCATCTCTTCGGTTTAGGACATCGAAGAATTACGATTTCCACCATCGGCCTGTTGCCGGGAATCGATAGGTTGACTAGGGAGTTTCCACAGGTCAATCTAACCTTTTCGATGCATTCGCCGTTCGACGATCAACGGAGCGAACTGATGCCAATCAATAAGCGGTTTCCGCTTCGAGACGTGCTGAATGAATTGGATCACCATATCCGACAAACGGGAAGAAAGGTGTATATCGCATATATTTTTCTTCAGGGGTTCAACGACTCGACGGAGCATGCGAAAGCGGTTGCCTCTCTGTTGAGGGGAAGGGGATCTTGGGAACATCTCTACCACGTGAACCTAATTCCCTACAATTCAACAGAAGTGACGTCTCAAAGCTACTTGCCATCTGACCCGGAAAGGATCAAAACGTTCGTTCGGACGTTGATACGGTCCGAACACAATTCGGATCGGACATTAATGCGGCATGTGGTCAGTTATACCGAGCTGAATAGTCGATGTTCGAAATGTAACATACAATATTCTGTTTGTGCTCTCAACTGATACTGAACAAAACAATGGTACATACTTCTCATTTCTTACAAAAGTATGCGCATATTCATTCCGAGTTAGGCAGAATTTAAGGAAAGGGATGAAAGCCTATTTTCCTGATTAATAAAACAGACCAACACAGGTAGGTGAACGTTATGGCAGAAAAAAATATTTTGGCCTACTTTAAAAGTCCGGAAGAAGTCGAAAGTGTGTCCAATAAGCTGCATGCACTTCATGTCGTGGACATGTCAATTGATCGTTTCAGCATGTATCCAGCCAATGATTCATACGGTCCGCCGAATCTATCCGGCAAGATGGGCAGTTTAACATCCGTGACCTTCTGGAACACGCTCGGTGGTGATTCCACCAACGTTTTAGCTGCTACAAATGTATCGGCAAGCGGGATGAGTGACGGGGGTCAGGGTGGACCCACCGGAAGAGATATTTTGCTGACTGTTGTGGTGGAGGAGAAATCTTTTGATAAAGCCATGAGAATTATTGAAGACGAGGGCGGTAAGGTGTAAAGGTGAACGTCAAATATGCCCCACTAGCGGCCAGGCTGGGGCCAGTGTATGATCAAGTAGTTTCGTTCAGTCGGCAGAAGAGTGCACCAATGGATAAAAGATGGACAACGAATTCGCGTCCATGGAACAGAAGAGTATATCGAAATTTGTAATAGTTGAAAAAGCCCCCTAGAACAACTACAAGACTGCCTAACCATGGCAATCTTTATTTTTTGAGAAATTTGAACATATTGGAGATATATTCCACTGATATAATGATGAACAAGAAGATATAGAAACAGGTGAAATGCATATGAGCTATAAGGAGTCCGTACAAAGGGCGATTGACTATTCGTCACAAATGAATAATTACGATTGATGATAACGCGGCTGCTGATTTGTATCAGCAGCCGTTGTTGCAATCATACTCTTATAAATATAAGCCGCAGTCAGGTATTTCGGGAAAGAGATCGCTTACTATACCGCTTCGACTTGGACTTGGCCGGAGGGATACGCTTCAAGGCGCTGGCGTAACTTAGCACTTTGCGGGCGATGCTCTTGTCGGCTAAGTGCCGGAATATATAAGGGTCGGGATTCGTATTCAGCTCGATGATCCAAGGGCGCAGTTGGTTGTCTAAGCCAATATCCGCGCCGACCATGTTGAGTCCGGGATACGTGCGGCTGAGAGCTTTGGCTGCGTCATACCCAGCTTTGGAAAGGGTCTTCTCCATTTTGGACAGTTTCTCTCCAGAAACAAAAGGCTTCAGCAACGTCCGAACTTCCGTCGGTTTGCCGCCGCTATGGTAATTCGTCACGATCTTCCTCGGGTGAGCGACCCGACCGATCATGCCGGTCATCTCCCAAGCGTGCTTGTGATTGCGCTGGACCATAACGCGGATATCGAACCGGCGGCCCTTGTACTTCAAGAGATGGATTCCTTTCTGAACCAAATAAGGACGTTTACGTTTGGTGCGAACGATAGACCGATACATGGAAGGGAACGAATCGAACACGCGTTTCTTTTCTTTCTCTTGATACGAATAGGAGTCGTTGCCTTGTTCTACGCGCATGACTCCTTTGCCGTAAGTGCCCGCTTCCGGTTTGATGTAAACCATGGAATAGCGGCGAAGCATCTCTCCAAGTGACTTTTCGTTCATTCTGCGGGTTTCAGGCACCCGCATGCGGACTTTCGGGTCTTTCAAAATGGCCTTTGTTTTCAGCCATTTGCTTAAAACGTTCTTTCGAACGGATGTTTTCAAGTTTCGACACCTCCTGCCATGTAATATATGCTGACTCTATCTCCCTACGATTCAGGCATATGTGGAGATGGAGATGAAATTTGGGCATAAACGAAAGCTGGCTTATCCGGCTACTTTGCGCTTCGGGCGTAACTCTTTCTTTTGTGAAAAGACAGCGATCGGTAGCGCTTGGCCAGCTTGCCGACGGCAGATTCCGATAGAGCGGATGGGCTGGTCGATAGACTTTTGTTAAGCGCGCTTTTGAGTCGAACTTTCCCGGGGCCAACGGAATAGACGTAATTTCCGAACGTTTCATATTCAGAAAATCCGAACTGCTTTTTTCGGTTGACGCTTTTCAGAATGGCTTTAAACCACTTGGTTCCATGCCTCGCTTCGATTTTGTTCTTGAGCGACCGCAGTTTCGTTTTGTCGAACAACATGTAGTGCGTCACGAAAGAACGGGGACGTGGGGCTTTTGTTCCTAGTAACTTGCGATAGGTGACGAAATATTCAGGCTGGCTCCAGTTACGGCAATAGAACAGTTGCTTGCCGTCGGCGTAGAACCGGTGCGGCCGGATCAACACGGTATCGGCGTCGATAACCAAGAAATGCCTCTCTTTCGCAACGGAACTGCTACCGAGCTTCAGCAGCTGCTGGTATAACCAACCGGATCTCTCCCATCTCTTGGAACGATACGCGATCTGTTTTTTTTGCAGGGGGAGAACCGTATTTTCATGAATGAAGGTACAGCCTTTGAGATGGCAGACTGCTTTGATTTTAGGGCTGTTCGGCGCTACAACGAAAATCTGGCCGATGGGATGCCGCACGTATTTCCTTACACCGTCGATCACATGGGGAAGGGTGTCCAAATCTTTGTCGATAGCCGGAATGACAACATCAATTTTGATATCAGAGTTCGAGGCCAATGAGAATCCGCTCCTTTTCATTGTCGGTAATCATCAGAATATGCTTCGCTGATCGTTTTGGATTGGGACTGCCGCCCCCTTATGAGAGCAGCTACATAACTCGGGGAAGCAACTCGGTAGCGAGGAAGCAGAGTCAGCAGACAACCCTGCACTGGCTAACTGAACAGCGCATCCAGCGACTATCTCGCTTTAAGACGAGGTAATATCAGTGGCCATTTCTACTAATATGTGGAAATAGATTGGTGGAGATGATATGATATCCGGGAATCAAGGGATCAAATGGGGGAATACATGTGTGGAAATATATTATTAACCGTACATTGCAATCCATCTTCGTATTGTTTGTGGTTTCTTCCATATCTTTTGTTCTCATGCATTCCATGCCAGGGAATCCTTGGGCGGGCTTTGGAATGACGGAAGAGCAGCATAAATGGGTAGAAGAGCAAAAGCATCTTCACGGACTCGATCTACCAATATATTTGCAATATATCCATTGGCTCAAAGGTCTCACAAATGGTTATTTGGGACTGGATTATCAGTTTAATCCGATTGATAGCTACTTATGGGTATATGCACAAAACAGCTTTATCCTTCTGGGGACGGCCTGGGTCATTACGTTGATGATCGCCATACCATGGGGGATACATAACAGTATTAAGCCGTATGGTATATCAGACTGGCTGGCTATGTTATTTGGGTTCATCGGATTTATCGTACCCGCCTTTGTACTGGGTTACTGGCTACAGCAGATTTTTGCCATGAACTTGCTGTGGTTGCCGCCCAGCAGCATGCATACGCCTACGGAAGAAGGCAATATCCTTGACTTAATTCAGCATATGATACTTCCCGTATCGACGGTAATCTTAGGTATGCTAGCCTATTATTTAAAGTTCATTCGAAACGGAATGTTAGAAGTTTTGGACTCCCGATACCTGTTGACTGCCAGAGCCAAAGGAGTATCCGATAGAGGTGTAATATACCGTCACGCATTGAAAAATGCCCTGATCCCAATTATTACGTTAATTGCGCTCGATATTCCCGCACTTATAGGCGGATTAGCTATTGTTGAAAATGTATTTAATTAGTACGGACTGGGCCTCTTGATGCTGCACTCCGCCTTAAAGCGGGATTTTCCGGTTTTGATTGCAATCATTCTGGTTTTGTCTGCTTTTATCATCGTGGCCAATTGGTTGGCGGATGTGCTCTATTCGGTGGTTGACCCGCGTGTTCGGAGGACTGGAAATAAATAAGAGACACCAAATTTCTTTCATCAACATATGGACCATGCAGAGACTCCTTTCTTTGCAACGAGTTTTTATTTGAATTTTTCAAAAAAGATTTTTAATGCGACCGTATGATTTTCATCATTCTAAACGTCTTACATAAGGAAAACAGGAAGGGATTGAAGCTATGTCCGAATCTTGCGATCCGATTGTTGAAGAGACTCGAGCATTACATAAGAAATTCGAGGAGTTGATCGAGCCACATCGCCAATCACTTTGGAGATATTGCCGTTATGTAACGGGTTCTCCCTGGGATGGAGAAGATCTATTTCAAGATACATTATTGAAAGCTTTTGCGACAATGGCCCAAATCTGGCACCCTCTCGCAGTGAAATCTTACTTGTTCCGTATTGCTACTAATACGAGAATTGATGGGCTTCGGAAGAAAAAGATTTCAATGGATACATATGTAGAACTGGACTCCAATGATATTCCCGAAGAAACGGTTGATCCATTGGAAGTGATTGAGGCGCTAGAAGTATTAGTTCAGTATCTACCGCAAAGGCAAATCGCTGTGTTCTTGCTCATGGAAGTATACGGTTTTACTGCTCCCGACGTAGCCGGAATGGTACGAATGAGTGAAGGTTCGGTCTATGCAGCTCTTAACCGTGCGAGGACGAATATCCGCAAGCATCGCAACATGCTACCGGAGCAAATTCATCAAGAGAAGGTAGAAGAATCGAATGGTATGCTGCTCGATACCTTACTTCAGGCATTGAGAGACGGCGATGTGGACAGAATTCTCGGAATGTTTGAAGAAAGTATTCATAATGATGCAAAACCCGGATTTCAGGAATATTCGAAGAGAGATATGCTAAATGGTTCTTTCAAACACATAGGGCCGGTTTTGCATGTTTCGTTGGAGCTTTTGTGGGGTCGGAAAGTATTTGTAGTATTGGCTGAAACGGAGATTGGGCTTGTTCTTCACGATATTGGTGAATATGAATTCGAGGACAATCGGATTGTGTATCATCGAGGTTATTATTTCTGTAAAGAGATGTTGCTCGAAGCAGGGAAAGCACTTAACGTCCCGGTTCAGCTACAGAAAGACCCAAATCTAGATTGGCGTGAGAAGAATTAATTTTGGCTCAAAACAAGGAGGAAAACAAAAATGATTAGCCCTGTAGAAAACAAGAATCCCATTCGGAGTCAGATAAGTTCTGTAATTCTTTGGTCCAGAAATCTTGAAAAGTCAGCAGAGCAATACAGCAAACTGTTTAACCTCTCGAACGAACAGCAGGAGCGTTTCGATCATTTGCATATCCTGCATCTGCCGAACGGAACGGACATTATGATCGATTCCAATGGAATGGATAACATTCCAGTTCCAGATAAAGGTTCGCCGCTTTGCTTTGTACCCGCTGAGGATATAGATGAAGCGGCCGCTTTAATTGAAAGCTTGGGATTCCAAATCATTTATGGTGGGATTATGCGGAATGAGTATGTATCTTTTTTCAATATGCGTGATGATGATTTCAACGTAATTACGGTATGCCAAAACCATAATTGATAAAGGATTAAGAGAAGGTTGCCAAAAAGTCGTCCATATGGACGTTTGAGGCAGCCTTTTTTTCGTTTTATCTTTGTTATGACATGTAGGAATTTAATGGATGGTAATAGAAGTCAGTTGACGAAATCGGCTATTAAAAATATCTTTTTTATAGATTATGTTCAAATCGAGCGACTGGGTGGCATCTATATGATAGGGCGAAGAGACGCGAGGAGGAAAACATGACATTCTCAGCGGAAAATGGAGTACGTGCAGCTACCAAGGCTGGATCATTCGGGATGATGTCCTGCGATCGGGATCAGTCTCTGGTGGAGCGTGCGCAGCAAGGGGATACCGAGGCGTTTGGTGAGTTGATCGAGCAACATCGAGGTAAAGCGCGCAGCTTAGCGGAACGGCTGACAAGGGATCCCCACATGGCCGACGATGTTGTACAGGATGCGCTTATACGCGCGTTTATGCATATGGGTACACTCGTCGATACCAGCCGTTTTCTTCCTTGGTTTTATCGTATTGTGCGTAATCAAGCGAACATGCGATTGCGACGGGGCGGTCCTCACCGGAATGAACGGCCATTCGTTTCCATCACCTCCTCGGGAACAAACGGTTCACAGGTTGACTGGGATGACCTGGACAGCATTCTCCATCATCTAGCACGTACGGCGACGGATGCAGCGATGAGAGAGCAGGACCCTGCGGAGCACCTATTGCGCAAGGAGATATACGAAACGATTCATACGTTGCTGCATTGTTTGAGTAGAAAAGAGCGAGATATATTCGAGGCTTATTTTTTCCACCAGTTGAGCCCAGATGAGATCGCCGAAATGTACCGAATGACGACCGGCTCGATCTACACGTATATCCACCGCTCTCGCCAGAAGCTCCGTAAGGAGCATATTCGCGTCTGTTTAGGCCTTTTACCTGAGAAGAAGGGAGGGAATGGATTGTCCAAACCAAACATACTTGAGCTACGGTCATGGCAAGCAGAGCCACTAGTCATGTCGACGTTCGTAAACAGCATTGGGCGGATGCTTGCTTCAGTAGGCGACAGGCGGGATGCCGCAGAACTCATGGGATTGTCTACGTTCGCATTCCGCATGAAGATCTCGGATAAAACAACGTTCGCCGACGGAATCTGCGTGTTTGACTGGAGAGCCATGCTGCTTGAGCTGATGAGAGAAATCGGCTACGAAGTATCGATACTATGCGGTCAACTGTCGGATTCGCCCACCCCGCTGCTCGGGGCGGTGGAACGATTCCCAGTCGTGCTCCCGATCGAGGAGGCAGTGCTTCCGTTCATTCGCAGACACATCGACGCCGGGAAGCCGGTTCTGTACTTTGATACGCTTGTTACCAGGCCATTTGTTCATGAATGGTCGGTTATCTATGGATATGATGACCAGGGAAGAGTCGTTCATCTCACCGATCCGGCTCGGCCAGAAGGCAAAACACTGTCGTATGACGATGTAATCAATAATCCCATCCGGTTTTTAGCTGGTTTCAGCAGTAAGCCGGAACAAATAGCAGTAGAAACTGCACGGTTAACTAGGGAGATAGTAGCCCGTGAGCAAGCACAACGAACATACAGTTCGCAATCGACTATGCAAAGTATGGTTGTGCATATCGCCCACGAACTACGTACTTGAATTACACGTCCGGAATGGCGGCATATGATCGCTGGATTGGCCATCTGCGAAACCCTCATGTTGCGCCGAACCGTTACGGGATGGGACAGCTTTCCGCAGTTTATGCCGAAGCGAAGCGGTATGCGGGACTTTACCTGCGTGGCATACCTCTTGAAGGAGAGGCGAAGCGGCTGGCGATGCTGGCGTCAGAAGCCTATGAGCAGGCCGCAGACGAGATGACTGAACTTTGTAAGCTTGTTCCGTTCATCCGAACGTCGGAGATTCTATCTCCGGACATGCGTGAAGTTTGCGCGTTGCAGTTGGAGAAAGCCAAGGCCTTCGAATGCGCCGCGGTTGATTATCTAGAGAAAATGCTTGCCGTAAAGGCTGGGGAAGAGGGAAGTGGACAATGAAAGAGTTGCGGTTTATGACGGAGTTTCAACATTTGCAAAGAGTAATAGATGCTAAGGAGTCATTCGAACGGGCCAATCCTGGTGTAACAATCATCATCGAGCAATCGACCGATCATTTTGAATCAAAGAACGCCTATGAATCCGAGGAGGCACCGGATATCATTGAGTCGGGCGGGTGGTCGTTGTTTAACAATAAAGACATGTTCGTAGATTTAAATCCCTATGTCGCAGAAGTCGACGGACTCGAAGAGGATCTATACCAAGGGCCAATGAGGGTTGCACGACACAACGGCATGCTGCCAGGACTTCCAGTAGATGTAAGCATACCGCTTTTTGTCTATAATAAAGAACTGTTTGACCGTGCCGGACTGGCTTATCCGACCGAGGATATGACATGGGACGATTTTATCGAGCTGGGAAAAAAGTTGACGATCCGCAATGAGCATGGCGTCGCTTCACAGTTTGGCTTTGGCATCGCCGTAGATATCGAGTATTATGAGCCGTTTATATTTCGGAATGGTGGAAGCTATCTGTCTCCGAACGGCTCTACCGCTAGGGGATTTGTCGACAGTCCGGCGACCATCGAAGCGTTCCGTAAGCTAATTGACGCCTATCGTGTACACGAGATTATTCGGAAGCCGGGAGAGCCTTCCGAAGCAGGTCAGCTTCATGAGGGTTTTGCGATGATCTTCGGATTTATGTGGTTTACTGGCGATTTGATCTACCACAAGATCGACGAAAAGTTCGGGGTGGTTGGTCTGCCGAAAATGCAGGAGAACGTTCAATCGAACATGATCTACATGGGCGCGGCCGGTGTTACATCGAAGTCGAAGAACCCTCGACTAGCCTAGAAGTTTCTACACCATTATCTCATTGAGCAGCATTCTTGGCCGCTTCCGATCACACACTCTCAGGCGAAAGAGCGAGGTTTAACCGAACACCGCCTTTGGTCGCGTTACATGGAGGAGCTCGACTATGTACAACCAAGCGGCTATTACCTGAATGAGAAGTGGAACGCGTCACGTCAGCTCATTAACGAAGACATCCACAGCATGATTCTCGATGGTGCCGATGTGTCCCAAACGCTGCGCTCATGGACGAGGTTCGCATGAACACGTCTATTTCATGTAACAGGAAATGTATCCACTTCAAGGCCTCAAGAAATAAAATGCTTTCCAATCATACATTAGTTAAAAAAATGTCCTAGAGCGTGTTTTCAAACCGGTACATCCGACATTCTAGGGTCTCTCTTTCCTTTCCCCGACGAATTGGTGCAGAACCTACAGCTCTTAACCTCGTATACTTCTGCGCCACATCCAAGAAGAACATTCTGTGCCTTATAGTTTGCAAACCGCGTGATGGCAGATGAGCCACGGTTTACCCATCAAGTTGAACTCCATACAGGCGTACTTCAAATAGAATGCAGTCAATTGTTAACTCAGTTTTTTAGGCAATTACGAGAAAAAATAAATAATTTGAAAAAGTGTAGGGTTTGGACTAATTCGAGCGTCTATTTATGTAGGGAAAGGGGGAGGGATTCTTTCAAGATGAACAAATCATTAGACAAGTGCTAGCTGGGGATCAAGCAGCATTCAAACACATTGTCGATTGATATCAAACTTATATTTTTCAAATGAGCATCTTTAGATTTACTCTTTGTGTCTGCATCAAGGGGATTATAAGCGCCCGTAAGAGAAAGTTGGTGCTACAATGGGCATATTTTGGAAAATGGGAGCCGGAAATTTCATAGCCCAGATACGGCAAACGCTACTCACCGTATGCATAGGGTCTATCGGTGTCGTTCTGATTTTTTCTTGTTATTTTGTCATTTCTTCTATTACACATAGTAAATCACTATGGGAAGAAAAACACTTTGGTGTAATTGGTACTGAGATTTATCCGCGTAGCGGACTTGAGTTAACTGAGGCTCAGATTAAAAATGTTCAAACGAAGCTTCAAACTAGAAATATTGCCAGTCTTCCCTACGTGTCTCAGGTCGTTTCTGTGTACAGCAGGAATAATGATGAAGTTAGGGAAGATAGCATCGTTGCATTAGGATTTGATTTTCAACATGCTCGGGAAATAGAACCGAAGCAACCGCTGTGGTCTACGGATCCCCTGACAGCAGAAGAAGCGATTTTATCGGTTCCGCTAGCACAGCGGTTGGGACTTATTGTCGGCGAAACCATGATAATCTCGTTTGCTGGGCATGAAGTGCCTGTAACGATTCGTGATATAGCAGAGGAACGCGGATTAACAGGTTTTCGCGGAACAATGAGGGCACAAGGTACAGTTATTCTCTCGGATAAGCTTGCGCATCAGCTATTCGGCGTTCCAGAAGCAAGCGCACATAGTATCTTACTGGCGACGGACAAGATGTATTCATCATTACCAGGCAGTTCCTTCTTTACGGATCTCACGGAGCGAGCAATCAAAAAAGAAGCGTTATCTCATATGTCGATGGTGCAGAGTATTTTCACACCTCCATTTTTGTTTTTTGTCGCTGTTTCTTTGTTCGCTGGAATTCTGCTGTTGGCGCAGTTGTTTAATATTCTGAAAGAAAGGCGTAAATATTATCTTGGCGTTCTCCGATCTCTTGGAATCAGTAACCGCAACTGCTTTGTCATCTACTTGAGTGAGTGTACGTTGCTGTGTGCGGTCATTACCATCTCGGGAGTTGTGCTCGGGAATGTACTCGGTTTCGGGTTGCTGTCTGTGAATGTAATTTATATCGAGCAATTACTGGAACGGTATTCCGCTTACGCCTATCCAATCCAACCCCACGTTGATGTGACGGAAACATGCTGGATCGCATTGACCATGTTTATTGTTTTCTTACTCCTCGCTTGTTTTGTCGGGCGTTTCATTAAGCGCACATCCATTCTGCACTTAATGGGCAAGGAGGATAATCGTGTGAATCCAGCACAGAAGCGTCTGCTCAAAATCTTAGGTTGTCTCCTTGTCACAGTGGCATTCATTTATTTCAATTATTTCGCCACAGAGGGGCTTTCAGATGACGATAGGCTTGATGCAAAAGTATTCGGTTCAATTATAAGTTGGCTTATTGGCATTATAACGACTGCCTATCTTATGTTTCTCATTGTACCTTGGATGAAACGGGTCTCCTCCGTTGTTCCACATCGGTGGTTGGATCGTTTGGCTGTTACGTTAGGCACGCAGTACCCGAATATGCGGTTTAGTCGTTCATTTGGCATCGTTTTGTTGTTCACGGTATTATCCTGTTGTTTGATTGTGATGATCAGTTTCGCTTCCAATGTTGAAGATTATGCCGCTGTTAACAAGAGAGATTCTTTTATGGCTACCGACGCCTATATGTCTTATGTCGATGAGCTGGAAAAAGATAAGCTGACAGTCAATATGAATAAAGTGCAAGAAATCGTACAAGGTGCTGCCTACGTGGATACGTACAGAATACTCGTTTCATCTCCCGACAATGCAGTTGATCTTACAGAAGTAACACCCCCTATGAATGGTTACAAATGGGCACATTCCCAAATTGTGTGGGGAAAGTGGTTAGGGGAAGGTTACCAATTACCGCTTACCGCCCGTGCGCCGCAATTTCAGAGCGATGCAGAAGTATTTCAAGCCTTGAGCGATCAAGCGTCTGTCGTTCTCGTGGATGATAAATTGGAAGGCACATACCAAGTAGGCGATCAGATTCCCCTTCGCTTGTTGAAAGGTGGGGGCAAAGAGGAGAACCTGATTGGAGAGGAAGTGGTCACGGTAGCGGGAACATTCGCCATTGGTGATGAAAACCGCTTCAATGGCAGGGTATTTATGGTGGCTGACAAACTCTTCAATAAATATAGTACAAACGGCGCTTATAAGCACCCTGGAGAGCCCAAAGGCTATGCGCTGTTGCAGTTGACTGATACAGATGTGACGGCGATAGATTCCATAAAGACACTGAAATACCATTTTACAAAAACAGCTGGTGTTACGGTGAGTACGCCTGGTGAGGACCAGGCAATCATTACGATGATTGTTAAAGCTGAATTCACGTTGTTCTCTTACATTATGTCATTCATGATGCTTATGGCCTTACTCGGGATGTATGTAATTCAGATTCGATCGGTACAGGAGCGGGTTCCCCATATGGTTATGTTATGGCAGATGGGGGTAAGTCAAAAGTCGTTGAAACAAGTTTTTATCGTAGAGGGTTGTCTAATTGGTATCATTGGGTTGATTAGCGGTATTGTGGTCGGAAGGCTCGGTTCGGAGATGCTGATGCGTTTGGCGTGGATGGGTGTTGAGTTTTCGTTCCCTTATCTGAAAGTGATAGGTCTCATCATCGGGTTGCTGATCTTCATCTGGTTGTTCAACCGATTCAGCACAGCCGAATTAAGACGTATACAGATCAGTCGGACAGAGTAACATGGGGGAGGGTGACTGATGGAACATATAGGTTACAGGAAATTCTTGAAAAAGGTGCAACAACGTGTTGTACCCGAGATTGGGGAGTTGCTACCTAATTTCCCCGTAGGGACGATTGCCCAATTAGGTCTTATGCCCGTGGTAGAGGAGGATTCTCGATCATGATTGTAGCCAAAGATGTTCGTAAGAACTACGGCATGGTAGCGACTCCACAAACAGTCGCATTATCAGGGGTGGATTTACACATTCATAGGGGCGAGATGGTGAGCATTATGGGGCCATCTGGTTGTGGCAAGTCCACGTTGCTTTATACGCTGTCAGGTATTGAGCCAACTGACAGTGGCGAGATTTGGTTCGACAAGCAAGCAATACACCAAATGAGCGAAAAAGATGTCTCCGCACTCAGATTGACGTCGATGGGTTTTGTCTATCAGCAATACAATCTGATTCCTGTGTTGAATGTCATTGATAACGTGGCATTGCCGCTTATCAGTCAGGGCGCTCAGAGGTCAGCTGCCCACAAAGCTGCAAAGGCGGCACTTGAAGATGTCATGCTATCGGATAAGTTGAAGGCCATGCCGCATGAATTGTCCGGAGGACAAGCCCAGCGGGTTGCAATTGCCCGCGCTATTGTCCATAATCCTTGCGTCATCTGGGCTGATGAGCCTACTGGAGCTTTAGATACTGTGACATCGGAGGCGATAGTGACTTTGCTACGCAAGATAAATACAGACAGGCAAGTGACCATGGTTATCGTCACGCATGACCCGTTAGTTGCATCAGCAACAGATCGTGTAATCCGTATGAAAGACGGAAGACTAACTGATTCTGTTGAGCGCGACAGGGTAGAAGGAACAGGCGGGTGATAAGCCATGCTCAGTAAGGAAAATACCAAATGCAGTCCGCACTAAAGATTGTCCAGGAATAAAAAAAGATATTATTCGACCACAGAGTTTGGGTATAACTATGGCCGCTATGGATGCTTCAACATGGATGAATGAAAACATGAACGAGTGGCTAGATGAAAAAACGCAGCAGATATGCATTCTTAATCTGTACTTGGGTCTGGCGCTGTTGGATGTCACTGATGTAATCCGCCCTTATCCGGAAGTCATTGAATGTTTACATAATATGATTATGGTTAATTTTTATGATGGACTGATTCAGTTGAAGGGTGGACAGGAGACCCAAGACGCGATCTATGCTTTTCTCAATAAATATGGAATGCGATGTGCCGGAGAGATCGATGGTGGATGCTGATCTAGAAGATGGAAGTCACTACCTATACGGATCCTAGCTGGACACCATTGTTTATCTATACCAAGTTCTCGTCACCATTGTAAACAGTAGCATTTTAACAAAAAGGATAAGCAAGATCCACATTTATTGATGGATCTAGACTCATCCTTTTTACAATTACAAATAATCGCAATTCTATTTCTGAAAGCCTTAATTATATGCAATGTTGTTGCTGCTCGTTACAGTAGACTCATCAGCTTCTAATCGATTCGGATCAAATTCATTCTCCATCTTGGCGATAACAACGGTTGCTACACCATTACCGATCAAATTCGTAATTGCGCGAGCTTCGGACATGAAACGGTCAACACCCAGCAGTAGGGC
>Ga0209566_100850_pt1 | contig 15202 bp, 13 predicted proteins | sample Araplavi_mTSA_r2_2_FD_184287 | JGI IMG/M metagenome (GOLD analysis project Ga0209566, IMG submission 184287) | Arabidopsis root microbial communities from North Carolina, USA - plate scrape CL_Cvi_mTSA_r2 (SPAdes) (version 2) | ecosystem: Host-associated > Plants > Roots > Endosphere | place...
GAAGCCCGTTATCCTACGTTCGATCCTGTCCGGTATGCGACAAAGAGGTAGCCTGGGACGAGATCATCAAGGGATATGAGTATGAGAAAGGGCGTTTCGTCTTATTCGACAAAGAGGAATTGGAGCAGCTGCAAGAAGAGGCCAACCGTGCTATCTCCATCATTGATTTTGTCGACTTGCAGGAAATTGACCCAATTTATTACCAGAAAACGTATTACCTCTCCCCGGATCAGGCAGGGGCGAATGCGTATCAACTCCTGAGGGAAGCCCTCAATGAGACTGGCAAGATTGGAATTGCTAAGGTTACCCTTCGTGCAAAGAGCAGTCTTGCTGCAATCCGTGTGTTGAACAATTGCCTCGTAATGGAGACGATGCATTACCCCGATGAGATCCGGGCTTCGACTCAAGTACCGAATGTTCCGGAACAGGTACAGGTGAATCCTAAAGAACTCGAGATGGCCAAGCTGCTTATTAGCCAGTTATCAACTACCTTCGAGCCTGAAAAATATACGGACGAGTACCGAGCACGCCTATTGGAACGTATCGAACGGAAAATTGCAGGACAAGAGGTTCGGACCGCTCCTGCTGCTCAGCCTACCGCCAATGTCGTTGATTTGATGGCTGCATTGCAAGCCAGCATCGAGGCAATGAAATCACCCGCACCGATTAGCACGGATACAGGCGTTAGTCAGCCGGTAACAGCAAGCAATGCAACAGCTACAGAAGGCGCATCGACACGGAAACGAAGAACAACAAAACGAAAATCAGAAACGGCAGCACAGGAAGCAAATACCGAGCAGACCGGTGCAAATGCAGCTGCTAATGAGTCAACCTTGTCCGAAGAAGCTCCTCGAAGCAGGCGCAAGGCTCGCAGTACTTCTACACGCGTGCCGGCTAAGCAAGCAGCCAGCGGAGAAGCTGCAGAACCAGCCCCTCCTGCACGTCGGCGCAGAAGTACTAAGAAATCGAAGGAAGGCTTGAGCTCCTAATGAGAGAGAATGGGCCGCGTAATCTGACTGCAACGTCGATTGCCAATTCTAACGTTCCCTCACAATCAGACTTACTTTCTATACCTTCTAATCAAGGTACAGAACAGACGAAGGAATCTCTTTCTGCTGCGTATCGACTGCCTGCCCATCCCATGTCCCCGCTGCTGTCCTCCCATATCCCTACAGGAGCAGGCTGGACGCATCAACTGAAGTGGGATGGGGTACGCATATTAGCTTTATGCTCTCCTGGGAGCGTACAGCTGTACTCGAAGAAATTGCTTAACAAGACCAGCATCTACCCTGAAGTTACCGGGATACTCAATCAATGGTCGAGAGCGCTTCAGCATCCTGTGCTCTTGGACGGAGAAGTCGTTGTAATGGATCCTAAGACGCTGCGCCCGTCATTCCCGCTTGTGCTTCAGCGGGAGCGGACAAGAGCGCAAGGAGCAGGCGAAGCGTTGCAAGCCATCTACGTTCTCTTTGACCTGCTCGCATGCAATGGGAAGGATATCCGAGCACGCCCCTACTCTGAGCGATATGAACGGCTTACTAGCCTGTCTGCACCATCAACAGAACGTTGCTTCGTCACGGATTGCTTCGATGATGGCGATGCCTTATGGCAGTGGGTCAACGAGCGTGGGTGGGAAGGAATCGTCAGCAAGCGATTGGATTCGCCCTATGTAGAAGGGAAACAGCATCGAGATTGGATGAAGAAGAAGAAGGATATGCAGCTTGAATCTTTCGTAATTGGCTATGTGCGTAAGGACAATCGTCCTTCCAGCATTGTCTTGGCGGATTCTGCAGGGCAATATATGGGCAAGGCCTCTATCGGATTGGACGAGCTCCGCAGACAGCTGCTTACGGCATGGGCAATCAAGCATCCGGCAGACCGTCCAACAACACAAGGTTTGCCCGCTTCCTTATCGAAGGAGCAGATAATCTGGTATCAACATCCGATTCCTTGTCTCATCGGTGCTCTAGAATACACAGACGCTGGCTTGCTTCGCCATCCGCGCATCTTAACACTGCCATTACTTAATACCTGAAATTCCAATACATTTTCATACACGATACCTAATAAATTCGGCTTAGCGCATTGAAGAGCGGCCAAAGAGCGGCCATCATTATGTGCGTGAAGGAGGTTTCATATATTGGGAACTTCGAAGGGGACTAGAAGCCAGGCACAAACTTCTTCCGCGACATTGAACATCGGCGGGAATCATGTGCAGATTACCAATCCTGACAAGATGCTGTACCCCGAAATGGGGATTACTAAAGGACGATTCATACAGGAGCTTGTACGGCTCAGCCCTTATCTGCTGCCAGCTTGTGAAGGGAGATACTTAACGACAATACGTTATCCCGATGGCGTGAGCGGGAAATTCTTCTACCAGAAAAATGCCCCTGAGCCCACTCCGCCTTATGTCCAAACGGCTGTATCGGAAGGTATTTCTTATGTGGTGCTCAATGACATTACAACACTGCTCTGGCTTGGGAATCTGGCATGCATCGAATACCACCCCTCCCTGCATAAGGTTCATGACCCGCTTCCGACGGAGTGGATTATTGATCTCGATCCATCTGTAGAAGACGAGCCTCGAATCATGGAGGCAGCCTCGCTCGTCGGTGATATGCTGGAGCAGCTGGGGCTCCGCTCCGTGCCGAAGACCTCCGGTGCAACTGGCGTACAGATTGTAATCCCCATCGAGCAGGGCCCTTCCTTTACTCAGTTAAAAGAACTGGGACATGTGGTTGCGGCTTATTTATGCGAACGTCACCCGAAGCTGTTTACGATTGAACGATTCAAAAAAAATCGCGGCACTAATATTTATATCGATTACATGCAGCATGACAAAGGACGAACCATCGCGGCTCCCTATACACCGCGAGCAACGCGATATGCATCCGTCTCCATGCCGCTTACTTGGGATGAAGTCAGACGGAATCCGATGCCTCGAGATTTCCATCTGCTTAATGCTGCTGATCGCCTGCAGCTAACAGGCGATCTCATTCAGCTTGAGCCGAAGCAGCACATTGAGCCAGTATTGGAAGCACTAGCAAGCCACATTGCTGCATTACAGAAGCGGCGATAGCAGCCGAGCCAACGCCTCGGCTGCCCGTTGCCAGCGGGAGCGATGAACGAACTTCGTATAATCAATTTCAACACTGTCATCAAAATCCTTATAGAAATCCTGCTCCAATCGTTCAATTGCCTGCTTGTCGAACAACACCGCATTGATCTCAAAATTACTAAAAAAGCTGCGCATATCCAAATTCGCAGTTCCGACTGAACCCAGCGCGTTATCCATAATAAATGCTTTTGCATGGGCGAAGCCTTTCTGATATTGATAAAAGCGAACCCCGGACTGCATGAGCTCCTCCACATAGGATAAGGAGCCCCAATCTACGATGCGTGAATCCGACTTCCCCGGAATAATAACCCGCACATCAATTCCGCTTACCGCTGCCGTCTTCAATGCAAGCCGGATGCTTAAATCAGGAATGAAGTATGGCGTTATTATCCACATCCGTTCCTGCGCCGAGCTTAATGCTCCGAAGAACAGCTCTTGAATGGCATCCCAGCTTGCGTCTGGCCCGCTTGAAATCATCTTCACCTGCTCACAGCCTTGACAGGTATGTTCAGGAAATAGATCCTGCCGATCATTCGGCGGCTCCTTCACAAAGGACCAGTCGTGCAGAAATACGGCCTGAAGCGCGTAGACACCATCCCCTACTACCCGCAAATGTGTATCTCTCCAAAACCCCAGCTTGTGGTTCAACCCTAAATAATCGTCGCCGATATTAATACCGCCAACAAATCCAATCGTCCCGTCAATCACGACAATCTTGCGATGGTTCCGGTAGTTGAGCCTGCGCCGAAAGAAAGATACCCACACAGGAAGGAACCAATGAAATTCCACGCCTGCCTGCTGGAGCTTGCGCACATATTTGCGCCGCAGTTCGATGCTTCCTACCCCATCCGCAATGATGCGCACCTTGACGCCTTCCTTCGCCTTCGCAATCAGTGCTTCTTGAAACATCGTGCCAATGCCATCATCCCGAATAATATAAAATTCCATATGTATATGACGCTTCGCCCCGCGGATAGCATCCAGCATCGATTCAAACGCAGCCTGTCCATTCGTTAATACCTCAGTCGAATTGCAGCTGGTTATCGGGCTGGGCGACAAAGTAGAAATTAAAGAAAACAAACGTTCATGCTTAAGCATATCGCTGTTGTTCAATTCCTCAACTTGATCAATAATACTCAACTTGGACAGCTCGCTTTTATTAACGTATTCTCCCCACAATTCATGCTTGCGCACACGTCTACGAGCCGTATATTCCTGAGCCAGAAAGTAATACATAACAAAGCCAATGAGAGGAAAGCAGAACAGAATCAATAACCAGGCAACTGCTTTAGATGGATGCTTGTATTCTGAGAGCACAATCGTCACGATTTGGAAGAAGTACACAAGCAATATTACAATGACCCATATCATGAATTCGTGCAACCTCCGTAATGTGACGTCTTCTATTTATACCATATTCCTATCCGTTCCAGATCATTTGATGGTTCACACGAACAGTCCTGCGTTTTTTCCATTGTATCCTCTTGTACAATAACCACACTCCATGTACAGTAAATATTACCACCCCAACACTTTCCATGGAGGATCAGTCGATCATGAACCGCAGAATTCGATTGCGCGTATTTGCACTAGGTATGATCATGGTATTTGTTTTTCTCGTCTTAATCATACGCACGTTCTGGATTCAAGTCATCAGTTATGATTTTTACATGGAACGCAATATAAAGACTTGGGAGCGCAGCGAGGTTCTTACGGCCAAGCGAGGCACGATATATGATCGAAACCAGAAGCCGATTGCTCTCGAAGCCTCAGCATATAATCTGGTAGTATTCCCGCAGGAGATTGAGCAGCTGAAGCAGCAAAGTCGTGTTGCTGACGGGCTTCATCAAATAACAGGCAAACCTCTTCCCGAGCTCAATGATCTCATTAGCCGAACGAAGCTGCGCCAAGTCGAAGTGCGCACAGAAGGCTGGCTCATGGACTATTCGAAGCTCGATGAATTCCGCACCCTCTTCGGCAAAGAATTGGATTACGGAGAGTGGCTGCACTTCCCCGATTACGGGGTTGGATTAATGAAGTCCTCCAAGCGTTATTACCCTTATAATCAATTAGCCGCTCATGTACTCGGGTATATCAATAAAGATGGACAAGCTGTATCCGGCATTGAAGGCAAGTTCAATGAACAGCTGCAAGGTGTGAATGGCAAGGCAGAATTTCTGAGGGATAATCGCGGCAATCCCATTGCACTGGCTAGCCGTTCGACAACACCGCCCATTGACGGTCAGTCTGTAACGCTTACGATTGATATCGAGGTTCAGCGGTTCGTAGACGAGGCCATGACTCGTGTCATGAAGCAATGGCAGCCTGCCAGAGCCATGGCCGTTGTTATGGATCCGCATTCGATGGAAGTGCTGGCTATGTCCTCGAAACCGGATTTCAATCCGAACCGATACTGGGATATATCGAATATTGGCGCCTTGACGAACGATTCCATACATTTCGGGTACGAGCCTGGATCAACGTTCAAGATCGTTACGCTTGCGGCTGCAATTGAGGAGAACGTATTCCGACCGGACGATACATTTGTCTCTGGCTCGATCAAGGTTCCCGGCAACGTCATTCACGATGTGAAGAAGGATGGCTGGGGAACGATCAGCTACCAGCAAGGATTGGAGAAGTCAAGTAATGTCGCCTTCGTCAAACTGGGCCTGGAGAAGCTCGGTAAGGAGAAGCTGTACAACTATATTGACCGCTTCGGATTTACACATCCAACAGGCATCGAATTAAGTGGAGAGGCAGCGCCTCTTATTCGATTTGAGCGTCCTTCCGAGATTGCAACCGCAACATACGGGCAAGGCAGTGTGCGCGTAAACACACTCCAGCTTGCAGCCGCTTATGCCAGCATCGCGAACGGTGGGAAATGGATGCCGACAAGCATCCTGAAGAATGACTTCACTCCTTCCACTCAGACTGAGCATCAGGTCGTCTCCCCTGCCACTGCGAGAGAGGTTACAGAGCGCTTAGAGCAAGTTATTCTAAAAGGCACGGGCAAGCCTGCCATCATCGATGGCTATCGAGTAGCCGGCAAGACCGGTACTGCACAGAAACCGACCAAACGAGGAGGATATAAGGAGAAAAATTGGCTTATTTCATTTGTTGGCTACGCACCGGCCGATAACCCGAAGGCTGTCGTCGCGGTTGTAGTGGACGAACCCGATCTTGGAGGCGACTCCTCCTTGGGTGGTCAGGTCGCTATGCCCGCCTTCCGCTCCATCATGCTCAGTACGCTTCAATATATGGGGATTAAGCCCGATCCAAGTCTACTCCCTACTAACGATGAAGGTTCTGAACCACCGGTAAAGATCAACAGCAAAGTGGAAGTGAAGAATACAGCTGTCGTAGGAAATTATAAATCAAAACCGGTAAAGGACTCCGTGCAGGCTATCAAAGATAGACGCATGCATGCCGTTGTGCTTGGAAAAGGTACGCAAGTGCTTGAACAATATCCGCAGCAGGGTGAAGAGCTGTATGAACAGCAGCCAGTCTATTTACTAACAAGCAAGGAGAAGGACATTCCCCTCCCTTCGCTTGCCGGATTGTCGCTGCGAGATGCACTTACCATCTGTCAGTTGCTTGATCGCAAAGCCACCATCATCGGAGAAGGGTATGTCGTCAAGCAAGAAGAAAGTACGACCGGAGAACAACGATCTGTAACACTCTATTTACAAGCCGGAAGCTATCGAAATCCACAACAAGGCTCTACTTCTTATGAAACTTTGGCGCCAACCAAGACAGAGAACAAGTGACGCGTCCACGAAAAAAGGTATGTTTTGAGGAATCGTTGAATAGAGATCAATAGACAACTTTCTTGCGAGCATACGAATCGTGCGCGAGCAGCAAGCTAACCCGGGAAGGGGGAATGCTTGATGACGCGTCTAAAGTTGAGGTGATAGGATGAAACGGCATTGGTGGAATGGATCGATGACACTGCTTGTCATTCGTGATGCAGATCAAGCAGTGAAGCAGGTCAGTGTATCGAAAATGCTAGTTGTCTCCGTCCCGATTGCGGCAGTCATATCGATATCTGGACTCTTTCTGGCTATGCAGTGGAAATCTACCGCACATATTCAAGAGCTTCAGGGACAAGTGACTTCCCAGACTATGGCCTTGGACGTCACCGTTAAGGACAAAGACGAGGCCATTCGTCTTCTGAAAAATGAAGTCATCCGCTTGTCTTCCCAAGCAGAATCCGTCAAGGATCGATTGGAGCAGATGAGTTCCCTGGAGAAGCAGCTTCAGCAATTCGTCGAAGGATACATCGCTCCTTCGGATGCATCCAAACATTCAGCTATGCTATCCGCCCCCTCACAATCCTCTGGTTGGAATGAACGCATTCAGGTTGGCGGCGAAGACATCGAGGCAAGCACGGATCAAATTCTAAATTTGGCAAACCGCTCTCGCATCGATCTCAAGCAAGTAAGTGACATGTTGAATACAATGCAGCGTTCTGTTCCGACTACCTTGAAGCAAGCACAGAACAGACAATCGACGATCGCAGGAACGCCGTCCATCTGGCCGACGAAGTCACGCCGCATCACATCCAGCTTCGGCTATCGCCAAGATCCAATGCATGGCCGAGCCGCCTTCCATGCGGGACTCGACATCGGCGGCGAGCTGGGCGACCCCGTCTATGCCGCAGCTGACGGCAAAGTCATTGAGGCCGGATTTCAGCCAGCACGCGGCAACTATATCGTCATCCGCCATGTCAATCAACTAGACACCTGGTATATGCATCTACAGTCGATCCTCATCGACGTAAATGACACAGTGGCGAAAGGCGACCATATTGCCAAGCTTGGGAATACCGGAAGAAGTACAGGGCCTCATCTTCATTTTCAAATTGTACAGCGCGGCGAACCGATCGATCCGTTTCCTTATGTACGCAACGCTCTGTATGAGACTGCAAGTTCCAAGAAATCTATCCCTACTCCTCTTATTCGCACCAGACGTTCAAGCGACCCATTGACGTCTCTCAGCACTCGTGCCGACTCGTATCCGATTTATCAATCCTAGCTTCGTCATCCCGATCCATTTCAAGGAGGTTATGCGAGCATGCTCCGTCGCTCAACACAACAACCGAAGCACAGTGACACGTATATCGCACCTGGGACTCAATTAGAAGGCACAATCCGCTGCGAGGCAAACATCCGCATTGACGGCAAGTTCACAGGAGAAGTGACTTGCAGTGGTACGATTACAATTGGGGAACATGGAGAGGCACACTCTACCCTTACCGCCAATCATATTATTGTAGCAGGCAGCGTAGTTGGCGATATTCACGCAAGCGGTAAATTAGTAATTTCCTCAACGGGGCAAGTCTGCGGCAATTGTCTATCGGAAGTGCTGTTAATCCAGGAAGGCGGATTGCTGAATGGAACAAGCCTCATGGAACGTTCATCCGAAGCTAGCTCATCCAAGAAAGGCAGCAAGGGGAACCGACAAGAGGCGGCCAATGCATCTAGTCATAAAGAAAACGAGAAGCAAGCGGGATAACCGCATGCTTCTCTTTATGTATTCTTATGCTTACCCCTTCAATTGGTTGCGTATCGATTCGGCTATTTTCTGCAATTGTTCTTCATCAGGGAGGAAGTAGTAGATCCCGTTGATCATCTTCCCCTTCCCCTGCAGCACCTGCTGCTCCACTTTCGTCAACTGTGGCCGATAATGAAGCATCAGCTGCTTCCAATCGTCAAATTGCAGGTTTGTACGGATATTCTCCTTTACCTGTGCGAGCAAATCCATCCAATGTCCTGCTGAGTCAAGTTGGGCCGACTTGTTCAGTATCGCCTGCAGCACTTGGCGCTGTCGCTGCATGCGGCCAAAGTCGCCATCTGGATCCTGCTTGCGCATCCGAACATATACGAGTGCTTCTCTCCCTTGCAACGCCACCTTGCCCTTGGGGAAAGTTATACCATCGTCCGTGAATGGTAAGCGATTCTCTACTTCTATGCCGTTTAAGGCATCTATCATCGATACAAACCCATTCATATTCGTCTTCACATAATAGTGAACAGGCACCTTAAAGAGCTGCTCCACCGTGGCAACTGTCATTGGAACACCGCCAAATGCATAGGCATGATTGATTTTATCAACCGTATGGTGGCCTACGATTGACGTCCTCGTATCACGAGGAATGCTGAGCAAGGACAAGGTACCACTCTGCGGGTGAACCAGAACCAGGGCGAGCGAATCAGATCTCCCCTTATCGCCAGGCCGCTCATCCGTTCCGATCAGGAGCAGCGTGAAGGGGCTCTGCTCGGATAAATTCGGCAGACCAGTAGCTGCCTGTGTCGATGCTGGCACTGTCTCGTTCCTATCTCGCACAGCATGCTTCGTCGAATCAGATGCCGGCTGCTCCAGTAATGGCTCTCTCGTTCCTTCCGGGAGCGGTTCATACATCGCATCAGCCGTTCCCTTCAACGTATTCCATACGATAAGAAGAACGGTAGATACGATTACTATCATAGCTCCAAGTAAGATAAGAACGACCTTGTGCCATCTTCTTAATGAGTTCCTTCGTACTATCAAACATCTCCCCTCCCCTTGCTCCCCTCTATTCACCTTGATCGTTCGTGCAAATTTGAACCGGACGGCTAGATCGCGCAAGCAAACAACGAATAACGAGATCCATCATATTCACTTGGGCGATCCACCCTTTCACCCTATTACCACTCTATTTCTCGGGAGGAGCATCCTTCTGCAAGAAATGCCGTATTGCCTCATTCCAATGTCGAAGCAGCGAGAAGTCATTAAGCCTCAACGCTAGTGGCTCCAACACTGAATATTCAGGTCTGCGAGCAGGCCTTGGAAAATGAGAGGTGGGCACCGCGCGTACGATCGTAGACAAGCCTGCCTCCTTGATAATTGCTGTAGCGAATTCATGCCACGAGCAGCTTCCGCTGTTCGTAATATGATAGGTTCCATATTTGGTAGTGTAGAGCAATTCGACTATCTTCTCCGCTAAATCAAGCGTATACGTAGGCGAACCTACTTGGTCATTAACGACTTGCAGCACTTGATCCGTCTGTGCCTTCCTTAGAATCGCTTTGACGAAGTTGTCCCCGTACAAGCCGAAAACCCAAGAGGTGCGTACAATAAATGCAGCAGGATGATGATTTCGTACAAATCTCTCGCCTTCCCACTTCGAACGCCCATAGATATTGATGGGACGAACGGAATGGAACTCATTGTATGGGCAGTCACTCTTCCCATCAAATACATAATCCGTGCTGATATATACAAGTGCTGCACCAATACGGTTAGCCGCTACGGCCACGTTGCGCGTCCCGTAGCTGTTAATTCGATACGCTGTGTCAGAATCCGACTCAGCCAAGTCTACCTTCGTATACGCCCCAGCGTGGATAACATGTGTAGGACGCTCCTTCTCCATCACCGTCCGCACCTGCTCCGCATCCGCCACATCCATATCGTGATGCCCGTAGCCAACTGCCGATATGCCATGGCGATGCAGCACAATCAGCATCTCCATTCCAAGTTGTCCACCTGCTCCTGTAACCAGCACCTTCATCTCTTCCTTGTTCACTCGGCAGCACCATCCTTATTGCAAGAATTGGGGGCTGCCTTCCAAGCAGGAAGCTCGGCATCTTGTAACATCGGATGCTTGGCATCCTTCTCGGACAAGATGGGCTTGCTTACAGGCCAGTCAATATGAAGCGCTGGATCGTTCCATGCAATCCCTCGGTCGGATGCCGCATGATAGGGAGCATCCACCTTATATAGAACCTCTGTATTCGGAACGAGCGTACAGAAGCCATGTGCAAAGCCTTGCGGGACGAGAAGCTGCCGACGATTTGATGCGCTTAAGATAGCACCAACCCATTGTCCGAACGTCGAAGAGCCTTTGCGAATATCAACCGCAACATCATAGACGGCCCCGACTGCAACCCGTACCAGCTTCGTCTGCGCATAAGGATCCAACTGATAATGAAGACCTCGCAGTGTGCCAGCACGCACAGATAAGGAATGGTTATCCTGCATGAACGAATAATTTATACCAAGCTCTTCCCACTTATGTGCGTGATAGCTCTCCATAAAAAATCCGCGTTCATCCTCGAACACATTCGGCTCGAGAAGAAATACTTCGGGTAATTTTGTCTGACTGACCTTCATCCTGACAACTCCCTTTTCGAGAGATAATTCGTGACTGATTGAAGAGGCTTTTCGCCCACTCATTACTATTCTATGCCGTTCACCCTCTTATTGACATTCAATGTGGGGAAAGTGCGACATATATCCATCAATCACATATTCGGGATGATTCCAGTTCTACGGTCAGCCGAACCATTGGACTTGCGCCCAAGCAGGATCGGGGTTATACAAAAACCATTGATTATACGCATTCATCATTTTGGAATAATGTGGACATGCCTTCGTAAGTTGAATGTTTAGTCGTGAGGTAAGCATTGCTTTCTGCTGAGGGGTTAATGTAAATTTGACGGTGTATTGATATTCAACCTGTTCTTGTTCATGCTTCCGTTCTTTGCACACAACGTTTCCGCGAATGGACATACGGTCGTTGTCAAATTCATATGTAAATGCTAATGAATAATGGTTCGATATTGGCAAGCTCAAATGAGTAATCATCGTTAAGCAGTTCGGGCTAAGCCCGACAAGCATAACTTCACAGCTTCGCGCATGATGAACAGGCTCCTGATGCACGCGATCTATTGTCATCAGAACGGGTACCGGCTTTGGCAAGGTAATGAACAGTTGCGACGGATACGCAGAAGGCCAACTATTCATCATGATATTCCTCTTGTACAATCTGAACAACAGAATGACTCGCAGCACATTCCCACCTTGCACGCAAAATGCCTAATTGCAGCATGATGTCCGTAATATCAACCGTCCGTTTCTCTGTCAAGGTCTCTCTTTCATGCAGCTCAACTGTCATGTCATGCCTCACTCCTATCACCTCGTTCATTCACTGTCGTATCGGTTCCACCTGTTGCAGCGGAATTCATCCACTCTTCCTTACGCTTCCTTATGCCGATAGCGCTCATTCGATAAATAATCAAATAGAATACGCCCAATATCACGGCTTGCAAGATGGCAGCCGCCAGCGGGGACAATTGCAGCCATACGACGATTAGCAAACCTAGCGCCAATACCAGAAAACGAGTAACCGTCCACCAAAAATTCCAATGCTGCAGGCGAAGGGATTCTAAAATGACGGATACCGGAGAAAACAAAATATTTACACCGTACAATAGCGCGTAGACCGGCACATATTTGGCAGCAGGCTCCCAAGCAGTACCAAACAGCCATACAAATAACGGTGGGCCTACAACCGCGATTACAAGAATAGGTACTACTCCAATTCGACATAGCTTGCGAAACGTATCCCGGAATAGTTGCTCGAGCATCTGCGGATTCTCGCGTGCATGCTTCATCGATTCCGCGTAGAACACTTGCGAGATAGACATGCTTAGCAGCAGTATCGGCCCTCCCAGCACCTTATCAACAAGAGCGATGGAGCCCGCTTCCTTCAACCCGTAATATCCCGCCATGAAGAGCGGCAGCATTTGGAGTGTCATCGAGGTGAATACTCCTGATCCAGTCACATACAGCGCAATTTTGCGATATCGGCTGGCCATCTTCTTCATAATGCTCCAATTCGCTTGACGGGCCCATTCGCCAGGCCGGAATTGCTTATGAAATAACGTGTACAGTGTTCCCGTTCCTGCTACGCGTCCAAATACTTCGCCCAATACGAGCCCGACTCTGCCCAATCCGACGAACGGAGCAGCCAACTGGATAAGGATTCCCCCCATCCCCTGCACCCATTTCGTTCTGGCTAGCGGTCCATAGCTTCTCGTTCGAAGCGCCCAATAATTTAACGTATTATAGAGGCCGTAACCGAAGAAGGATATAGGAAGCAGGTACACGATCATTCCAATTCTGAACGAATCAGATATCATCGGCGCAAACAAAATAATCACTGCCAAGAACACACCGGTGAGAAGAACGAGAAGCAAAAAACAAAAAGTTACGATATAGGGGATATGCTCTTCGTCCTCCTCCATTGGTATCGCTCGTTCAAACCCCAAGCTTCCGAACAAAACAGAAATCGCCAGTATAGACATATAAACAGCCAGCTCACCGTATTGCTCAGGTGTATACAAATGTGCCAAGAGGGGGGATAGAACAATCCCTATTCCTTGGGCGGCAGCCGTCCCGCTAAGCATAATAATAACGTTCTTAACAAAGGATCCTTGGCCGGTGAGCACGCGCCAGCGTTTGATCGCAGTATGGATAATATTCATTCTCGTACCCTTCCTTTGTCATTCCGCTAGAATTGGCGTACTTGCGATAGAGGGATAACAAACGACTGTCCTGCCTGAATATCGTAGATGAATCTATCGCCGATCTGTTGTTGAATAAAGGTCGTATTGCCAAGACTGACGACCACATGACTGCCTTCCTGCTTGATTACACTCTTAATCGTGTAAGCCGCATTCCGTACAGCTGCAGAGTTCGATGAAGTCACCGAATGATTGTCAACATACACCGTAGCACCAACTAGTTTCTTCACATCGAACGATGCCAAATTTTCAAATTTGAGTTCCAAACGATTATCAAGGCTCCACCCTGTTGTAAAGCCAGCAACTTTCCCTACTAAGCGCTCTGCTTCCGATTTGGACTCCTGCTTGCCGCCATCGTTCTGCAGCCACGTTCCATCGTGTGCATACTGAACCTTCGCCCCCTTAGACGACATACTTGTCAGTCCAAAAAAGCCCTTGAATGACAGTCCGTTCTCCAATTGGTATTCCCGATTCGATTCCAGACTGCAAATAATCGTATCTTTCCGACCATTTTGGAGGGCAACCTCAATGGCCATTGCTTCCCATTCAGGAACAGCCGCGCCTTCATGGGTTACGCTAAGCCTTCGAATCGTTTTGATCGTTCGTTCCTTCGCGAATGGCTCCAGAATGGAAGTGAACAAGCTCTCCCCGCCAGGACGCCGTGTTAATAAATAATCGAGTCGCCGAGGATTTCCCGGCTTATTTTGGGGTGGATCTCCCTGGGCAACTGCTGCATCTGTATACGAACCAAGCATCGTAACCCGCAAATTCGGCTTCACCTGCACGCGGTTATATGACACAGACTTCGCCGACTTCCACTCTGCATAAAACTGGCCGATCGGATCCTTGTCCTTACGGACATTGTACAAATAGTTATATCCGCTCTTGCTCTGCTCCGAATAGGCGGGATCTGCAAGAGGAATCTGTTCGCCAGCATACGTGCCTGACTTCTGCTCCACTAATTTCAGCCCACCTGTCTCAACCGTTCCTTCCATGCCGTGAAAGCTTGACACTTGTTCACCCGCCCCCTTGACGCGGAAGAAATCAACGGCATAGGCAAGCCGATCATCAATGGGAATAAGAGCGAACGTCCTTCGATACACGTCAGCCCCCTCATACGCATAGGGCGCCTCCACATCGATTAATTTGGCGTATTTGCCGTCATCATAATGACGTGGAATGCCAACCCATGAATTTGGCTGCTGTCCTTCCTTATTGAACACAACTGTATTATGCGATATGGTGTTCGATTCCCAGCGTCTGCGCAAAATGTTATCGTCAGCGAAGGTCACGTAACCTAGATCCGGGGCCATATCTAGACCGAACCCGTATAAGCCGATATTCAGCGCATCCCGATGAGCGTGGGATGTGCCATTTCGCCCATAGTACAGCCAAGCCTCAATATCCCCATGCCTCAAAGCTGTGTATCCATATCCCGTTAAATTGATACTGTTGAACTTATAGCTGCCCTGAGATTGTACGACTTTTCGGAACTGAGCAAGCAGTGCTTCCATCTTCGGCTGGAACAAATCATTTGTAATCCCTTCCGTTCGGTTTCCATTCAATAGAAATGCTGCCTGGGCAAATAAAGGATCGCGATATTTAACAAATGCCCTCCATACCAAGTCCCGCTTCGCCCAAATATTATCTTTGCCTATCGAGCCGGAATCCCCGATATTGGGTGTGTCCTTGCCTTGCATCACAAGATCAAGAAAGGCATAGAACATCTTCTTCA
>Ga0209566_100851_pt1 | contig 15195 bp, 9 predicted proteins | sample Araplavi_mTSA_r2_2_FD_184287 | JGI IMG/M metagenome (GOLD analysis project Ga0209566, IMG submission 184287) | Arabidopsis root microbial communities from North Carolina, USA - plate scrape CL_Cvi_mTSA_r2 (SPAdes) (version 2) | ecosystem: Host-associated > Plants > Roots > Endosphere | place: USA...
CGCGAAATGCGATCGCCGCCACGATTGCGACGATTGCGCCGCCCGCCAGCGCGGCGGCCATCTGGATCATCCACGCCTGCACGATCACTTCGTCACTCCACTGCGCCGACGTCCGCACTGCGCGCGCGCTCGTGAGCGGCACCGTCGGCCGCGAAGCGGGCCGGCAACGACACGATCGTTTCGAATGCACGATACGGCGCGCCGACACGATCGTCGGTGAAACGCAGCGCGATATCGCCACCGTCGCGCTTCAGGAAGTTGCGCACCGCGTCCATGCCGACACCGCGCCCCGACACTTCGGTCACGGCACTCGCGGTCGAGAAGCCGGGGCGGAAGATCAGCTCGGCCACCGCGTCGTCGGACAGCGCCGCGTCGTGGTCGGCATCGATCCAGCCACGCTCGCGCGCGATGCCGCGAATCCGGTCGAGCGCGAGGCCGCGGCCGTCGTCGCTCAGCACGAACCACAGCTCGCCGCCGCCCACGCCGACCGCGATGTCGATCGTGCCGGATGCCGCCTTGCCGGCCGCGCGCCGTTCGTCGGACGATTCGATCCCGTGGTCGATCGCGTTGCGCAGCAGGTGCATGAACACGTTCTTCAGCGTCGCGACGATTTCGCTGCGCACGCGCTGGCCATGGCTGTCGATATGCACGACGGGCGCCGGCTTGCCGAGTTCGGCCGCGAGCGACGGCAGCGACTCGATCACGCCGCCGAGCGCATCGCCGATCCCCTGCGTGCCGAGCTGGCTCAGCATGCGGCGTACGGCATCGCGTGCCGCGTGCCAGTCGGCCGCGTTCGCCGGATCGGCGCCGTCGAGCACGCGCAGGCTCTCGCTGATGTGCGCGCGTTCGACCATCAGGAAGTCGGCGCCGCCCTGCACCGCGTCACCGCTGCGGCCCAACGTGACCGCGTTGATCGTCGCGTAGTGCTCGACGGCCTCGCGCACGCGCGCCAGGTCGTCCATCAGCGCGTCGCGGTTCCACTCGGGGCCGCCGTCCGCGCGGCGCAGCGAGTCGTACGCCTGCTCCGCTTCGTGGACGATGTTCGTCAGGTGCTGGAGGCTGTACGTGCGTGCATTGCCCTTGATCGTGTGCATGTTGCGGAACAGCGCCGCGACGATCGAGTGATCGGCACGCTCGTGCTGGCGGATCATCCGCTCGTTCTCGCTGAGGAAACCCTTCGCGCTGTGCACGAAGTCGTGGAACTTGTCCTGGCTGATCGACAGGATCTCGCCGATCATCTCGAGGCGGCGCTGCTGCTCGCCGGCCTGCGCGGTCAGCTCGCGAATCTCGGTCACGTCGCGCACGCACAGCATCAGGCGCACCACCGTGTCGGTCTCGTCGGTGATCGCCGACCAGCTCAGGTCGAGCCACTTCTCGCGGCCGTCCGGCATCCGCTTCGCGACTTCATTCACCAGCAGGTGCTCGTTGAACTCGAAGTTCATGCTGTCTTCGCCGAGGCACGCGTGCACGGCCGCGTCGACCTGCGAACGCGCATCGGCGCCGATCGCAGAATCGTCGAACACGAGCGCCATCAGGTCGCGGCCGGCGATGTCGCTCGTCTCGAAGATGGTCTCGAGGTACGCCGAATACTCGGCATGCACGACGCCGCCTTCGACGACGGTCAGGATCCCCTGCTGCATGTTCTGCAGCATCGCCTGGATGTCCGCCGTCTTCTGCTTGAGCTGCGCGGCGTTCTCCTGGATCTTCTCGATCATCCCGTTGAACGCGACGATCGAATGGCCGATTTCGTCCATCCGGCCCACCGGCACGCGGCGCGTGAAATCCTGGCTCGCCGCGATCTCGCTCATCGCCGTCTGCATCCCGATCAGCGGGCGCGTGATCTGGCGATACAGCAGCAAGCCGAGCGCGGTCAGCAGCACGATCACCGTGCCGGCGACGCCCGCGATCGCGGTCGCCGTCGTCGAGAGCATCCCGTTCAGCGCGCTGATCGCGACGTCCTTCTGGCGGTTCTTCTCGACGCGCAGCGTGTCGACAATGCTTTCGAGTTCGTCGCGATACTGCGCGACGTTCGCGAACAGGTACGCCTGCGCCATCTCGGGCTTGCCGTCGGCCTTCATCTTCACGGTGTCGTCGATCGCCGCGAAATAGTTCGCGGCGCTGTCCTTCGCCTGCGACACGAGCCCGACCTGCGCCTGGCCGACCGCCGACTTCGCCTGCACGTCGAGTGCGGCGCGCAGCGCGGCCTGCTTCGCCTTCAGCTCGTCGCGCGCCTGGGCGGCGGTATTCGCGTCGGGCGCGTAGACGAGCGTCATCGTCGCGATCTGGATGTTCTTCACATCGGCGACGAGATCGGCCGACGCGAGCGCGCTCGGCACGATGCCCTGGGTGACCTGACGCACCTCCGACGCGCTCTTGCGCGTCTGGTACACGGCATAGATGCCGATCGCGGACAGCGCGACGAACGTCAGGACGACTAGCAGCGTAATGCGATGACGGATGGTCATGAGTACAGCTCCCCGCAGCAATCCGGCTTCGATCGCCGTTTGGTCTATTGAAAGAATGTGAGCGCCGAATTATCGGGGATGGTGTATGACGCTCCGATGACCGGAAATCAATCGTTCATTGATAAAAATGCAATGAATAATTGCGGCGAAAGAACCCTAAAGTATTGCCGAGATCTGCCGTTAACCCTCTGCCTCAAGGCTTCTGTCGGTGCCTGTGCGTGACCGGAAATCCGGGATACGGATATTTTTTTATTTATTCGATCCGCGAATTAACCGTTATATGACTTTCGCAAAACGTTTGCGAATTATCGGCGAATCCGGTTGAATGCGCGATTTTTTATTGCCGGTGAATCATTGGACGGACGGCTGAAAACGATACCGCCCGCCTCGGGGCCGACGATGCGATGAACGGCATCGTCGGCCCTGAGGCGGGCGTGACCGGCGGCCGGTCAGTGGCTGCTGGCGCGGGTCGCCCCCAGGCCCGTTTCCGAGCGCACCTGCTGCGCGGCGAACGCGCCCTTCTCCGACCGTGCGCGCGCGCTCGAGTCAAGCACCGAGAACAGCCACACGCCCACGAAGCCGATGGTCATCGAGAACAGCGCGGGCGACGTGTACGGGAACCACGCCGAACCCTTCGGATAACCGAGCGTTGCCTCCCACACCGACGGCGACACGATCGTCAGCCCCACCGACGAGACCAGCCCCAGGAACCCGCCGATGACCGCGCCGCGCGTGGTGCAACCCTTCCACATCATCGACAAGAACAGCACCGGGAAGTTGGCCGACGCCGCCACGGCAAAGGCCAGCGACACCATGAACGCGACGTTCTGCTTCTCGAACGCGATGCCCAGCAGCACGGCGATCACGCCGAGCACCAGCGTCGTGATGCGCGACACCTTCAGCTCGTCGGCACTGTCGGCCTTGCCGTTCTTGAAGACGGTCGCATAAAGATCGTGCGACACCGCGGAAGCGCCGGACAGCGTGAGCCCGGCGACCACGGCCAGGATCGTCGCGAAGGCCACGGCCGAGATGAAGCCGTAGAACACGTCGCCGCCCACCGTCTTGGCCACCAGCACCGCGGCCATGTTGGCCGTGCCCGCGCCGCCCTTGATCACGCCCTTGGCCACGTCGGACAGTTCCGGATTGGTCAGCACCAGCGTGATCGCGCCGAAGCCGATGATGAAGATCAGCACGTAGAAATAGCCGATCCAGGTGGTGGCCCAGAACACCGACTTGCGCGCTTCCTTCGCATCCGGCACCGTGAAGAAGCGCATCAGGATGTGCGGCAGGCCGGCGGTGCCGAACATCAGCGCCATGCCGAACGAGATGGCCGAGACCGGATCCTTGATGAACCCGCCCGGCGACATGACGGACAGCCCGATACGGGTCGCGTCGTCCGTCGATTTGCCGGCATTCGCGGCAATCGCGGTCTTGACCTCCACGGCGTGGGCGAACAGCGCCTCCGGGCTGAAGCCGTACTGCGCGAGCACCATGATCGCCATGAACGTCACGCCCGCGAGCAGCAGGCACGCCTTGATGATCTGCACCCAGGTGGTCGCGGTCATGCCGCCGAACAGCACGTAGACCATCATCAGCGCGCCGACGATCACGACGGCCACCCAGTAGTCGAGACCGAACAGCAGCTTGATGAGCTGCCCCGCGCCCACCATCTGCGCGATCAGGTAGAACGCCACCACCACCAGCGTGCCGATTGCAGCGAAACTGCGGATCGGCCCCTGCTCGAAGCGGTAGCCCGCGACGTCGGCGAAAGTGAACTTGCCGAGGTTGCGCAGCCGCTCGGCCATCAGGAACGTGATGACCGGCCAGCCGACCAGAAAGCCGATCGAATAGATCAGGCCGTCGTAACCCGAGGTCATCACCGCGGCGGAAATGCCGAGGAAGGAAGCGGCCGACATGTAGTCGCCCGAAATGGCCAGCCCGTTCTGAAACCCGGTAATGCCGCCGCCGGCCGTATAGAAATCCGCCGCGGAACGCGTGCGGGAAGCCGCCCACTTGGTGATCCACAGCGTCCCTGCCACGAACAGCGCGAACAGGACGATGGCCGTGGTGTTGGTCGCCTGCTTGGCGGTCTGCCCGACATCGCCGCCGCCCGCGACGGCCACGCCGCACGCGCTCGCGGCCAGCAGCGCGACCAGCATCGTCGAAAGTGTCTTCTTCATCGGGCGACGTCCTGCAGGATGTCCTGCGTCAGTTGGTCGTATTCGTTGTTCGCGCGGCGCACGTAGATGCCGGTGATGACGACGGTGAACACGATCACCGCCATGCCGATCGGCACGCCGACACTCGTCACGCCGGTGCTCACGGGCTTCGCGAGAAACGACTTGTCGAACGCGATCAGCGCGATGTAGCCGTAGTAGACGATCAACATCAGCGCGGTCAGAAAGACACCGAGCGTATTGCGCCGTCGCTTGAGCAGCGCGTACTTCGGATGCGCTTCGATTTTTTTCACCAACCCATCATGCATCGCCTGTCTCCTGGTTTGCTTTTTGAATGAGTTCGGCGATTCTGAATAGCGAAGCTGACTGCGCGCTTACTCGATCTTGCGCGCGCGGCATTCCGGGCACTATGGTTTTCCCTAGCGGGTTCGGGCGTGGCGGCGGCATCGCCTGCGCATGAGCGGCAGGCTCGATGCGTCGAATTCATTCCTCCCAGGAAACAATCAATCGCTCATCGACGATTCACCCGCCCGCCCGTACGCTCTAGACTGTCGCATCGTTCCCTTTCCGGATTCACGCAATGACCGACGTCCTGCCGCTGACCACCGATCCCGAGTCGGGCCTCCCATACCGGCTGCGCCCGGCCGCCGGCCGCCCCGTTGCCCGCCTGTTGCTGCTGCATGGCGTCGGCGGCAACGAAACCAACCTGCTGAACCTGGCCGGCATCATCGATCCCCGGATCGAGATCGCGTTCCTGCGCGGCCCGCTCACGTTCGGGCCCGGCCAGCATGCATGGTTTCCGGTGCGCTTCGGCCCGAACGGCCCCGAAATCGACGCGGCCCGCGCGGACGAAAGCCGCATTCAGCTGATCACGCTGCTGCGTGCATTCCGCGCCCGCGACGGCGCGGGCGCCGCATTGCCGACCGTGATCGCCGGCTTCAGCCAGGGCGGCATCATGAGCGCGGGCGTCGGCCTCACGTCGCCGGACGATGTCGCCGCCTTCGCGGTGCTGTGCGGGCGCATCCTGCCCGAAATCGATCCGCTGATCGCGCCGCGCGATGCGCTTCGCCCGCTCCATGCGCTGATCGTGCACGGCCGCTTCGACGACAAGCTGCCCGTCGCGTGGGCCGACACCGCCGACGCGAAACTCACGGCGCTCGGTGTCGCGCACGATACGCGGCTGTATGAAGCCGGCCACGAACTGACCGCGGAGATGGCCGGCGATTTCAGCCGATGGGTCGGCGAACGCGCCGGCTTGAACTGACCACACCGGCGCGCCGGCCGCGACCGCACCGGCGCGCCCGGCGTGTACCGTCAGGCGCCCCGCGCCGGATCGGCGACGGCACCCGTGGCGACGGACGTACGCGCATTCGCCGCCTGTTCTCGCGCGGCACCGCGCTTCGCCAGCTTCCAGCCCACCACGAGTGCGAGCACGACGACCGGAATCATCGCGATGGTCCACGTGCCGCCCGGATAGTCGAACGCCATCAGCACCAGCACGCCGACGAGGAAGGCCAGCGTGAGCCACGACGTGAACGGCGCGCCGGGCATCCGGAACGACACCGCCTTCAGCTCGCCGCGATCGACCGCGCGGCGGAACAGGATCTGGCACATGACGATGAAGCCCCACGTCGTGATGATCCCGAGCGACGCCATGTTCAGCACGATCTCGAACGCCTGCGCCGGCACGATGTAGTTCAACGGCACGCCGATCGCGTTGATCGCGACCGTGATCAGGATCCCACCGTACGGCACGCCGCGTGCGTTCATCCGCGACACGAAGCGCGGCGCCGATCCGCCCATCGCCAGCGAGCGCAGCACGCGCCCGGTCGAATAGAGGCCGGAGTTCAGGCTCGACAGCGCGGCCGTCAGCACCACGACGTTCATCACGGTGCCGACGTACGGCACGCCGAGCTTGCTGAAGAACGTCACGAACGGGCTTTCGTGCGAGCTGTATGCGGTCCACGGCAGCAGCATCGTCAACAGCACGACGGAGCCGACATAGAACAGCGCAATACGCCACATCACGCTGTTGATGGCTTTCGGCAGGACCTTGCGCGCATCGGCCGTCTCGCCCGCCGCAACGCCGACGAGCTCGATGCTCGCGTACGCGAACACGACGCCCTGCACGATCAGCACGGCCGGCAGGAGGCCGTGCGGAAAGATCCCGCCATGATCCGCGACCAGGTGAAGCCCCGGCATCTGCCCGGCGACCGGATGGCCGCTCGCGAGAAACACCGCGCCGACCGCGAGGAACACCGCGAGCGTCCCCACCTTGACGAGCGAGAACCAGAACTCCATCTCGCCGAACACCTTCACGCCGATCATGTTCATCACCGACACGATCCCGAGCGCACCGAGCGCGAACACCCACTGCGGCACGTCCGTGAACACGGCCCAGTACTTCATGTAGATCGCGACCGCCGTGATGTCGACGATGCCGGTCGTTGCCCAGTTCAGGTAGTACATCCAGCCCGCGACGAACGATGCGCGCTCGCCCATGAACTCCCGCGCGTACGACACGAAGCTGCCGCTGGTCGGCCGGTGCATCACGAGCTCGCCGAGCGCGCGCATGATCAGGAAGGCGAACACGCCGCAGACGAGATACACGAGCGCGAGCGCGGGCCCCGCGCTCTGCAGGCGTCCTCCCGCACCGAGAAAGAGGCCGGTGCCGATCGCACCGCCCATCGCGATCATCTGCACGTGCCGCGGCTTCAACTGCTTCGCGTAACCTGCTTCGTGCGACGCGAACATCGCGTCGGGATCGGCATGACGGGAATCCGCGCCGCCGGCCGGACCGGCCGGGCGCTCGCTGCTGTGGTTCATCGTGAGTCTCCGTAGTTTCTTGATGTGTCGCGCCCCGCGCGGGGGCGCTGATGAAATGACGGCCCGCCGGGCGCTCAACGCGCGCGCCGGCGGCCTTCAGCCGGCGTCAAAGCACGCGCGGCCGGATCAGCGCTTCGGGCTGAAGCGCTTCGTCGACCTGCGCATCGGTCATCCACTGGCGTTCGAGAACGACCTCGCGAATCGACTTGCCGGTCGCGTGCGCTTCGGCCGCCACGGCGGTCGCGCGCTTGTAGCCGATGTACGGATTCAGCGCGGTCGCGAGCGCGACCGAGCGCTCCATCGTTTCGCGCAGCCGCTCGGGGTTCGCGGTGATCCCGCTCACGCAACGCTGCGCCAGCGTCGTGCAGGCGGCCGTCAGGTGGCTGAAGCTGCGGAACAGCGCGCTGGCGATCACCGGCTCGAACGCGTTGAGCTGAAGCTGCCCGGCCTCGGCGGCGAAGGTCACGGTCAGGTCGTTGCCGAACACCTCGAACGCGACCTGGTTGACGACTTCCGGGATCACCGGATTCACCTTGCCGGGCATGATCGACGAGCCGGCCTGCACCGGCGGCAGGTTGATCTCGCCGAACCCCGCGCGCGGGCCGCTCGACAGCAGCCGCAGGTCGTTGCAGATCTTCGACAGCTTCACGGCGATCCGCTTGAGCACGCCCGAGACCTGCACGAACGCGCCGCAATCCTGGGTCGCCTCGATCAGGTTCGGCGCGGTGCTCAGGTCGAGCCCGGTAATGCGCCGCAGCGCCGCCAGCGCCTTCTCCGCGTATTGCGGATGCGCGGTGATGCCCGTGCCGATCGCGGTCGCGCCGAGGTTGATCTCGCGAATCAGCCAGCCGGCTTCCTGCAGGCGTGCAATGTCTTCCGTCAGCATCACCGCGTAGGTCGAGAATTCCTGGCCGAGCGTCATCGGCACCGCGTCCTGCAATTGCGTGCGGCCGAGCTTCAGCAGGCCGGCGAACGCGTCGGCCCGCTCCGCGAACGCATCGCGCAGGCGCGCCATCGCTTCGAGCAGGTGCTCGAGCGCGAAGCAGGTCGCGACGCGGATCGCGGTCGGATAGACGTCGTTGGTGCTCTGCGCGAGATTGACGTGTTCGTTCGGATGCAGGTATTCGTACTGCCCGCGCGCGTGCCCCATGAGTTCGAGCGCGCGGTTGCAGATCACCTCGTTCGCGTTCATGTTGGTCGACGTGCCGGCCCCGCCCTGAATCACGTCGACGACGAACTGGTCGTGCAGGCGCCCTTCGCGAATCTCGACGCACGCGGCGGCGATCGCGTCGCGGTACGGTCGCGGCAGCAGCCCGAGCTCGCAGTTCGCGTCGGCCGCGGCTTCCTTCACGGCGGCGAGCGCCATCACGAGGTACGGCAGCGACGCGATGGTGCGGCCCGAAATGTCGAAGTTCTCTTTCGCGCGCAGCGTATGGACGCCGTAATACGCGTCGTCCGGAATACTTCGTTTGCCTAAAAGATCCGCTTCGACGCGGAAGCCGTTTTCTGTCATCGTGCCCTCCTGGATGTCTCGTACCGCTCGCCGTTCGCCGCTTCCCGACGCGACGGGTTCGCATTCTATGCCTTTGCAAAAACAAGCTCGCTTATGTATTATCGAAAGCGGTTTTGCGTGGGACGCAACAGCGAGAATCGAATGAAAAAAGGCGCGAGAGAAACCGGCATCGATCACATGGGCGCGATGCGCGCGTTCGTGAGAGTGGTCGAAACAGGGAGTTTTTCGGCGGTCGCGAAGGAGATGCACGTGTCGACGTCGACGGTCGCGCGCAAGGTCACGGCGATCGAGGAGGCACTCGGCGTCGCGCTGCTGCACCGCTCGACGCACAGCGTCACGCTGACCGAGGCCGGCCATATCTACCTGGAACGCGCCGTCACGCTGATCGCCGATCTCGACGACACGCTGCGTGTCGTCGCCGAGCTGAATGCACAGCCGAGCGGCCCGCTGAAGCTCACCGCGCCCGTTGCGTTCGGTCGCCGCCATCTCGCCCCGCTGGTCGCGCCGTTTCTCGCGCGCTACCCGACGATCCAGCTCGACGTGCGGCTCACCGACAACCACAACGACCTCGTGGCCGGCGGCTTCGACCTCGACATTCACGAAGGCGAGAACTACCTGGACAACCTCGTCGTCCACCGCCTGTCACGCAACGACAGCATCCTGTGCGCAACGCCCGGCTATCTCGACCGCTGCGGGCGCCCGTCCACGCCGGACGACCTCAAGCAACACAACTGCCTGCGCTATGTGCACCCCGAAGGCGATCCGCGCTGGGAGCTCGTGAACGGCGACGCGCATCACAGCCTGCTGCCGGCCGGCAACCTCGTCACCGACCATTCGGAGCTGCTGCTCGAAGCGACCTGCGCGGGGCTCGGCATCGCGGAGTTCGAGATCTGGCTGGTGCGCGACCTGCTCGCGAGCGGGCGGCTCGAAGCCGTGCTGCCGCGCTACCGGCTGCTGAACCGGCTGACGGGCGAATACATCTACATCGCGTATCTGGCGAACCGGCGCAGCTCGGCGAAGCTGCGCGTCCTGAAGGACTTTCTCGCCGAACACCTCGCGCACATCGGCGAGCTGTCGGCGCTGGAGCTGGCGAAGATTCGCGGCGCGCGCACGTAGCGCCCGCGCCCGCGCCGGCCGGCATGTGCCCGCCGCCGCGCACGGCCCGGGTCGCGGGCCGTCGGCAGCGGCGCATCCGCGCCGGTCAGGCCGGCTGCAATTCGAACGGGAACGTGGCGTGCCCGATCTCGACGCCCTGCGTGTTGCGCATCGGCGGCCGATGGAAAGCGGCCAGTTGCGCGCGCTGCTCGGCCGTGCCGATCTGCAGCCGCTCGAGGAGTTCGCTGACGACCATGTAGAGCACGTCGAGATTGCCGTCCTCGATCTTCACCGAGATGCCGAGCGCGCCATCGGCGCCCAGTTGCCGCGTGCGCGCCGACGCACGCACGCCGATCCCGTAGCACGCATCGGCGCCGAGCTTGCCGACCACCTGCCCGTCGAACGCTTTCATCAGCACCGTGCAATAGCGCCCGTCGCCGGCCACCAGTTCCGGATACGCGGTCATCGCACGATGAATGCGCGCCAGCGCACGCACGCGATCGCTGATTGCGTCACCGCCCGCCTCCACCGTATCCGCCCCGTCGGCCAGCGATGCGTACAGGCGCGCCAGCCGGTCCAGCGGAAACGCCGGCGTCGGCAGGTTGCACCCGTCGATCGCCCAGCCCACTTCGTCCTCGCGCAGCCCGCACGCATCGGCCATCACCTGTTTCACGCGCACCTGCATCGGATGCTCGGGCAGATGGTAATCGGCGATCGCGGCGCCGATCGCCTGCGCGCCGGCCAGCATCCCGACATGCTTGCCCGAACAGTTGCTGCATACGCCGGTCGGCGTGTAGTCGCGCTTGATCCACGCGCGGTACACCGCGTCGGACAACGGCGGATGGCCGCCGCAACGCAAGTCCGATTCCTGCGCGGCGACTTTTGCGAGCATCGCGCGCGTGCGTTCGATATGCCGGTCCTCGCTGCTGTGCGACGCGCACATCAGCGCGATGTCCGCATCGTCGAAGCCGAAGCGCTCGGGCGCGCCCGTCTCGATCACCGACAGCGCCTGGGCCGGCTTCGCCGCCGATCGCGCGAGCGTCATCCGGAACGGATTGCCGAACCGGGCCAGCAGCCTGCCGCGTGCATCGACCACCGCCACATCGGCGACGTGCGTGTTCTCGATCGCCTTGCCGCGGTACGTGACGACTGCTGCGCGTTGGGTGTCCATCTTATGTTGTCTCCATGCTCGGGGCCTGCTTGCCGGGGCCCTTCCAACCGGTACGGCAGTGTAGCGAGTCGCCGCGCCACGCGCCGGCCCGGCCATGGAAAGCGGTGTTGCATATGACGCAAAGGCGATCGCGCCCCCACGAAGACCTGACCGAATTAGTACAAAAACCATTCAATCGTTTACAGAATTAGTACCAATCCGTAGAATTGCGACCGCAAACGCGAATCATACGCATTTACATTGACGTTTTCCGATGTTCCGCACTGCCCGGCCTGCATCGAGAAAACGCGCCTGCTCACCGAATCTTCTGCTGCCTCTCGATATGCCCGCCCAGTTCAAGACGAGGCCTCGCGCCCTCGTGTCGGCGCTGACCTGCTCCGTTTTCCTGACCCCGCTGCTCGCCTCCGCCGAAACGGCACCGTCCCCCGCCGCCGACCGGCCGGCCCCGTCCACCGACGTGCAGGCGACGCTGCCGACGATCACGATCCAGTCGTCCGCGCCGTCGGACATGCAGGTGAAGCAATCGCCGTCGTACAAGTTCACCGCGCCGCTGCTCGATACGCCGCGCTCGGTCACGGTGATCCCCGAGCAACTGATCAAGGAAAAGAACGTCACGTCGTTCGCGGATGCGCTGCGCTCGGTACCGGGCATCACGTTCCTCGGCGGCGATGCGGCCGCGAACCCGTCGGCCGACCGCCCGGTGATCCGCGGCTTCGAATCGCGCAACTCGATCTTCGTCGACGGGATGCGCGACTCGGGGCTGCAGAACCGCGAAACGTTCGCGGTCGAGCAGATCAGCGTGATCAAGGGCCCCGATTCGGTCTATGCGGGCCGCGGCTCGGTGGGCGGCAGCATCGACATCGTCACGAAGACGCCGAAGAACGACGATTTCATCAACAGCAGCATCGGCTTCGGCACCGACGGCTACAAGCGCGCGACGGTCGACGCGAACCGCAAGATCAACGACACGACGGCCGTGCGCCTGAACGTGATGGGTCACGACGCGAACCAGGCCGGCCGCAACGACGTGTACAACAAGCGCTGGGGTGTCGCGCCGTCGATCGTGTTCGGGCTGAATACGCCGACCACGGTCACGGTCAGCTACTACCACATGAACTCATACGACATGCCGGACTTCAGCGTGCCGTTCCGCGCGTCGGGCGGCACGCCGGTGCCGACCGATCGCGGGCAGTTCTTCGGGTTGAACACGCGCGACTACCGCTACGGGCAGACCGACACCGCCGAAGTTCGCGTCGAGCACAAGCTCAACGACGACTGGAAGCTGAAGAACACGACGATGTTCGGCCGCTCGACGCTCGATTACGTCGCGACGAACCCGCAGATCCTCGCGTCGAACCCGAACATGCTGAGCCTGCAGGCGAAGAGCGGCAAGTACGCGCTCAACGGCTTCTCGAACCAGACCGAGGTGACCGGCAGCGCGAGCCTGTTCGGCATGAAGCACACGATGACGGCGGGCGTCGAGTTCAGCCATGAACAGGCACGCTACGAGGGCTACCTCGTGTCGGATTCGGCCGGCCACAACATCCGCTCGGGCGGCCCGTGCTCGGTGGCCGGCAACTGCACGCCGCTCGCGGGCGGCTGGAACCCGAACATGCCGTGGACCGGCAGCATCGTGCTGAACGGCGACAAGGGCTTCCCCGGCGCGACGACGAACACGCGCACCGACACCGTGTCGGCGTACATCTTCGATACCGTGAAGCTGTCCGAGCGCTGGCAGTTCAACACGGGGCTGCGCTTCGACCGCTACGACACGACCGGCAAGCAGGCCGGCGCCGCCGACCTGTCGAACACGTCGAACCTGTTCAGCTACCAGTTCGGCCTCGTGTTCAAGCCGGTGAGCAACGTGAGCCTGTATGCGTCGTACGGCACGTCGTCGAACCCGCCGGGGTCGAACGGCGGCCTCGGCGGCGGCACCGACCAGATCACCGCGACGAACCAGGACCTCGCGCCGGAGCGCTCGCGCAACATCGAGATCGGCGCGAAGTGGGACGTGCTGCGGGATCAACTGTCGCTGACGTCGGCGCTGTTCCAGACCGAGAAGACCAACGCGCGCGTGAGCGACGGCCTCGGTCACACGGTCAACGCGGGCAAGCAGCGCGTGCGCGGTTTCGAATTCGGCTTCGCGGGCAACATGACGCCGAAGTGGCACGTGTTCGGCGGCTACTCGTACCTGAACGCGATCACGACCGACGCGGGCCCCGGCAGCCCGGGCGCATCGGGCCTGCCGATGGTGATGGTGCCGAAACACAACTTCACGCTGTGGACGAGCTACGACGTGATGCCGAAGCTCACGCTCGGCGCCGGTGCGACGGTGATGAGCCAGACCTATGCGTCGGTGTCCGCGACGACGAAGAAATGGACGCCCGGCTACGCGCGCTTCGACGCGGCCGCCACCTGGCGCGTGAACAAGACGATGGACGTCCAGCTGAACGTGCAGAACCTGTTCGACAAGAAGTATTACGCGAGCGCGTACCCGATCTACGCGACCTGGGCGCCGGGCCGTTCGGCGATGGTCACGCTCAACTTCTATCAGTAACGCGGCTGGCGGCGGGAGGGCATGGTACGCCCCTCCTCGCCGCGCTCACCACGGCAGCGAATACGTCTTCACGTTCGTGAAGCTCTTCATCGCTTCCTGCACGCCTTCCTTGTATCCCAGCCCCGAATCCTTCACGCCGCCGAACGGCGTCAGTTCGAGCCGGTAGCCCGGCACTTCGCGCACGTTCACGCTGCCGACTTCCAGTTCGGTAATGAAGCGCGTGATGTGATCGAAGCGGTTCGTGCACACCGACGACGACAGCGCATAGTCGGTGCTGTTCGACATCCGGATCGCTTCGTCGATGTCGCGGAAACGCATGATCGGCGACACGGGCCCGAAGGTTTCGTATTTCACGAGCGGCATGTCGGGCGTCACGCGATCGATCACCGTCGGCGAATACAGCGCGCCGTCGCGCACGTTGCCGACCAGCAGCCGCGCCCCGCGCGCGATCGCGTCGTTCACCTGCTGCTCGCAGAACTTCGCGGCCGCTTCGTCGATCACCGTGCCCATGTCCACCGACGGATCGGCCGGATTGCCGTACGACCACGCACGCGTTTTTTCGACGACCAGCCCGGTGAAGCGATCGGCCACCGACTCGTGCACGAGCATCCGCTTGATCGCCGTGCAGCGCTGCCCCGAGTTCCTGTACGAACCCGACACCGCGAGCGTGCTCGCTTCGTCGAGATCGGCGTCTTCCATCACGATGATCGGATCGTTGCCGCCGAGTTCGAGCACCGCGCGCCGGTAACCCATCCGCGCCGCGATCGACTTGCCGATCGATACGCCGCCCGTGAACGTTATGAGGTCGATCGCCGGGTTCGTGATCAGTTCGTCGGCGATCTCCTTCGGGTCACCGGTGAGCACCTGCAGCATCTGCGGCGGCAGGCCCGCTTCGTACAGGATGTCCGCGAACAGGTAGCACGACAGCGGCACCTTCTCGGACGGCTTCACGACGATCCGGTTGTTGGTCGCGATCGACGGCACGATCTTGTGCGCGACCTGGTTCATCGGGTGGTTGAACGGCGTGATCGCCGAAATCACGCCGAGCAGCGGATCGCGCTGCGTGTACACGCGGCGCTTCTTGCCGTGCGGGGTCAGGTCGCACGAGAAGATCTGCCCGTCGTCCTTCAGCACTTCACCGGCGCCGAACGTCAGCACGTCGGCCACGCGGCCCGCCTCGTATGTCGAATCCTTGACGCACAACCCGGCCTCGGCCGTGACCAGCGCCGCGATCTCGGGGGTGCGCGCACGCACGATGTCGGCCGCGCGGCGCAGGATCGCCGCGCGATCATGGCGCGTGAGCGCCGGCCGGTATGCATGCGCGGCCGCGAACGCGCGCCGCACGTCGTCGAGCGTCGCCTTCGGCACGGTGCCGACCAGTGCGCCGTCGT
>Ga0209566_100852_pt1 | contig 15160 bp, 11 predicted proteins | sample Araplavi_mTSA_r2_2_FD_184287 | JGI IMG/M metagenome (GOLD analysis project Ga0209566, IMG submission 184287) | Arabidopsis root microbial communities from North Carolina, USA - plate scrape CL_Cvi_mTSA_r2 (SPAdes) (version 2) | ecosystem: Host-associated > Plants > Roots > Endosphere | place...
GCGGCTTGTGAAAGCGCATGCACGGCCGTAGCATCAGGCATCCCTGCGTCGGCGACCGTCGGGGCCCGGCCATGAGCAGACGCCCGGCTGTCGGATATCGCCATGCGCAGACCGTACCCATCCACGTCGAAGGCGCCCAATGATCGACCACGTTTACATCTCAGTCACCGACATCGAAAAATCACTGGCCTTCTACGCTGAAGCCTTGAAGCCGCTCGGCTGGAGCATTTTCGGCAACTACGACTCCGCCTCGGGCCCGGAAAGCGTCCCCGATCTTTACGGCATCGGCGACGATGTGTACGGCAAGGGAGCGGGAGTCGGATCGAGCATCTGGCTGCGCAAACGCCATCCCGGCGAGACCGGGCTTTACGTCGGGATCGTCTGCGATACCAATGAACTGGTCGACGCGGCCTACGCCGCCGCGATCAAGGCCGGCGGGATTGACGAGGGGAAACCGGCGGATCGTACCTACTTCGCCCCCGGCTACTACGCCGCCAACGTAGCCGACTTCGACGGCAACCGCCTCGAATTCGTACACAAGGCGTGGAACCCGAAGCGACACGCGTAGCACATCGATGCACGGGCGCCCTGGCTGTTCGGTCTGCGCCGCCCTCGCCGATGCGTGAATCGCATGCGGCATGGCCCACCCCGCATCGGCTGAGAAGCGCGACCGCGCGGGCCGTCTCCCGGCGGTCCGCCAAAGGCGACGTCACCGATCCAGCAAGCGCCCCAGCCGCATCATCGTGACGTTCACGCCGAGATGCCGCATCGACGGTTGCACGATCACGCAGTTGTCGTACGGCGTGACAATCACGTGGTCGCCGTCGCGGGCAATTTCGGTGCCGGCCTTCCCGATCACCTCGAGCCCCGTGAACGGTTGCGAGAACCGGAAATCCATCGAACGCGCGACGACCGGCTCCGTGATCTCGACGAACTTCTGCCGCACCGGCGCGGCCTGCGTGAGGAAGGCCGCGACGTCGTCGCGCGCGACCACACCCGCATGCAGCAGGAAGCGCGCCGCGCTGTCGAGCGCAACGTCACGCGCGCTCGCGGCGAAGTGCTGGCCCGTCTCGATCAGCAGCGCATTCTTCGCGCTCGCCGCGTCGCCGAAGCCGCCGTAGTCGCGCAGCCGCGTGCCGTTCGCATGGCCGCGATCAATGATCACGTGCTCCGGCGTGCCGATTGCGGCCGCCAGCGCGATCGCCTTCTCGAGCGGCCCGGTCATCATCAGCGGCGCGGACGCTTCGTGCATCGAATGAATGTCGAGCAGCAGGTCGACCGTATCGAGCAGCGGACGCATCGCGCGCGCACGCGCGAGCTCGCGGCTGTCGCGCGTGCCGTCGAGCGCGGCCGGCGTCCACACGCGATTCATGTCCTCGTCGAGGTAGCGCGTCGCATCGGCGTTCTCCGCACTGAAGTGCTCGTAGGCGCCCACGTTGCCGAAGCCGAGCGACAGCCGGCCCGCAACCGGTTGCAGGCCCGCGGCCAGCAACGTATCCACCGCGATCGCGCCGCTGACTTCGTTGCCGTGCGTCAGCGCGAGGATCATCACGTGCTTGCCGGGCCGGCCGCTGTCGAACGTATGCAGATAGTCGATGCCCGTATTGCCCGCGCGCCAGCGCGAGATGTCGGGGAAGGCCACTTCGATCGGATAGGCCGGCAAGGCGGCGCGGATGGCTTCAAGCGTGGTCATGTCGGAAAGGCTCAACAAGGTTCGGAAAAGGCACGGCCGGCGTGTGCCGGCTGCGCCGGAATCGGGTTTGCGGCCGGCGCGTCACGCCCCGGTCGCGCGTGTCGATGGCGCGGCGGCGGCCGCCGTGCCGCGCATCCGGCGGCCGAGCGAAATCACCGACGTGATCCCGAGCACGGCCGTCGCCATCACGTAGAAACTCGGCGCCAGCTTGTTGTGCGTCGCGTCGATCAGCCAGGTCACGATCAGCGGCGCGAAGCCGCCGAACAGCGTCACCGAGAAGTTGTACGACAGCGCGAGGCCCGTGCCGCGCGTGCTCGTCGGGAAGATGTCGGCGAGCAGCGCCGGCAGCGGCGCGAGGCTCACCGCGATCAACAGGCCGACCAGCGCCTGGACCGCGAGCAGCGTCTCGACCGTCGGATAGCGGTTCAGCATGACGAACAGCGGCCACGTCGTCACGCCGACCAGGATCAGCGCGATCAGCATCACGCGGATGCGGCCGAAACGGTCCGACAGATGCCCGACGACCGGCGCGGCGACCATCAGCATCGCGCCCGTGACGACCGCGCCGAGATACGACGACGTGGCCGGGATATGCAGCTGCTTGACCGCGTACGTCGGCATGTACAGCTTGTGCACGTAGTTGAAAGCCGTGGCCGTCGCGACCACCCCCGCGCCGAGCAGCATGTTCGCGCGATCGCGCACGAACACGTCGCGCAGCGGCGACTTCGCGCGCCCTTGTTCGCCCAGCCGGCGGAAATCGGCCGGTTCGTCGATGTTGCGGCGAATGTAGAGCCCGACCGGGCCGATCAGCAACCCGACGGAAAACGCGACGCGCCAGCCCCACGTGTGCAGCTGGTCGGTCGTCAGCAGCAGGCTCAGCAGCGCCGATACGCCGGCCGCGAGCACCGTCGCGAGCCCCTGCGTCGACATCTGCCAGCTCGCGAAGAAGCCGCGGCGCTTCGCATCGGCCTGCTCGACCATGAACGCGGTCGCCGCGCCGAATTCGCCGCCCGTCGAGAAACCCTGCAGCATCCGCGCGACGATGATCAGCAACGGCGACGCGATGCCGATCTGCGCATACGTCGGCGCGAACGCGATCATCGCGGTGCCGAGCATCATCAGCCCGATCGACATCGTCAGCGATGCCTTGCGGCCCGCGCGGTCGGCGTAGCTGCCGAGCACGATCGAGCCGAGCGGACGCGTGACGAACGAAATGCCGAACGTGCCGACCGACAGCAGCAGCGAAGTCGCCGCGTCGTGCGTGGGGAAAAACAGCTGGCCGATGACGATCGCGAAGTAACCGTAGATCAGCAGATCGTAGAACTCCAGCGCGTTGCCGATGCTCGCGGCGCAGATCTCGCGCCACGGGTTGTGCGGGGCCGGCGTCGCGCCGTGTGTAGTGCGGGTCATCCCTTTGCTCCTCCGGTAATGCTGGCCGTCAGGATTTTGAAAGACGGCGCGCGGCTTTGCCGGCGGCCGTTCGGGCCAGTCAAGCGCGGAGTGTAGGCAACGCGGGGCGGGCGTTCGTGCCGTTTCGGCACGCAATCGTGCCGATCGGCGCGCAGGCCGCGCGGGCGCTGCCCGCGGAGGCTATGCGGCGCCGTCGTCGCGTGCCGGCGCGGTGCGCCAGATCGCGTCCAGTACCGGGTGCGGGTCGTTCCGTCGCCGGTACAGCGCAATGTCGAAGCCGATCTGCCAGTCGGCGCCCCCGACGATCGCGAGCTCGCCGCGCCGCACGTCGTCGGCGACGAGCCGCTGCGGCAGCCACGCCAGGCCGAGCCCGCGGCGCGCCATCGCGAGGATCGCTTCGTACGAGTCGGCCTGGTACACGGGCCGCAACGTCGGGCGGCCGGGCATTTCGGCGAGATGGCGCGCCAGCACCGCGCGCAGGGTCAACGTGCGCGCGAACGCGAGCCACGGCACCGGCGCCTGCCCGGCCGGCAGCCGGTAGCGCACGCTGCCGCGCGCATCGAACGCGCTGACCGGCACCAGCACCTCGCGCGCGACGGACAGCCAGTCGAAGCGGTCGCGATCGATCAGCAGCCGCGTATGCGGGCTCGAATAGACGATCAGCATGTCGGCGTCGCCGGCCGTGAGCTGCAGGATCGCTTCCTCCGCGCTGCCGGTCGACACGGTCGCCGTAAAAAAACCGGCGCGCGCGACGGTCTCGTCGTACCAGTCGGGGAAGAAAGTGGCCGAGAGCGTGCGGCCGGTCGCGATTCGCAGGTTGTTCTCCAGCACCGGCGACGCTTCCTGGAGTTGCGTGCGGGCGCCGTGCAGGATGTCGAGCGCGTTCGATGCCGCATCGAGAAAGACGGTGCCCGCCGCCGTCAGTTCGAGCGGCTTCGTGCGCGCGATCAGGCGCGCGCCGACCCACTCCTCGAGCGACCGGATACGGCGGCCGAACGCCGGATGCGTGACGAACCGGTTCTCCGCCGCGCGGGTGAAGCTGCGCGTGCGCGCGAGTTCGACGTAGTCTTCGAGCCATTTCAGTTGCATGGCTGGGCTCCTGGGTGGGCGATGGTGGGCCGGCCGGTGCGCGCGGGCCGCCTCCGTCGCGCGGCTGCTGCCATGGACGGCTGCGGATCACGCGGCGCGGGTCGCGGCGTGGCGCCCGATCCTACAGCGTCTGCGGCGCATCGCGCAGCACGGCGCGCAGCGCGATATCGAAAGGCGTCGCGTGATCGATCCCGGCTGCGCGCACGCGCGATGCGTCCAGATGGCAATCGTACGGACGCGGCGTCGCGTCGGTCGGCTGGTCGATCCGCGTGAGCGATGCTTCGATGCCGAGCGCGGCCGCGATCCGCTGCGCAATGTCGTACTTCGTCATCGGCTCCTCGCCCGACCAGTGACGGATGCCCGTGATCGACGCACCCGCGAGATGGCGCAATGTCAGGTCGCGGATGACGTCCGCGACGTCGGGCGTATAGGTCGGGTAACGGATCGCCCAGGCGTCCATGCCGACCGCGTCGGCGCCCGGCCGTGCGGACGCGGCGATCGCCGGCACGAGACTCGTGACGGCCGATTCGCTCCAGTCGACGATCGGGCCGTACAGCAGCGGCAGGCGCAGCACGCACGACAGCGGCGACGCGGCGAGGAGCGCTGCCTCGCCTTCCAGCTTCGTGCGGCCGTAGATGTTCAGCGGATTCGGGGTGGCGTCCTCGCGGTACGGAGCGGCCTTGCCGTCGAAGACGTAGTCGGTGGAGATGCCGAGCGTCCATGCGCCGTGGCGCGCGGCGAGCGCGCCGATGCGCGCCTGGGCGGTGACGTTGATCGCGCGTGCGCCGTCAGGATCGCGTTCGCAGACGTCCGGGCGGCGTTCGGCCGCGCAGATGATCACAGCGGCCGGCTGGCGGGTGGCGAAGAGGTGTTCGAGGGCCGGCTCGTCGAGGACGTCGAGTTCGGCGAGGTTTTCCGCAGGCAACGCAAGGCGTTTTGCGCCTGCACCGTGCGGGTTGCGGATCGTCGCGACGAGGTTTAACGAAGACTCGCGGGACAGCGATGCGGCAACCGCGCGGCCCAGGAGGCCGGCGGCGCCGATGAGAAGGACGGTCGATTGCGGCACGGTAGCCATCTGTGAAAGGAGAACGGGGATTCCCCAATCTATACAAGAACAGGCAACCGATGTCGACTCCCCTGACACGTCGGCTGCATGCCCGCCTTCTCAGGAACCGTGGGCAAGGAGGCGATCGGCGCCGAACACCTGCGTGAACAGCAGCCACAGCAATATCGCATCGAGCGCAAGCATCGCCACCGTACCCAGCGCGACCGAAACACGGCTGTAGGTCTTCTTCGCCGGCCGCACGATTGCGTCCTCCGGCGCCACTCGACATTGCGCATCCACCTCCGCCGGCCAGCGAGGCAAACGGCTCATGCGCATGCCGAGCCAGCGGAACAGGCCGGCCGGTGTCGTGAGCGGCGCGAACAGCACCGCGAACGGGCCGAACATCTGCCATAGGCGATGCACGCCGTAAAGGAACGGTTCACGGCGGTTTTCGATCGGCAATAGATAATTCGGAGCAGGCACGCTCGCCGGCCCTTCCTCCATGTAGCGGCGGAAGTATTCCCAGTGCGCGAGCAAGGGCTCGTCCGGCCCGATACCCTTCGGGTGAACCGGCATGACCGCGCCCAGGTAGAGCGCATGCGTCACTTGCCCGTCCGCGTCCGGCAAATAACCGAGCACACCCCAGTTCAGTCCCCCCTTCTTCAGGCAAAACACCAGTTTGTCCCAATCGAGCGACCATACGCCGCCGGGGCCGTTATGCCGGAACACGTGCACCTTGCGTGTGGAGCGCACCAACCGGATCGGCTTGTAGGTGTAGCTCAACATGTCCTGCTTCCATTGATAGCCGATCATGAGGAGCAATGGGGCGCCGACTATCACAAGCAACGCCAGCAGCACCAGCGAAAGAGCAATCGAATCGAACCGGTTGGTAAAGACCGAGATCAATACCAGCATGTCGACAAACAGAAGTGGCGCCAGCAAAAGCGTGAACACCATCCCGCCGAAGCCGCGTCGCATGTATCGGCTATCGGCGACTTCCAGATAGGTTGCGTTGTACGACACGGCCATATCCAGCGACGTCGGCTGCCCCGTGATCCGTGCTGGCTTCGTCTTGCCGAGTTCGTACGCCAGCATTTCGCCCGTCGGCGCCCATGGTTCCTTCGGCGGCATTCCGAACTCGGCTTCGAGCCAGTAGCGCTTGCTGAACAGTTGGCCCCAATAGGCCTTTGCTGATGCGTCGTCGCTCATGTCGGTGCCCGCGTTTTTGTCTGCTTGATCGGTGACGCCGCTCGAAATTCAGGAGCTTCAAGTAAAGAGACGATCGATTTCGAACACGCGTGTAAACAGCAACCAGAACAAGACGACGTCCAGCGCCAGCATCAGCACGACACCCATGGCAACGGACACGCTGTTGTCCGTCGCTTTCTTCTTGGGCGGCGCGGTTGCATCATCCGGGGACACCTGGCATTGCGCGACCACCTCCGCCGGCCAGCGCAGCAAACGGCTCATGCGCATGGCCACCCAGCGGAACAGGCCCGCCAGCGTCGTGATCGGTGCGAACAACACCGCGAACGGGCCGAACATCTGCCATAGGCGGTACACGCCGTAAAGGAACGGCTCGCGCCGGTTTTCGATCGGCAGCAGATAATCCGGAGCAGGCACACTCGCCGGCCCTTCCTCCATGTAGCGGCGGAAGTATTCCCAGTGTGCAAGCAACGGTTCGTCCGCTCGCATACCGCTCGGGTGAACCGGCATGACGTTGCCGAGATAAAAAGCATGCGTCGCCTGACCGTTCTCGTCCGGCAAATAGCCGAGCACACCCCAGTTCAGCCCGCTCTTCTTCAGGCAGAACACCAGCTTATCCCAATCCAGAGACCAGGTGCCGCCGGGGCCGGCGTGCTGGAAAACATGAACCGTGCGTGTCGAGCGCACCAGCCGAATCGGCTTGTAGGTGTAGCCCAACATGTCTTGCTTCCATTGATATCCCACCCATATCGACAAAGGGACGAACAATAGAAAAATCAGCAAGGAAGCCAAAACCAGAGGAAGTGTTATTTCATATTTCAAAAATCCATAAAAAGGGATAGCCAGGAAAGAAATAATTGGCAATTCAAACAATGAAAATATCAATCCACCGAAACCACGCCGGGCATACTGACTGTCGGCTACTTCCATGTAGGTTTCGTTGCGTATGACTACCATGTCCAGCGAAGCCGGTGGGCAATCTACTTTCGTTGGCTTTGCTTTATCGAGGACGTAAGCAAGCATCTCGGCTGTCGGGGCCCAAGGATCCCTCGGCGGCAAACCAATGACCACCTCCCGCCAGTAGCGCTTATCAAACAACTGGCCCCAGTAGGCCTTCATCGACGATTCATCGCTCATACAGCCTATCCCGTTGTTGCCTTCTGGAAGTTGTCTTGCTCCTCCGGGCCATCCTGATAGCTATTGGCCGGCCCCCACATGCAATTTCGCGTCCATGTCAAGGTGGGCGGATCCTTGAAAAGGTCGATCACCACGCTAAGCACCAGAACGATTGCTGTCGCAATCCATGCTGGCGGGCCTAATGCCTCCACCTCAGCGCCACTGATGATTGCAACGATCCAAACTCGCGTCAATGACACTGCAAGTGCGACCTCCAGGCCACCGCGTACCGCATACAAGGAAAGCATCCCGAACTCTTTGTTTTTGATTGCCTCCCAGGCGCTTACGGCATCTATACCCGCTGCAATCCACATCACGACAACACTCGCACCCGCGCCACCCACTTTTACATAGCGCAGAAACCCGCTCCCCAGACTCTTCGCCACCGGCCCGAGCAACGGCAATCGCCTCACCCCGGCCGACTTGATGCCTGTGCTGACCAGATCCAGCGTGCCTCCCACCAGGCCGACCGTCGCGGACCTGAATGCCCATCCCACACGCCCGTCCTCGCTCTTCAGCGCCGTCCCCATCGCGTCCTGGGCAGTCGCCCACCCCAGCGTCGAAAACACCAGCGACACCGACGCAAGCATGCCGGGCGACCGCGCATAGCGCAGCACCGTACCCATATAGCTGTTGACCGGGATCTTCGTGACCACCTCCGCGCCCGGCGCCTTCCCGAGCGACAGCACCCGGTCGGCCGCGAGCTTGCCCTGCGCGTCGGAAGGCAGCCGATACAACGCATCCTTGTCGGCCTCGCTGGCGTCCAGCAGCAGGTTCCACGACCTGACTTCCTCGTCGAGGCTGTAGCCGGCCTTCTTCGCCTCCTCTTCCAGGATGGCCATCCGCGCCTGCACGATCATCGCCCGATCGGCCTTGTCCGGACCGCTCGCGGCAGGCTGCAGGGTTTCCAGTGCCTGGTGCATCGCGCTGAACACGTCGCGCCGCGTGCCCACCACCTGCAACCGCTGGACCGGCATGCCTGCGTGCATCCCCAGTACCGTCTTCAGGTCCTCGGACGCCGGATCGCGTCCCTTGATCACGGCCACCATCCTCGGCCCGAGCTCCACGATCAGTTCCGGCAGCGTATTCTTGCTGTCGATGGTCTTGTACGCGTTTTCCCCCGCCATCTTGAGCTTGCTGATCACGGTCTTGTACAGCGAAAACAGCTTCGACCATTTACCGGGATTCGGCAGATGATTGGCCGTATCGGCCGTCTTGCCGTCGTCCTTCTGCGCGCCCCCGCTGACCTGCGCAGCGTGGGCCTTCAGTTCGGAATGGTTGAAGAACAGCGATCGCCATATCAGGTTGTGAGCCGCCATGCCGCCCTTCAACCATTCGTCGTAGAGCTTCACGCACGGCCCGTAGCCGCCCGTCCCCATCACACACGCAGCAAACAGCGCGGTGAAGCCGACCCCGGTGTTGATGTCCTTCGCGTCGAAGTGGTAATCGAACACCGTCGTCATGCCGGCGCTTCGCATCCACGCCACGTGGGCTTCCGCCAGCGGCCGCATGATCCGGTTGTCGTATTCGTCGGACGCCTTCGCGTACTGCTGCCGATACGTGTTGCGCAGGTTGCGATTGATCAGCTTGTCGTACTTGCCCCACGCCTCATTGCGCGCGTGCTCGAGGTCCGCCGCCGTAAACTTCACTTTCCTGGCCTCGTCGAGCAGCGGCTGCATTTGCTTGCGATAACTTTCGAGCAGGAAAGCCGTCCCGCCGCTATTGACCAGCTGGTTGTAATCGTCCTGCGATTTCCGAACCCGGCTGTTGTACAGATTCATCTCGGCCTGACGTTCGACCGCGGCCTGCAGGTTCGTCAGGTTGGTATCCAGGTCGGTCGGCCGCTTCCACTGGTCCGAGAACCCTTCCCATCGCGCATTCATGTACGCCGGAATTTCCTGCGCGATGCCGGCCGGATCCTGAAGCGCCAGCACCAGCCCCTTCGCGGGCGCCAACCCGTCGCACACCGTCTTGAGCGTCGTGGCGGACAGGATGTCGCGACACAGGAACGGGCTCCATCGCAACGCGCTGACCTCGTCGACCAGCTTCATCGCATATTCGGCGACGATCATGTCGACCTGGTAGATCTGGAACGCGTGAGCGGGTTGCGGCGCCCGGGGCTTGCCGTCGTTGTACCAGGCGGCGATATCGACGAGACGCATGAACTTCTCCCGTTCGCTCGCGAGCAATTTCTCATTCTTGTCGCGAATCGCCTTGGTCCACCACGCATCGGAAAACCCGAACCAGACCTTTCCCGCGCTGTCGGGATCCTGGATCGTGACCACCGACGCATTGGCCAGCTTGATCGCATCCCGTTTGCAGCTCTCGTGGAAACGCTCGCCGCCCGGCGGCCTGTCGTCGACGAGCGGCACGATCGACAGGACTCCGGATTCATCGACGGCGTACGCTTCCCAGTAATGGTGCGTCTCGTAGAACAGGTACAGGTAGCCAGGGCGCAACGTGCGCCCCGTATAGAGGGTCTCGCTGACGTTCAGCGGCACCTCCGCGGGCCCCAGCAGCGCTGTCGCGTCGGGTGGCTGGTGGGGGACCTTGTAGCTCCCGAACGTCTTCGTCGGTGCGATGCCGTAGCGGATCGGCAGGATCGGCAGGCCTTTCTTTTCACAGAAGGGGCAGGGTGTCGTCATCAACTCGCTCCTTGCGTCGAGTGATCGGTATTCGCCGGTGCAACGCGTTTCGCATCGGCCGCTCGCTCGAGATCCCGAACGATGGCCTGCCAGTCATCATCGCTCCAGAGCGACGTGAGGCGCCGGTAACGGGTAGGGTGCCCCGCACACTGCTGCAACATGGCAATGACTTCGGGATGCGTATCGAATCCGGGATGCTTCAACATCCCGTGCCGCGCGAACGCGACGAGGTCGTCGCGTTCGCTCAGGCCACGCGCTTCGGCCTTGACGAGCCACGCTTCGACCTGCGGCCCGTACAGCACCGGCTCGGCGCGCCACGCGGGCTCGGTTTCGAGCACGGCGTGCACCGCCCCGATACGCCCGATACGGCGCCACATGGGCTCGCCCGGCGCGAAACGCACGTGATGCGATCCCTGCGACGGCGTCGACTGCGCAAACCACGCACCGCCCGACGGGAACGTCCACACGGATACCGGCCCGAACAGCACGGACCGCTGGCCGGCATCGAGCATCCAGCCCAGGTGCAGGAACACGACCGGATCGTAGAAGCGGAATACGCCGCGCGCCCCATCGGGAAAATGCGGCACGAGCAATTGCCGCAGATGCGCGCGCACATGGGCCGGCACCGCATCGGACTGCAGCAGCCCGACGCACGACGACGCGGCGATCGCCTCGTCGCGATCGGTCAGCAGGCGCAACGCCTGCGTGCGCTGCGCGTCGCTCAAGTCGCCCCAGGCCAGCAGGGACGGCAACTGCCGCGACTGCGCGTCGAACCCGGGCGGTGCCAGCGCACGCAACGGAAAGTCCTGCCACGCCACCATCGCGTCCTCGTCGCCCTGCAACGGGTCGAGCAGCAAGACATGGCGCGCATCGAGCGCGTGACCATCGAAGTCGATACGTTCCATCGTCAGCCCGCCGGCAGCATGACGATGCTGTCATGGCTCGCGGCCGCTCCCGACAGGCGCAACTGGCAATCCTTCGCGTTGCTGCTGCCGAGCGAGGTTTGCCCTCCTGCGCCGCGCGGCCCGGTCAGTTCGCGCTGCGCCGACTTGAATTCCACCCGCCCCGGCGCGCCGACCTCGATATTGCCGCCCTCCATCTTCAGGTACGCTTTCGCGGCGTTCAGCAGCAGACGCTTCGGCGCCTGCAGATTCGCCGCGCCCTGGCTGCTCGACAACACGACCGCCTGCTGCGCGGCCGCGCCGAGCGTGCCCGCATTCTGCGCCTGCAGGTTCACCGCGCCGGAGGCCGCGTGCAACGCGATGCCTTGCCCGGCGACGGGGCGCTCGTCCGCGGCGTTGCCCTGCGTATAGAACGCAATGCCGTGCGTCGCTGCCAGGGTCGTCTTGCCCTTGGCCGTCCATTGCAGATCCTGGCCGGCGCTCAGCACGGTCTCGGTTCCGGACACCCAGACCTGGCTGCCGGGCGTCACGGCGGCGAGACCGTCCGCGCCGTGCGCGACGACATGCGGACTGGACCATGCCGCGGCGCGACCGCCGCCACCGCCGGCCTGGGCGGACGTTCGACCGTCGCGCGTCGCGGCGAGCGCCTGCTCGCTCCGCCGCAACCCGGCCACGGCAGCCGATTGCGTCGACGCGCCTGCCCCCGTCGCGTGCCCCGTATCTTCCGGCCCGGCGCCGACGCTCGCGGCGGGCTGCATCGGCTCGGCGCCTTGCGCGCGCGCCGCCTCCGCGAGACCGTCGAGCAGTTGACGGTTCTGCGTCAGCACCTGGCCCGACGCGCTCGCATCCATCTGGCTGACGCCGCGCGCCGCGCTGACGAACATGCCCGAGCCACCGCGCAATGCGGCGGCAGCGTCGGTCGTCAACTCCATGCCATACCCGCGATCGGCCTGCCGCCGGTTGTCCTGTATCTGCTTGAGATGCCCAAGCGTCAACCCGCTGCGGTGATCCGTCGTATAAAGACGCGCGCTCGCCTCGCCGGCAGTGTCGTCGAGCAGGAACTGGCGATAACCGCCCGTTCCCTGCTGGCTCAGGTTCAGGTCCTGCGTCTTGATGCCCGTCAGTGCCGCGGGGTGGCCGTTGCCCGCGAACCACGCGGCCGCATTGCCGGTACTGCCGGCCGGACCGCCCGCTTGCGCATTGTGCTGCGCATCGGCATTGCCCTGGCCGTTGTACAGCGAGCCCACCACCACCGGACGGTCCGGTTGTCCCTCGAGCCATTCGACCCATACTTCCTGCCCGACGCGCGGCACGCTCACGCCGCCCCAATTGTCGCCGCCGACCGGCGTCAGCACGCGCGTCCATGTACCGGCATTCCGATCGGCAGGCGCGTTCGCCACGTGCGGATGATCCGCGAGACTCGCGGCCTTCTGCCCGCGCTGCGCATGGTGCTGGATCCGGACGCGGTGATCGCGATCGGTGTGAACCGGATCGCCCGCGCCCACGACGATCGCCGTTTGCGCGCCCTGTACGGCCACCACCGGGTGCGAGCGCGCGCCGTGACCGCCGTCGATCAGCGGCCGGTACGTCTGTCCGGCCGGCAATGCGACGAAGCTGTTCGCATAGACCGCTTCGTTGCCCACCAGCGGCGCGCCGTCGTGCGTCCCGCTGCCGAGCGAGGCGTGCAGCGCATCGGCGACACCGTATTCGTTCACGCCGGTATCCAGCATCGGCGGTATGTCGCCGAGCGTCTGCCCGATCGCGGCGTGAACGTCGGCATCGACATTCGCGCGCACGCTGTGCTGAACGCGCAGGCACACGAATGCATCCGACGCCTTCAGCGCCGGATGCCCGTCGACCGCGAAACGCATTCCCGGATGCAATGTCATGCAGGTGCTGCGTCCTTCGCTGCACGTCGCGGCGACGCGCTGCGCGTCGAGTTGCTGGCGCGCGCGCTGATCGCCGAGTGCCGCGGTCTGGTACGCGTAAGGGCCGGCGACGTCGCGGTCTTCGCCGGCCATCGCGACGCCGTCGGCCTGCGCGCCGGTCAACCGGTTCGACAGCGTACGGTGATCCCAGCTGGCGCGGGCAACCCGGCCGATACGCCAGCGACGTGCGGTCATGAAGTGCTGGATGCTGCCCGCGGGATCGCCGTCGCTCGCCTGGTGAAAGCCGATGACCTTCGGCTTGTCCGGCGTGAAGTGCTGGTTCGAATCGGCGAGCACGAGCGTGTGCTTGCCGAGGGTGGACGCGTGGGCGTCACCGGCATGCTCGAACCAGTAGAAGATGCCCTCCTCGGCCCACAGGCGCTTCAGGAAATCGAAATCGGATTCGCCGGCCTGAGTGGTCAGGCTCCGTTTGCGGTATCTGGAGGGATCGGTCAGGGCCCAGCGCCATGCGGGCACCACGCTGCCCGCATTGTGATAGCCGAAAATCTGCTCGCTGATGTCGAGCACGCTGGCATTCTGGAAATTGTAGTGATCGACGCGCTGACGGAGCACCGCGAGCCACGGCTCGACCTCGAGGCGAAAGCGGGCCAGCCCGCCGTTGTAGCCGATCCGCTCCGCCGCAATGATGTGACCGTGCACGGGGCGGCGGACGTCGCTGCCTTCCCGCGCCCGCCATTCGATCAGGATCGTCGCGCCGATCAGCCGCTCCAGCGGCAGCGCCGCGTTTCCCGACAATGCCGTCAACTGGAACCGGTAGCCGCCGTGATCGACCGCCTCCCACCCCAGCAGGCTCTCGGCGACCAGCGCGTCCGCGCCCAGCGGCGTGGTGACCCGGAGAAACCGGTCGTGCTGCGACCAGCCTCCGGCGAGTTTTTTCAGAACGTCCATATTCGTCGACATGAATGGGTTCGTTTTAGGTACGACGCACGCGGTTCGCTCCGCCTCGTGTCGTGGCCAACGGACAACGGTTCATTCCCGCAAGCCGGTCACTGAGCGACGGCACATGGATTCCGGCCTTGCTGCGGCACTGCGATATGCACACCTCCACCGGCCGGCCTGAGCGCACAGAACGCCGCGCCATAAACCGGGCCGGAATCCCCGCCCGGAATGATCGAGACGGAGCAGGGCCGGCCGAGATCCAGCGGTCTGGGCGGCGTGCGAACGATTGCACCCTTCACCGTCTGCCCGTACACCAGACACTCGCCAGGCCTCCGGTATACGGGTTCGGCCCCGGCCGGCATCTCGAACCACCGGGCAGTCACATCGGGACTCGCCGGTTCGGTTGGTCTGGCGACACCCACCGAGCGGATCCGGATGAGGCCTTCTGCCCGTGGTCCGTGCGTCACTCACAGGCAGGCGGCCGGGTTTCCGTCGACCTGCCTGATCTCCGGTTCGACGGGCGCCTCCGACGCTGCCATCGCGCGCGACAGCGCACGACAGCGACGCGAGCAGGCCCGGCGCGCTGCTTCGGAAGCGTGTCCGCATTCCCTGGATCCTCCCGGAACGGCACAAGTACGTGATCGAGCACTCGTGGTGGCCCGACATCACCATGATCGAAACCCGGCAACGGCGCTCGGCACGACCGTGGCCGCGTCATCATCCGCGGCCGGTACGCCACGACTCGGAGCCCGTTGCACCGCTCAGTGTCCTGCCGACGCGCACGGGTTCCCCTCCTGCCCCGGCGTCGCAATGCGGACACCGCCCCCCGCTTGCCTGATCACGCAAAACGCCGAGCTGTACACCGGGCCATAGTCCCCCCCCGGTACGATCGAGATGCTGTAGAACTTGTTGATGTCCAGCGCCCTCGGCGCCGCACGCACAACCGCACCGGCCACGGTCTGGCCATAGACGAGACACTCGCCTCGCTTCAGATAAACCGGCGGCGCACTCCCCGGAACCTCCAGCGCCCAATACGTGACAACGGGACTGACCGGGCCGGTCTGTCTCGTCACATCGACCCCGCGGATCTGGATCGGGTCGGAACCCGTGTCGTCACTTGCCGGCAGGCAAGCAGCCGGCTTTCCGTCGATCTGCCTGATGTCCAG
>Ga0209566_100853_pt1 | contig 15152 bp, 11 predicted proteins | sample Araplavi_mTSA_r2_2_FD_184287 | JGI IMG/M metagenome (GOLD analysis project Ga0209566, IMG submission 184287) | Arabidopsis root microbial communities from North Carolina, USA - plate scrape CL_Cvi_mTSA_r2 (SPAdes) (version 2) | ecosystem: Host-associated > Plants > Roots > Endosphere | place...
TTTCACGGGAGAGAGTTTCCGCTTCAAGCAAGCGATGGAACGGGTTCCTTTGTAGCTTTGCAGGTGGATGGCAAGTGCTTTGGCATTTTTGGCTGCAAAATTGAGCATTTTTCACTTGCAAAAAACAATTATTATCAGGAAATGACGAAGTTCAGGAAGCGGCGGAATGTTTTAGAAACAAGTAGAATCCATAGAGCATTAGGGACGATAATATAATTTTGATTTGGAACTGGAGGAAAGAAACAATGTATGATAAAGATTTAATCAGAGATCTTTTAATAGACTCCACACACAGTATACAAGAGGCGAGCGCTTTTTTTCAGGAAAGACTGAATGATAAGGCATTATTAGATATCCTAGTTGACGTTGCATTAGACGATTATTCTAGTGACGCCTCTATGACGGCTTCTTACTGGATTTCGAACTTTACTGATAATTTACTGCTTACAATTGAGGAAAAATTATTAATACTCCAAGACTACGAATTGGATAATATTTCTGTACATGCATGGATCGCACTTGGAAAAATTAAATCCAAGAAAGGATTAATATATCTAATAGAAAAAAGAATATCACCGAAGTTAAGTTGGGAAGCAGAAGCTTTAAAACATCATCTAGATGAGTATCTTAAAGATTAGGCAAGTACTTGAGGGAAGATGACAATGATTCTGAAGAAGCGAAGCGTTCGCCATTGTGACCGATTTCTATCTCGTGAGATTTGAGAGTCTAATGAAACAAGAATTCAGGAAACAACAATAATCGTAGAACATTTCAGGCAGTTGCCCTACTTGTCTCTTAATGAAAGATGATGGAGAATTGTATGCCACTATTTTGTAATCAGGCAGTTACTACGTCAACGTTGGAGCAAAGGATATTTTTTGATAGGGGAAGAGGAGTACGGTTTACAGTGATTTACCGTATTCAGGATTTCGAGGAGATGGCCAAGAGATTTATCTTTACTTCGAAAAATTAGATGTTTTCCCTGCAATAAAATATAACGGTGTACCGACATTAGAGTAACAGGCTTCTAAAAAACTATTTAGAGTTTCTTCACAATAACTAACAGTTCAATAGATTATGAAAATAGAGACTAAGGTAGGTCTTCTCTCACCAAGGAAAACTCGACTATTTTCCCTCCTGGAAGACAGAATTGTAGGTATATTGTTATATTTAATCATCTGATCAAATGGTCAAAAGACTCATATGGTGATATATTTAGACAATATAATAGAGGAGGGAAATTGAGGATGAAGATGAAATCAATTGTAGTTCTAGTGCTCTCGGGCCTATTAGCATTTACGATTACAGGATGCAGCGGCAGTAACGAATCTAATCCATCTACTCAGGAACTAGAGAAGAAGATTGCTGCATTGGAGAAAGAGAACACCGAGCTTAAAGAAAAATTGAAGGCGGACGGGGAAACTGCAAAGGAACAGAGTGAGCCTGCCGACAAAGCGGATAAAGCACCTGAAGCAGCAAACCAAACGATTGAAGTGAACAAAGCGAAAACGATTGATGGCTTTGCTGAGCTGACAATTACGGGCGCTAAATTTGCCAACAAAATTGTACCATCAAAACCAGATAGCTTTTACACTTACTATGAAGTGAAGGATACCGCAAATACATATTTCGACGTTGTCATTAAGGTGAAGAGCTTGCTGACAACCGGCAAGGGATCGAACGAGTTTGTTTCCGTGAAGGTAGTGTATGACGATAAGTATGAATATGATCCGTTCACAACGATTGAGAAAAACGGCGGAAGCGACTTCACGTATACGAATATTACGGAGATTGAACCTTTGAAGACAGGCACATTGCACTATATTGCGGAGGTTCCTGCAGGGGTCGCAAAGGATAAAAAGCCGATTAAGGTCATCATCTCATGCAATGGGGAAGAATATACCTATACATATCGGTAAAACCGTGATCATTTCGTTTACAGCAGTCAATGTTAACCCGTTAGAAGCTCCCAATCCGGCAGGATTAGCATTTGCTGCTGATATCAATAATATTGATTAACAAAGTGCTTCCCCTATAGATCTAACAATCTATAAGGGGCAAGCTCTTATTTATATTCAGAATGAATATCATCATTGGGAGGGAAATAATTTTCATATTGACAATTTGTAAGCGTATACAATAAACTATCTCCAACAAGACTTTGTTAATAATTTTAACTAACTTAGATTGTGGAGGGAGGATGACGGATTGATTGGCAGAGGCCAGACGGGAAACGCAAAATTGGTGAAGCATATTAACCGTGAGGGAATCCTCCATCAATTACGCGATAATCCTCGGGTTTCGAGAGCCGATTTGGCGAAGTTAACAGAGTTAAGCCGGCCATGCGTCTCAGCGCTCGTCGATGAGATGATTATGGAAGGCTTGATCAGCGAGGTCGGATACGGTGAATCGAAGGGCGGCAGGAAGCCGATTCTTCTGGAATATAACTTTGATGCGTATGGTGTCATTGGCGCAGTATTCGAAGGAAGCACTTTGCAATTGGCGATTGCGAACCTGAAGGGGGAGCTGCTCGTCTCGCGCACGACGAATTTGCCGCATCCTATGGATGGCGAGATGGCAATTCGCAGCATTGAACAGGGATTGGACACTCTTCTCACTGCCAGCGGGTTTCCGAAGGAACGGCTGCTTGGCATGGGTCTGGGACTTCCCGGAATTACACAGCGCAGCGCAGGAACGGTCAGCTACGCTCCCAGCACAGGGTGGATGGGGCTGCCGGTACAGAAGGAAATTGAAGAAGCACTGGGATTGCCTGTCGTTATCGAGAACGACGTGAATCTGATGACGCTGGGCGAATTTCATAAAGGCATCGGTGTCGGCCACTCCAATCTCGTCTACATGTACGCGGGAACAGGGATCGGCGCAGGCATGATTATAGACGGACAGCTGTATCGGGGAGCCAATGAGGCAAGCGGTGAGATCGGCTATATGATGATTGGCCCAATCGGCAATCAGGTCAAAGGCGAGTATGGGGTGTTCGAGCGCAACTACTCGGTGAGAGCCATCTACGAGAAAGCCATTCGCATTCTCCCATCCATTGGCCCAGACAGAAGCATTATTCAGCAGATTGTTGAGCTGGCCAACCTCGGCAGCGACGAGGCTCAAAGGCTATTCGACGATATATGCCGGCACTGGACTTATGGGATCGCTAATGTCACGAGCGTCATGGATCCGGCGCTGCTCATCCTTAGCGGTGAAATGCTGCATATCGGGGACGAAGGCATTCGCAAAATACAATATTGGCTGAATGAATGGGTTCCATCTGTACCCATCATTAAGATGGCCACACTTGGCGATCAGGCGGGCTTGATAGGAGCCATTCACTGTACATTGGAGGCTTTCCCCTCCACGGCTAAATTTCAAAGGTAAACAATGATTTTTTCTCCAGCATGAATTGCTTCTCAGACAATGACAATTACGGATGTGCCTATATTCGCAACCAGCACAATACCGTTAGGTCAATTCTTCTACAGCGCAGAATCCAACAAGATAGATGCAGCTGCTCACACACACGACAACAATTATGGAGTTCTACTACTCACGATTGATACTCACACGACAAATTCAACCTACACATCTTTCACATCAAATACAACGAATATACTCAAAATCGTACGACAATCACAATCACACTACACTCATACCACACTCATCAGATAGTAAAATGTTAATCATTTCACTATAGCAGCACAGAACGATCTCACAGCTAATCATTTCACCATAGCACCACAGAACGAGTCATAGCTAATTTTTTTCACGATATCATCTCAGAACGATATAGAACTGTATGCAATTCCATAGTGGCAAACCGTACATAGCATAACGATTTCCTGCAACACAATGACCAAGTATATACGGAAGTTTAGTTGGTCTAAGTAAGGGCTATTGTTCTGAACGTCAGCATAGCTTTGATCCATATAACCAACGAACGGGCTGTTGTTGAAGGACTACTACGTTTTTGCGGGATGCTGCATAGGAACATATCAACTCAGATTCATTTCGTCTATTGAAGATGAATTCATCCGATACAGCGCGAAACACGAATCAAAAATTTATGGTAGGGGGAACGTCATGAAACAGGTAAAGGGGAAAGCAAAAATATGGTTGATGAGCTCTATGCTTGTCCTTGCGATGCTGGCAGTGACTGCTTGTGGAGGCGGCGGTGGGACTGCATCTGAGGGCGGTCAGCAATCCGGGGAGAAGTCATCATCGGGTAAAGAAAAGCTGGTTATCTACACAGCGAGAGACAAGAACGTCGTCGATGAGATTATCCCAAAATTCGAGGCGAAATACCCGAACATGGAAGTCGAAGTGCTCACGATGGGCGCACAGCAAATCTTGGAGCGCGTACGTGGGGAGAAGGCGAATCCACAAGCGGACTTCTGGTGGGGCGGCACACAGTCGTCACTGATGACTGCGGCAGATGAAGACCTGCTGGAAAGCGTGAAGCCAAGTTTCGCGGACAGCATTCCGGCATTGTACAAAGACAGTCAAGACCGCTGGTATGGGGAAATGCTGCTGCCTGAGGTCATTATGTACAATTCTCACGCGCTGAAACAAGAAGATGCACCGAAAGATTGGGACGATCTCCTTGATCCGAAATACAAGGACAAAATCATCATTCGCGGGGTGCTTGCTTCCGGAACGATGAGAACGATCTATTCTTCCATGATTTATAAGCAGGATGCGAGTGATCCAACGAAGGGCTTCGACTGGCTGAAGAAGCTGGATGCCAACACGAAGGAATACGCACAGGATCCGACTAACCTGTATTTGAAGCTGGCTCGTGAGGAAGGCACATTGTCCCTGTGGAACCTGCAGGACATTATGATTCAGAAGGAATTGCAGAAGCAGCCGTTCGACTTTATCTATCCGGCCAGCGGTGCGCCAATCCTAGTTGATGGCGTCGGTGTCGTGAAGGGTGCGAAAAATAAGGAGTCAGCAATGAAGTTCTATGAATTCCTCTTCGACTCTAATTTGCGGGTAGAGCTCGCGGATAAGCTGTTCCAGATTCCAACACGGACAGACATCAGCAAGGATACGCTTCCTGCTTGGCTGAAGGGGTTGGAGCTGAAGCCGCTTGACATTGATTGGACGGTAATGGCACAGAAGGAAAAAGAGTGGATGCAGCATTGGGATGAGAACATCAAGGGGAAAGGCGCAAAATAATAGGCTCAGGCGGAGGCAATGTCCTCCGCCTGATTATGATCATTTCAGAGGCAGGAGGGAGCCAGCTTGATAGAGGTAGCACTAGATCATGTTAGCAAGCAATTCGGGAACGTCAAGGGAGTTACCGACGTAAACATCCGGATTCAACCGGGTGAATTCTTCACCTTCCTCGGCCCTAGCGGCTGTGGCAAAACGACGACACTGCGGATGATTGCAGGATTTTATTTTCCAAGCGAAGGCCGAATCGTGTTCGGCGATCAAGATGTCACGACACTCCCACCGAATAAGCGCAATACCGGCATGGTTTTTCAGAATTATGCTTTATTTCCGCACATGACTGTATTTGAAAATGTCGCATTTGGTTTGCAGGTGCGCAAGGTTCCAAAGTCAGAAATGATAGAGCGCGCCCATCGCGCGCTGAAGCAGGTTCACTTGGATGGGTATGGAAGCCGTAGAATTGACCAATTGTCCGGCGGACAGCAGCAGCGGGTTGCCTTGGCTCGTGCACTCGTGATAGAGCCGAAAATACTGCTTCTCGATGAGCCATTGTCCAATTTGGATGCGAAGCTCCGCGAGGAGACAAGGATCGAAATTAAGAGACTTCAATTAGATCTGGGAATTACAACGATATACGTCACCCATGATCAGGCAGAGGCGATGGCGATGTCTGACCGCATTATGGTCATGCAGGGCGGGGTTGTACAGCAGATTGGAAGTCCTGAAGAAATATATAATCGACCCGTTAATCGATTTGTCGCCTCCTTCATTGGCGAGTCGAACCTGTGGGAAGGAACGGTGGAACGAATCGAAGATGGCGAAGCCATCATTCGCATAGCGCCAGACCTTCGTTTAAGAGGGCTTACAGCGAATGCTTCTGCCGACTGTTCACTGGAAGCAGGCAAGAAGGTATCACTGTCGATTCGTCCTGAATCGATTCGGGAGGCTGGCGGAGAAGAGACGGGGGACAATATCGTTACAGGCAGTGTAGTCATTTCTGAATTTACAGGAGTTAGCGTGAACTATGTGTCGCAGGTGGCGGATCAGCAGTTGAAGGCGATGTTCGTCAATCAAGGGCATCGGGTTCGCGGACGAGGGGAAGCAATCTCCCTGTTCATTCCGAAAGAAAGCATTTACTTCTTAGGATAGAGAGGGGATGAATGATGATAACGAACACACCTAACGCGCCACGGCCATCGAAGCCACGCATGGGCTTGCCCCGCCGCTCGGGGCCCATTACGCAATCGCCTTACTTCGTCTATGTGCTCGTAGCGCCGCTTTTTCTCATACTGTTGGCATATGTCGTTTATCCGCTATTTCAAACATTCGTACAAAGTATTCAAGTCGAGGATCAATTCTCGCTTACGAACTACGCGCGATTTTTCAGCCTAGAGCATACATCCAATCTGGAGGCACTATGGACCAGCATCTATATTTCCGTCTTAAGTGTGATTACGTGTGCAATCGTGGGTGTAGCCATGGCATTTCTGTTGGAGCGCTACGAATTTCCCGGCAGGAAGGTGCTGGCTGTCCTCGTTCTCGTTCCAATGGCACTGCCTCCGCTTGTCGGCGTACTGTCGTTCACGTTCTTGTATGGCGAGAGCGGTATCATTCCACGGGCGCTTAAGGAACTGCTTCATCTTGAACAAGTACCCTTTTATTTAAAAGGGATATGGGGCGTTCTGGTCGTACATACGTTTACGATGTATACCTATTTCTATATGACGGCGTCGTCTGCGATTCGGGGTCTCGATCCTTCGCTTGAAGAAGCCGCTGCAAGTTTAGGAGCAGGCAGATTGTACATCTGGCGGCGAGTGATTCTGCCGATGCTGACTCCAGCGCTTGTGGCCTCGTCACTGCTTGTATTCATGATTGCGATGGCATCATATACGGCTCCGCTTATCTTCGGCATCGAACGGACGATGACGATGCAGATTTATTTGTCGCGTACGAATGGCAATTTGGATATGGCTGCTGCGCAGTCGACGATCCTATCCGTTGTGTCGATTGTATTCTTGCTCGTGATGCGCTGGTATCAAGGGCTGCGCAACTACCAGAACATGAGCAAGGGCATCAGTGTCCATCGCACAGAGGTCAAGAGTGCAGTCGGCAAATATGTTGCGATGATTTTGTCCATTATCGGCGTCATTATTTTGCTGCTCCCCATCTTCGTGCTTGTGTTAATTTCATTGTCTACGAACGGCACTTGGACGACGCAAGTATTGCCGCCTGAATATACATTTGAGCATTATATCAAACTGTTCACGGACAGCAAAACATGGCGGCCTATTGCAAACAGCTTCCAGATGAGCTTCGTCGCAACAATCGGGAATGTCATCTTCGGCGTGGCAGCTGCTTATGCGATGGTTCGCTTGAAGTTTAAAGGGAAGACGCTGCTTGATGTCTTAATTATGCTCCCATGGGCGCTGCCGGGTACTGTCGTTGCGGTCAACTTGATTGCGGCCTTCAGCGAGCCGAATGTATTCAGCTTCAATCAAGTGCTGATCGGCAGTTTCTGGATTTTGCCTCTAGCTTACTTCGTGCGCCACCTGCCGCTCGTGTTCCGTTCTACTTCGGCAACCTTGGTGCAGATGGATGCATCTGTGGAGGAGGCGGCACGCAATCTAGGCGCATCGTGGTGGTACAGCTTCCGCAGAGTTGTGTTCCCGATGGCATTAAGCGGGATATTGGCGGGTACGCTGCTCGCCTTTGTGCAGGGGATTGGGGAATTCGTATCCTCCATACTGCTCTTTACTGCCAAGAGCACACCGCTCTCGGTCGAAATTTTCCAACGGATGTATTCGTTCGAATTCGGCACGGCATGTGCATATGGCGTTCTGCAAATTACATTGATCATCATCGTGCTTTTCGTATCCCGCAAAATAACGGGCGACAACACGGCTATATAATCATTGGTCATTGCGTGGGAACCGCCTAGGGGTTCATCAACCACGTTATGATATACAGCTGGAAAATGGCCATTTCCAGCTGAAACAACACTATTCCACCATTCGAGGAGGGATTTGATGATCAAAGGTAAGTCGGCCTCAAAGTTCTGTTCCATCGTATTAAGCGTTGTATTGGGAAGCAGTGTACTGCTGTCCACGCAAGCCGAGACCGTATCAGCGGATCGGGGGATTGTTGATTTATGGAAGTCAATCAAGCCGCTGACGACGATCGCAAGTGCGATGAACACGGGAGCTCACCCTGATGATGAGCACAGCGCGACATTGGCGTACCTTTCCCTGGGAAGAGGAGTCAATACGTCAAGCGTGATCGCTGTCAGAGGAGAAGGCGGACAGAACGAGATTGGAAGCGAGCTCGGACAGGGCCTTGGGGTCATACGAACCCGGGAACTGCAGGAAGCATCCAAGATCACGAATGTGACATTGGGAATGCTCGGCGAGCAGCTGAATGATCCAATCTTCGACTTCGGGTTCTCGAAGAGTGTAGAGGAAACGCTGGAGAAATGGGGAGAATCTGTTGCGTACGAGCGCTTAATTCGCAAAATACGCGAGCTTCGCCCAGATGTCATCATTCCTGCATTCTTGAATGAAAACTCTACACATGGTCATCATCGGACGATTAACGTGCTTACGGTGCGTGCGTTCAAGGACGCAGCGAATCCTGAAGTATATCCTGAGCACCTGAAGCAGGGGCTTCAGCCATGGCAGATCAAGAAGCTGTATTTGCCAGCGAATAACAAGGATTACACCGTGAGAGCGCCAATTGGGGAGTACAACTCCATCTATGGGGCCTCTTACCTGCAGCTTGGGGAAGAGTCGCGCTTCATGCACAAGAGCCAAGGGATGGGAAGAGTGTATGACGAAGGGCCTGCTCAGGGGGACAGCTACTATAAGCTTGACCTGAGCACGGTAAAGACGAAGGAGAAGGAGCAAGACCTCTTCGACGGCATCGCATTCACCTTTGCAGATTTGGCGAAGGAAATTAGTGTGAAGGGCAAGGACAATAAGATTGCGAAGGATTTGCAAGCTCTGCAGCAGGATGCAGACAGGATTGTAGCGGCTTACCCAAGCTTCGCCAATGTCTTGAAGGAAGTCCACGGCATGAAGGCAGACGTTCAGACTGCACTCGATAATGTCAAGAAGTCCAGCTTGGATGCAGCAACGAAGGACGATTTGCTCCATCGCCTGCACGTGAAGGAAGAGCAGTTGAACAAGGCGAGTATGGAAGCGGCATCTGTTGTGGTGAAGGTTAAGCCAGATGCCAACGAACTTGTGGCTGGACTATCGACGAAGGTAACCGTAACGGCATTTAATGGCGGTTCTACGAAATTAGACAACGTGAAGCTTAGCCTGAGCGTGCCTGCTGGCTGGACAGCGGCACCTGTGGGTACGACAAGTTTTGGGCAGCTTGGCTATAACGAGACAGCTTCAGCTGTATTCGAGGTCAAGGTTCCGGCAGATGCACCTTTATTCAAGCCATACGAAGCTTCGGTATTCAACGCGAAGGTAGTATATGAAGCATTCCGTACCGTGACGTCTTTGCAAGAGACACCGCAAAATGCAGTGGCGGTACTGCCTCCGTACTCGATGACGCTCAGCCCGAGCGCTACGATTCTGAATACGCTCAAGCCAGGCGAGCCAATTCCGGTGAAAGTAACGGTGAAGAATTATACGCCAGGAGCATCCAAGGCGTCGATTGCACTGCAGGTTCCAGAGGGATGGACAGCCGAGCCTGCTGCTGAGGAACTTAGCTTTGCAGCGAAGGGGGAGACGAAGTCCGTTGCTTTCTCAGTTAAGGCAGCGTCTAACGTAAGCCCAGGCAAGTTCACGGTGACAGCGGTTGCGAAGAACGGCGATGTACAGAGCACGCACGGGACGCAGGTTATTCAATACCCGCACATCGGGAAAACATACATCGTGCAGCCGGCAGAGCTCCAGATTCAAGCCTTCGACTTGAAGACACCGGAGAAGTGGAAGGTCGGCTATGTGTCTAGCGGCTTTGACAACATCGATCAATATTTGCGTCAAGTAGGCGTCAACGTGGTCAATTTGGATGCGAAGGAAATTGAGTCGGGAGATCTCTCTCAGTACAACGCAATTGTGCTTGGCATTCGTGCCTATGCGTTCCGTCCAGAATTGATCCCGAGCAACCAGCGTTTATTGAATTATGTGAAGAACGGCGGCAATCTGGTCGTTCAGTATCATAAGCCAGAGGATAAATGGTCGCCGGAACTCGCGCCGTATCCAATTAAGATTGGCTCGCCGCTCATTCAATGGCGGGTAACGGACGAGAATTCCAAAGTCACAACACTTGCACCGGAGCATCCAATGTTCAACGCTCCGAATAAAATTACGGATCAGGATTGGAACAATTGGATTCAAGATCGCTCGGCTTATAACCCGTCGGAGTGGGGCAAGGAGTATACGGAGCTCATTTCCAACGGCGATCCGGGCGAGAAGGAGTTCACAGGCACCTTCCTGACTGCGAACTACGGCAAGGGTGTATATACGTACAGTTCACTCGTGTGGTATCGCGAGATTCCGGCATTGGTTCCGGGATCGATCCGCATGTTCGTGAACATGATCAGTCAGCATCAATAGTGGCATTACTTAGTCGCATTTGTTCAGTTGGATAGATTCATCTAGATTCATCAAGTGCCTTGCACATCAGAACATCGGTGGGGGGGCTCCTTCGGGATGTCTCCCCAAGCGATGGAGAAGCGGAGGTATAAGGAGTATATGAATGTAATCGGAGTTCACGGACGGGAGCTGGATCAAGTGATCGGGGATACGCAGTTCGCCGTTGTTCCTCTCGGATCGGTCGAATACCATGGCCCACATTCTCCACTCGGGACAGATATCATATTGGCGGAAGGCTTCGCTTGGAGGATTGAATCCTCCCTTCAACCGCTCGTGTATCCAGCAGTTCCGTTCTCAGCATGCCCGGGGAAGACACAGCATTATCCTGGAACGATCTCGGTTCGTCCTTCCATTTATATCGATTATCTTACCGATGTTGTTCTGGGGATATGTAGGCTTGGGATCCGCAATATTGTCCTGCTGAACGCTCATGATGCCAATATGGGGCCTTCCCGAACCGTTGCTGAATCCGTGACTGGAGCCTACACGGATGCCAGCTTCCTTCTTATTAATTGGTGGCAGATGGCGAGTGTTGAGTTCACGCAGCAGAACGGCTTATTCGGGGGGCAGGCTGGAAGAGGGCATGGCGGGCCTTATGAGATGTCAGCCGTGAAGGCGCTGCGCCCAGACCTGGTATCGGTGCAGGATACGGACTTGGAATTAGATTCGTGCGCTCCTTTATCTTCGCTGCCATATGTACTTGTGGAAGGATCCCCTCAGGGATGGGATGGATATACCGGACATATTCGTCAGACCTCCATGGAAGCGGGGCAGTTGATCGTTGAAGAAGCAAGCCGGAATATGAACCAGTTGATTCAAGAATGGCTGGATATGAGAATGAAGTCGAACAAGGAGGCTTACTAAGCTATGGGATATCGTGAGAAATGGATGGAAACGGAAGGGACTACTTTCCCCGGCAAGACCTATACGGAGGTTGTGCTTGAGCCTGCATTTAATGAAGCGAAGGCGCATCTGCTTAGCCCGATGATGGCAATCAATAAGGCACATCTAATCATGCTGGAGAAGCAGGAGCTTATTACGCATGAGCAGGCGGAGACCATTGCGCAAGCCATCCGTTCTCTTGACCTTGAAGCGCTTAAGCAAGCAAGCTATACTGGTCAGTTTGAAGATTTGTTCTTTCAGGTAGAGCATCAGCTGCTAGAGCATGCCGGCGACATCGCAGGCAACCTGCACTTGGCCCGCAGCCGCAATGATATGGGGATTGCAATCTATCGAATGGTGCTGCGGGAGAAGCTGATCGTCACGTTATCTTCGGCACTCCAGCTTAATGAACAGCTGCTTCTGTTCGCGAAAGAGCATCAGGATACGCTTATGATCGGCTATACACATACGCAGCAGGCGCAGCCAACGACACTCGCGCATTACTTCATGGCTGTCGTCGATTCGCTTAACCGCGATATTCGGCGAATGATTGCGGCCTATAAGAACTGCAACCGGAGCAGCATGGGGGCTGCGGCGCTTACGACATCGGGCTTCGCGGTTAGCAGGGAGCAGATGATGGAGCTGCTCGCATTCGACGAGCTTATCGATAACTCCTATGATGCAATCGGTGGAGCCGACTACTTGGGCGAAGTGGCGACAGCGATCCAGCTTGCGGCGATCAATCTGGGCCGTGTCGTTCAGGATATGCTGCTATGGTGCACACAAGAGTTCGGCGCGCTTAAGGTAGCTGCACCTTATGTACAGATTAGCTCTATCATGCCGCAGAAGCGCAATCCCGTGTCGTTCGAGCATATGCGGGCTCTATTGTCGAGCTGCGTAGGCAATACGAATACGGTGCTGTCGATGATTCATAATACGCCATTCGGAGACATCGTCGATACGGAAGATGATATGCAGCCTTATGCGTGGAGAAGTCTTGCGATTATGGATAAAATGTACCGCTTGTTCGCTGCGGTCATCGGTACAATGGACGTCAACAAGGAGATGCTGCGTGAACGGACGCAGGGCAGCTTCGCAACCGTAACGGAGCTTGCGGATACACTTGTTCGAGTCGATGGCTTATCCTTCCGCAAGGCTCATCATATTGTCAGCGATGTCGTGAAGCATTCCTTGGCGCAAGGGTTGGCGGCCAATGAGATCACACTGTCTATTGTCAATGAGAGCGCCCGTCAACATATTGGTAGGGTTACATCGCTCACAGAGCAGACGCTGCGTGAAGCGCTAGACCCGGTGCATTTCGTCGAGATTCGTTCCTTGCCGGGCGGGCCGAGTCCGAAGGAGATCAGCCGCATGATCGAAGTGCGCATGAAGGATCACAGCGGATTTGCGAGCTGGCTGGGACAAGCGGAAGGCAGCATACAGGCAGCAATGAAGCATCTGGATCAAGTCATAACAGAGTGGAGCGGGTGTTGATGGGAACCTACAGCATTCCTCTGCTTGCGGTTGATGGTGGAGGTACGAAATGTCTCGTTAGGCTGCTCGATAGTGAAGGAACTACGCTTGGGGAGGGTAAGGGAGGATCTTCGAACTATCAGGGAGTCGGTGTGGATGAAGTTGTACGAGCGCTGTCTCAAGGGATTGAAGCGGCGCTGCGTGACTACTGCCGCAAGCAGGAGTGTAGTGCGACTTATGAGGCAATTGCAATCGAATGTGCCGTATTTGCACTTGCTGGATTAGATACGGAGCATGACCGTCATATCATCACGGGCCTTGTACACGAGGTATTGAAGCTGCTGCGTATTGAGGCAGAACATGTCATTGTGGAAAATGATGGCTATGCTGCCTTGCTCGGAGCGACAGGAGGGCAGCCAGGGTTGTTGGTGATTGCCGGGACAGGCTCCATAATATTCGGAATGAATGCTTACGGACTGACCGCAAGAGCTGGGGGCTGGGGCCATCGGATCGGAGACGAGGGGAGCGGGTACTGGATCGGCAAGGAAGCATTGCGAGCAATCATGAAGGGGTATGATGGCAGAGAAGAACGAACGAGACTCGGGGAATGGATTCTGCTTCATCTTGGATTGAGCAATGAAGAAGAACTGTATAATTGGACGTACGGCGAAGAGTATTCCGTTGATAGGGTAAGTGGACTGGCTGAAGTTGTTACTCGTGCTGCCATTGCCGGCAATCGGGAAGCGTCACGAATTCTCGTAGCGGCAGGTGATGAATTATTTCATGGTGCAGCAGCAGTCATGAACCACTTGTCCTTGGTGGATACTCCGTTTACAATGATTCTACAGGGTGGTGTTCTGCGACATGAGGGACACGTTCGCAATCGCCTTATGCATAAGATAGAAGCATATGCACCGAAGGTATCCTTTCATGAAGCATGCAAGGAGCCTATTGACGGCGTAGCTTCTATGGGTGTTGCCTATTTGCAGAAGAAGATGCTTGCCCGAACATAGGAAGATTTGAACAGCAAGGGGCTGAAGGAACATGAAGAAAAGATGGCTATTCGTTTTCGCCCATCCCGACGATGAGACCTTCGCAGCGGGTGGGACGATTGCCAAGCTTAGCAGTACAGGTCATGAGGTATATTTGGCATGCGCCACATCGGGATGCAAGGGGAAATCCGGCGAATTCCATTTTTCTTCCCGCGAAGAACTTGCCCGGTATAGAGAACAGGAGATGCGCAGTGCCTGCTCGATTTTGGGTGTAGCCGATATTACGCTGTATCGTTATCCTGACGGCGGACTGCAGGAGATAGAGCCGAGGAAGTTGGCGGAGCGTATCGCTTCGACGATTGTGGAGCTGCGGCCAGACGCAATCGTGACCTTCCCGCCTGATGGAGTCACAGGACATCCCGACCATATCGCGATATCCGCAGCGACGCTTATGGCAGCGGAACTGGCGGAGGCGCATTACCCAATGGATAAGCAGCCATCGCTCTATTATACGTCAATCCCGCATTATTACGATTACTGCAAGGATTCGGGTCCGAAGGACAAGTGCCCCATTTCAGCACGGATTGATATTAGCGATTATCGCGGGCATAAAGGGAAGGCGCTGCAGGCATATCGCAGCCAGATTTACTCTGTGAACCGCGCATATCCAGGCGTTATGGAGGATGATTATTCCGTCATTTGCAATTATGAATTTTATACGTTAGTTCGCGCGAACGGTCAGCCTAGACAGAAGAAGACGGCACTTCCGCTGGATGAGCTGCCGATGCTGGATTTGATGTGAATATCTATTTAATAGTTCAATGAACATAAATATTGTTAAAGAATCTAAAAAACTGGTGCCCTCTTTACGAGAAAGCCAGTTTTTTTGGTTTCATTATTCAAATAATCGATTTTACATGTCGAGCGTATTGGCTCAGTTGTATATGTAGAAAAAGGAATATATCAAATCTCCTCCATACCTCAGCTACTTGTTATAGATGGACAACAGCGATTG
>Ga0209566_100854_pt1 | contig 15074 bp, 16 predicted proteins | sample Araplavi_mTSA_r2_2_FD_184287 | JGI IMG/M metagenome (GOLD analysis project Ga0209566, IMG submission 184287) | Arabidopsis root microbial communities from North Carolina, USA - plate scrape CL_Cvi_mTSA_r2 (SPAdes) (version 2) | ecosystem: Host-associated > Plants > Roots > Endosphere | place...
GCCGTTCTTGCCGTCCGCGATGCGCGCCGTCACCGTGCAATAGCCGGCCCAGATCAGCGCGCCGAAGAACGCGAGGCCGTAGCTCAGCGGATTGTCCGTGACGTTGTGCAGCATGCCGGCCGGATCGAGCCCCTGGTCGCCGCCGAGGACCCGGCAGATCCCGAGCATCGACAGCAGGACGCCGGGCACGACCAGCAGGTTGGCGCGCTGCTTGTTGAACACGATTGCCGCGACCAGCGTGAAGCTCGGCCACAGATAGTTGACCATCGCGACTTCGATCGCCTGCCGGCCGTTGCTGGCATAGCCGATCGACAGCGACAGGCACACCTCGTACGAGACGAACAGCAGCCCGCCCCAGAGCAGATAGTTTTTCGGGAACCGGCTCAGGTCGGGGAAACCGACCGAGAACAGCAGAAGCACGGACGCCACCGTATAGATCATCGCGGCGCCACCGGTCGCGCCGAGGCTTTCGCTGACTCCACGAACGAGGGCGACCACGGAGGCCCACAACAACACCGCGCCGAGCCCGGCGAGCGTTGCCTTATTCTTGCGCTTCATGCGTCCTGCCTGTTTCAACATTCAAATTCGCTATCGGATGATTCGGTTCCGCCTGCGCGGGACCCACGGGTACGTCGATCCGGATGGTCTCGATCCCGGTGTGCTGGTCGCGCACCGGGATCGGCATGCCACGGCCGCCGACCCCGGATGCCTCGTCGCCGCCGAACGGCGTCGTCCCGTCGTCTTCGCCGAAGCAGTTGACGGTCGCGAACGTTTCGCTCATGGCGGAGTACGAGGCGCGCAGTCTACCGCGTGTCGTCGCGCAATGGCTTGTGATGGGCGTACAACAGGTCACCGTGCGCCATCGAGGTATAGTCGTGCGGCAGATTCGCATCGAGCAGTTGGTCAGGTTTTCGTTGAAGCCAGTCGCCCGTATCGCGCTTTCAGGGAGGGAAGCCATGAAGGAAGTGCCGTATTTCTCGCAGTGGGAATCGATGCACCTGGTTTCGCGGTTCGTGTCCCGCGAATTGCGCGCGGAGGACGACCCGTTGTGGCATCGCTCCGGCGCAAGCACGCCGGAAGAATACGCGCAGTGGAGCCCGAACATCTGCGGTATCGCGTGCCTGAAGATGCTGCTCGCATACCGCTCGAACACGATCGTGCCGCTGCTCGAACTGGTACGCGAGGCCGTCGGGTTCGGCGTCTACCGGCCCGAACTCGGCGACACGGGCAAGCGTCTGCATTACCGGCCCTTCGTGCACTGGGTGCGCGAGCGCTACGGGATCGATGGCGATGTGGTGGAAGGAGTCGATTCGGCCGCGCTCGAACCGAAGCTGCATGACGGGCACATGCTGATGGCGTCGGTGCATCCCGGCATCCGGCACGACGGCTTCGAGCCGCCGTCGCGGGGCGGGCATCTGGTGCTCGTGTTCGACGCGAACCGCGACACCGGCGACTGGCTGTTCCACAACCCGTCCGGGTTCGACGTGCGCACGCAGCGCAACGTGGCGATGCCGCGCGCCACGTTCGACCGCTACTTCGCGAACCGTGGCATCCTGATTGCCCCATGACGTTGCGCATGCAACGAATCCCGCGCGCACGGCGTCAGGCGCCCGTCGCAACGGGCGCCTGACCGATCACCGGCCGTTGCGCTTCTTGCTCAGCTCGATCGTCTCGAACAGCGTGTAGTCGGCGGTCGGGTGCTGGTCGGCGCCCGGTGCGTGGTAGTAGCGCATCGTGATCGTCGTATGCCCGCCCGGCTTGCCCGGGTCGTGGTCGAACACGGCAATCCCGTAGCCGGTGCCCGTATCGCGACGCGCGGACCAGATCGCATCCTCGAGCGCATCGGCCGGCTGACGCACGAACGTATTCGGCGCCGTGCCCGGCACCGGCCGGTTCGGCTTCGTGAACACCTTCGCCCGCGCAAAGCCGGTCGCCGGGTTCTCGCCGTATACGTCGAGCGGCGCGCTGGTGCCGCCGCCGCCGAGGATCAGGTGGATCGTGCCGTGGCTCGTGTCGAACGTCGTGCGGTCCGGGTCGTTCGATCCGACCGGGCGCGGCTGCAGCGTCTCGACCACTTCGCCGGTCGTCGCATCGACGCCCGCGCGGTGATTGCAGCCGCGTACCGGGTAGCTGCGCTCGTAGTCGTGATCGTGGCCGCACAGCACGAGGTCGACGCCGTAACGGTCGAACAGCGGCAGCCACGCTTCGCGAATGCCCTTGTCGGAACCGTTGCCCGTCTTCGACGAACTGAGCGCGTCCTGGTGCATCTGCACGACGATCCAGTCGATGTCGTCGTCGTGCGCGGCATGACGCAGCGTGTGTTCGAGCCAGCGCGTCTGCTCGCCGTTGCTGTAGCCGCGCACGTAGAACGACGTGCCGGGCTCGATCGGCGGGCGGCCCGTGCTCGCGGCCGGCACGAGCGGCGCGGGGCCGCCGACGAACGCGGCGGCATCCTGGTACACGACGTCGTCGGCGTCGAGCGACACGAACAGCACCGAGCTCACGCGGAAGCTGTACCAGCGGCCCGGGAAGCGCGTGCCGTTCTCCGGCAGCGTATAGCGCGCGAGATACGAGTCGAGCCCCTGCGGACCATTGTTGAACTCGATCTCATGGTTGCCGGGGCAGGGCATCCACGGACGATTCGCGGCCGACGTCTGGTTGTTGTTGCCGAAATCGCGCCACACCTCGGGCTGGTGCGCGGGGTTCAGGTTCGCGTAGCAAAGGTCGCCGTTCAGCAGGTGGAACAGCGGCTGGAACTGCTCGACGGCCTGCACCGCGAAGCGGCTCTGCGGCGACGACAGCACCCAGGCACCGTTCGGCGTCGCAAGGTCGCCGTAGCTCGTGAAGCGGAACGGCGCGCGGCCGCGCGGTGCGGTCGAGAAATGCGCGGAGAACGGCTGCGCGGCATTGCTGTCGTTGTCGGCCGTGATCTCGTAGCGGTAACGCGTATTCGGCTTCAGCCCGTGCACGCGCGCGTGGTACGCGAACACGGTCTCGCCGTTCAGGCCGTCGGTGTACAGGCGCTGGACGCCATGCACGGTGCGCGGCGGCTCGCCGTCGGCGACGATGCGCGCGCGCGGATTGACGGCCGACGCGAGCGACGCCCACGAGATCACGACTTCCGACGTCGGGTCGTTGCCCCACGTCAGGTGGATCTGTTCGGGCGTGCCGTCCGGGGTCGACGCGGCGGCCCGGGCTGCCGCGAGGCCACCGGCGGCGGTGGCGAGGCCGGATACGCCGGCGAGTTTCAGGAAGCCGCGGCGCGAGACGGACGCAGCGGGCTCGTTCGGCTGGATCGGGGAGTTGTCCTGGTTCGACATGGTCGGTGTTTTCGTGGATGGAGACGCGAGATGCGGAACCGCCCGGCCGTGCGTAAGCGTGGCCGGGGCGTGGGCCGGAAACGAGCGGGATCCCGGTGCCGGACATTGTCGAAGCGCAGTTTTGCCGGGTTGTGACAGCACGGCAACCCGCGGGAGCGCCGGCGCCTGCCGAGCTTGCGGATCGGGGCATCCGGCCCAGGGCGACGCGCGTCCGCTTCGGCCGATATTTATTTGCCGACGTCGCGACGGATTCTGATCACCTGCACCGTTTAACGCATGAACGGCCGCTTCCGGTCGATACCTGCTACGTCGGAGTCTTTCATGAAGCTTTCCATCCCGTTGCGGTTTGCCACGGCATGCGTGGCCGCGCTCGCTGCGTCCGCTGCGTTCGCGCAGGCCGTCATCGTCGCGCCTTACGCGCCGCCGCCGCCTCGCGTCGAAGTGATGCCGGGGCCCCGCGCGGGCTACGTGTGGGACCAGGGCCACTGGCACTGGCGCCAGGGCCGCTATGTCTGGATTCCAGGCCACTGGCAAGTGGTTCGCGTCGGTTATCACTGGGTGCCGGGCCACTGGGCCGCGCGCGGTCCGGCGTGGCGCTGGGTTCCGGGTCACTGGTCCTGATGCGCATGCCGCCGCACGGCACGTGGTGCCGGCGCGGCGGCGCCTTCCCGCAACGTCATGAGTCGCAGCCATGCCCTTTCGAACCGTGGTGATACTGGCAGCCGCAGCCATCGTGCTGGCCGGCTGCGTCGTGGTGCCGGCGCGTCCGGCCTATTACCGGCCCGCGCCGGTCGTCGTATATTGAGCGCGCCGGCCGCCGCTCGCGCGACCGGGCGGCCGGCATCCGATCGAACCGATCGACACGATCGCCATGCGGCCTGAAACCGATGCCGATGAAACGGACCTTGCCGATGCCGCGCGCGATGCGTGCGGCGATCCCGAACCGCCGGTGTGGCGGGGCCGGGTAATGGCGCGGCGCATGCAAGGAGAGCACGACGATGAGCTTCGGTCTGCCGGCGGGCGCATTGACGAACGCGCCGCGGCACAGACGCGCGATGCGCTGGAGCGCCCCGCGTTGAGCGACGGCGATCCGGACGCCGCGCTGGTGGCACGGGTCGGCGCGCGCGACGCGTCGGCCGTGCGCGTGCTCGTCGCGCGCAAGCTGCCGCGGCTGCTCGCACTCGCGACGCGCATGCTCGGCGACCGCACGGAAGCCGAGGACGTCGCACAGGAGACGTTCTTGCGGATCTGGAAACAGGCGCCGGGCTGGCGCGAGGGCGAGGCACGGTTCGACACGTGGCTGCATCGTGTGGTGCTGAACCTGTGCTACGACCGCTTGCGCGGCCGCCGCGAGGAACCGGTCGACGTGTTGCCCGACGTGCCCGATCCGCAACCGGAGCCGGCCACCCGCGCGGAGACCCGCTCGCGCGACGCGCGCGTGCGGCAGGCGCTCGCGGCGTTGCCGGCGCGGCAGCGCGAAGCGCTCGTGCTCCAGTACTATCAGGACATGTCGAACATGGAGGCGGCCGACCTGATGGGCATTACCGTCGACGCGCTGGAAAGCCTGCTCGCGCGCGCGCGGCGAAACTTGCGCGCGCAACTGGCCGGCGATTCACCTAGCGAGGACATCCGATGACACCCGAACGATTTCGTACCATCGTCGCCGCGTACGGCTCGGATGCGCGGCGCTGGCCGGACGGCGAGCGCGCGGCCGCCGAGGCATGGGCGCGCGCGCATCCGGGCGACGCGCTGGCGGCGCTGGACGAGGCCGCCGAACTCGACGCGTGGCTCGCCAGCGATACGGTCGCACCGCCCGCGCCGGCGCTCGTCGAGCGAATCGTCGCGACGGCGCCCGCCCCGCGGCGCACGCGTCGGCGGGGCACCGTGTGGTGGTCGGGCGCGGCATTCGCGGGCGTGGGCCTGGCCGGCGCGCTCGCGGGCGCGGTGGCCGTGTCGATGCTGATGCTCGGGAGCGTGCCGCCTGCGCACGAGCAGGGCTATCTGACAACGACGTTCGGCGGACCGAGCGTGGACTGGAGTGATGAATGAGTGAGCGTGGCTGGAAATTCGTCCTCGTCGGTTCGGTCGTGCTGAACGTATTCATGCTCGGCGCGATCGGCGGCGGCGCGTATCAGTGGTTCTCGACGCATCGCGACCTGCGGGCCGCGGGCGCACCTGCGTCGCGCACCGCATTGCGTTTCGCCGCGGACGAGTTGCCGGACACACGCCGGCAGGAATTCGCCGCCGCGCTGAAGGCGGCACGCAAGGACGGTCGCGATTTCGCGCGGGAAGGGCGCGACGACCGGATCACCGTGCTGGATCTGCTCGCCGCGCCGCAACTCGATCGCACGGCGATCGACGCCGCGCTCGACCGCACGCGTGCGGCCGATACCGCGCTGCGTGCGCAGGTGGAGCGCAGCGTCGTCGATTTCGCGGCGACGCTGACGCCGGACGAGCGCGCGAAGTTCGTCGACGGGTTGCGGCGTAGCGGCAACTGGCGGTTGCCGCCGAGGTTGCAGAAGAAGCAGGGCGAGGCGGGGAGTCAGTAAGGAAACGCGGCGCGGGAGACGTGCGGCGGCGCGCCTTTCCTGTGCTGTGCAACGCCTACGCGGAACGCCGGTCGGCAATGCTTTCAGGCACGCTTTCGCGAACGATCGCAACGCGACCACGGCCGCGTAACGCGACGGATACGTTCAACGTGCCAGCATCCACGCGGAGATCGCGTCGACCACGCTGCTCTCCAGGCCGTTGAAGCCGTGATAGGCGAACGCTTCGCACGGATCGCCCCGGGACGTGCCGCCCGACACGATCATCCGTTCGGCCTTCGGCGATGCCTCCAGCTTCTTCAACAGCGTATCCGTTTCGGACACGGGGCAATGCTTGCAGCCGTCGTTCTGGTGATGAACGACGAGCACCGGAATCCTGAGGCTGGCCAGGTTCATGTCGGTGACCGCGGTACCGCCTCGATCTTCACGGAGGATCGTGGACGTCAGCACGATACCGTCCGGCCCGCCGCCACCGGCCAGCGCGATCGCAACGGCAGCGGCGGACTGGGTGCCGCGGCTCGTCCCGACCAGCCAGACCGGCACGTGCAGTTGCTCCCTCAACCACGCGATCACGGCACGCGCGTCGTCGGCGTGTTCCTTCGAGAGTCGAAAGCCGTTGAGGTAGGGCGCGGATTGCCGGTCGCTCGGTGCATCGATGACCGCGACAGCGATACCGTCATTCACGAACAGCTGCCTGGAGCGCACGAGAAAGTTGCCTGCGCCCCATCCGAACCGGCCGGACGGGTCCAGTTGCAGCCCGCCGTGTCCGCCGGCGTAAAGGATGGCCGCGGCTTTCGGCGCATCCGGCGCGATGAAGAGAAACCGCTGGGTGACTCCGGGACGGGTCGGGACGTCGACGACCCTCGGCTGACCCTGCGCGTGAGCGGGATAACCGTGCAGCGCCAAAGCCATGGCGAGCAGCCACGCGCGTGCCCGGCGCATGGCCGGACGCTTCGCACCGAAGCAACGAAACCGCGCGTGCAAGCTGACGGGAAGTGGGTTCATCGTAGCGGTGGCCGGCGCATTCCGCCGTGGCCGGCCGGAGTGCGGCAGCTTCTCCTGTTCAATGTAGCGGCGCCACGTCGACGCGAGTGTGCCGGGCCGTGGCTGCCCGAACCGTCGTGTTCCACCGGACGCGCGGCGTTCAAGGCGATTCGGCAACCTGAACGATTTCGCCGGTGTAGCGCTTGAGGTCGCGCGCGTCGTCCTTCATGCGAATCGATCGGCAAAGGCGACAACGGGAGCGGGCAGCAGGATGGCGAGCAGCTTGGTCACGGCCGATCTCCGGTGGCGTCGAATTCCTGCTCCGGGGCGGGGCGACGATACCTCCGTGACCCGGAGCGATACATTCCATTGAGTCTAGGCCGCTTTCCGGGAACGGCAAGCGCCGGACGGATATCGGCGACAAGGCGGCATTCGACCCGTCCAGGGTTTCGGACGACGCACGTTCCGGCCGGGTCCATGCCGGTCAGGCGGGCGAAAGTCTGTCGGCCGAATGTCGAAGCGTGCCCGTCCCTCGGCGGGGCACGGGGCAGCGTTGCGGCGGCTGAGCGATCCGTCGATGCGCTGCCACCGCCGGTCGAATCCGCGCTGGAAACTCGAACGGCGACACACACGTTTTCAAGCCCGCGCGCCAAACCCGAAATATTCGTCTTCCCGGCGACGGATTTCCCGCCGGCCGACGTTTAACACGGGTACGCATCGCAAGAGCCCCGCCATGGACCACCCGAACGACATCACCCCGGCCGCCATCGCGCTGAACCGCTTCGGTCTCGGCGCGCGGGCCGACGAAGCGCCGCCTGCCGACCCGAAGGCGGCGCTCGTCGCGCAATTCGACCGTTACGAAGCGCGGCCGGCCGCGTGGGCCGGCGAGCCCGACGCGGTGGCGCTCGCCACGCGCTTCGCGAACGCGCGCAATGCGATGACCGGCGACGATCCCGCAACGAAGCGCGCGACCGAGCAGTCGATCCGGCGCGACGGCAACGACACGTACCGCAGCGCCGTCGTCGCGCGGGTCAACAGCGCGTTGAACACGCCCGCGCCGTTCGTCGAGCGTCTCGTGCATTTCTGGGCGAACCATTTCGCGGTATCGGTCGACAAGGGGCCGGTGGCGGCCTACGCGGGCGCGTTCGAACGCGACGCGATCCGCCCGCACGTGCTCGGCCGTTTCGAGGACATGCTGGTCGCCGTCGAGCAGCATCCCGCGATGCAGCTGTTCCTCGACCAGGCGCGCTCGGTCGGCCCCGACAGCCCGGCCGCGCTGCGTGCCGAAGCGCGCAATCCATCGGGCAGGCGCGGGCTCAACGAGAATCTCGCGCGCGAAATCATGGAGCTGCACACGCTTGGCGTACGCACGGGTTATACGCAAGCCGACGTGACGGAATTCGCGCGCGCGCTGACCGGCTGGAGCATCGCCGGCGGGCGCGGCCCGCAGCCCGGCGATGCGGCGCCCGGCGCGTTCGTGTTTCGCCCGAAACTGCACGAACCCGGCGTGCGGACCGTGATGGGGCGCAGCTACGACCAGCCCGGCGAATCGCAGGCCCGCGCGATCCTGCACGACCTCGCGCATTCGGAGGCGACCGGTCGGCATACCGCGTTCCAGCTCGCCCGTCATTTCGTCGCCGACAATCCGCCGCCCGCGCTGACCGACCGGCTGGCCCGCGCATTCGACGCGAGCGGCGGCGATTTGCCGACCGTCTATCGCGCGCTCGTCGACGCGCCCGATGCGTGGTCGCCGGTCAACCGCAAGTTCAAGACGCCGTGGGAGTGGGCCGTTTCTTCGCTGCGCGGGCTCGGCTGGCACGACACGGGCGACCTGAAGGCCGCGCCGCTGCTCGCGCAGCTCGGCCAGCCGGTGTGGCGGCCGGGCTCGCCGGCCGGCTACGACGACGTGGCCGCGAGCTGGGCCGCGCCCGATGCGCTCGTGCGCCGCGTCGAGCTCGCACAGCGGCTGGCCGCGCGCACGGGCGACCGGCTCGATCCGCGCACGCTCGGCAACACGCTGCTCGCGGGTTCGTTGAGCGCGCCGACGGCGACCGCACTGTCGCGCGCCGAAAGCGCGACCACGTCGCTCGCCTTGCTGCTCGTATCGCCCGATTTCCAACGGAGATGACCATGGCACTGTCCCGCCGACAATTCCTGCGCGTGGCGGCCGCCGGCGCCGGCGCGATGCTCGTCGCGCCGCGGATCGTGTTCGCGAACGTCGAGACCGACCGGCGCTTCGTGTTCGTGATCCAGCGCGGCGCGGCCGACGGCCTGAACACCCTGGTGCCGTATGCCGAACCCGCGTATGCGTCGCTGCGCGGCCCGCTGGCGATCGACACGGCGGCCGCGACGCGGCTCGACGGCACGTTCGCATTGCATCCGTCGCTCGTGCAGACCGCGCAGTTGTACCGCGACGGGCAGGCGCTGTTCGTTCATGCGATCGCGTCGCCGTATCGCGACCGCTCGCATTTCGACGGCCAGAACGTGCTCGAGACGGGCGGCCGTGCGCCGTACCAGGTGAAGGATGGATGGCTGAACCGGCTCGCCGCGCTGCTGCCGGCGACACGCGAAAGCGCGATCGCGTTCGCACCGACCGTGCCGCTCGCACTGCGCGGCACCGTGCAGGCGGCGTCGTACGCGCCGTCCGGTTTGCCGGCCGCGCCGGACGACCTGCTCGCGCGCGTGTCGGCGCTCTACGAGGCCGACGCGCAGCTCGGCCCGTTGTGGCAATCGGCGATGGATGCGCGCGGCCTCGCCGGCGATGCGCATGCGCGGCAGGATCCGGCGGGTGTCGGCAAGCTCGCCGCGACGTTTCTCGCGCGCGACGACGGCCCGCGCATCGCGATGATCGAAACGGGCGGCTGGGACACGCACAGTGCGCAGAACGCGCGGCTCGCGAATCAGCTGAAAGCGCTCGACACGATGCTCGCCGCGCTGCGCGACGGCCTCGGGCCCGCATGGCAGCAGACCACGGTGCTGGTGGCGACCGAGTTCGGCCGCACGGCCGCCGCGAACGGCACGGGCGGCACCGATCACGGGCAGGCGTCGGTCGCGATGCTCGCGGGCGGCGCGGTCGCGGGCGGCCGCGTGATCGCCGACTGGCCGGGGTTGCGGCCGGGCGACCTGTACGAAGGGCGCGACCTGAAGCCGACCGCGTCGCTCGACGCGCTGATCTCGGGCGCCGCCGCCGAAAGCCTGCGGCTCGATCCGCACCGCACCGCGTCCGCGCTGTTCGCCGAAAGCGGCGCGATGCGGCCGATGAGCGGGCTGATTCGCGGCACGGCGTGATGTGCGCCGATTCATTCACGACACAAAAGGGAGAATGCAAGATGATGAAGATCCGCTCCGTTTCGCTCACCGTGCTGGTAGCGGCCAGTGCGACGCTGATGTCCGCCTGCGTGGTCGAGCCCGTGCGGCCGCCGCAGCCGGCACCGGTCGTCGAGGTGCCGCCGCCGATGCCTGCGCCGGGCTATCGCTGGGCGAAGGGGCATTACCGGTGGGCCGGCAATCACTGGGCGTGGGTGCCCGGGCACTGGGTGGGCGTGTACTGATCGGGCGTGACGTGCCGCGCGGCGTGCGGCGAGGGTGTGGGGAAGCGGCATCGTGTATTGAACTGCGATGCACGTTGCCCTAAGCTGCCGGATCCCGGCGACGGGCTTCCGGCGACGGGCTTCCGGCGACGGGCATTCCCGTTCGTCCGCCACGGCGAGCCGATCCGCGGCCGCCGATTTCTTCGTTACGGCACCCACATGAAAGCATGGCTCGTTGCGCTGGCCGTCGTCGCCGGCATGACCGGCGCGCACGCCGCGTCGTTCAACTGCACGAAGGCGTCCACGTTCGTGGAGCGTGAAATCTGCGCCAATCCGACGTTGTCGCGTCTCGACGATGCGCTCAACGCGGATTTCCAGCACATGCTCTACGACTTCAGCAACTATCCGGTCGAGGATCCGCCCGAGCACGAGCAGTTCATGGCGACGCAGAGGGCGTGGCTGAAGGCGCGTAACCGCTGCACGACGACGCAGTGCCTGATCGACAGCTACCGCAAGCGCATCGACGTGCTGTGCGGCCAGATCGACGTGCCGGCGAAAAGCGACCGCGCGAAATGCCGCAGCAACGGCGGCCTGGGCGGGCTCGAACTCGATCACTGAGCGCCGACGCGGCGTGCGAGCCGGGAGCCGTCAGGCCGGTGCGCGCCTACCACCCGATCCGGTGCTTCTCCTCCGTCTCGCGATGCCGCCAGTCGTCGTCCGCATGCAGGTACTGGCTCGTCGTCGTGAGCGACACGTGGCCGAGGTTGTCGCGCACGAGCCGCAGGTCGACGCGGCCGTCGGCCATGTGCGAGCCCGCGCTGTGGCGCAGCCAGTGCGCGGATGCCTGTTCGAGCACGCGTGCCTGCTGCTCGCCGGCTTCGCCGTTCGCGCGCAGCCGGTCGGCCGCGTGCCGGAACACCTGCTTCACGATCCGGTGCAGCGCCGCGCGCGTGAGCGGCTTGCGCGCCTGGCCGACCGGCAGCACGAGCGGCGTGGACTCGCCGTCGGACGGCAACGCGGGCAGGCCGTGCGCGCGCCGGTAGCGCGACAGCTCGGCCATCATTTCGTCGGTGGCCGGCACGAGCCGCTGCCGGCCGCCTTTGCCCGTCACGTCGAGCCACCAGCGGTCGCGCCCGTCCGCGTCGCGCCGGCAGAAGAACTGGCCCATCGTCGTGTCGGCCGCTTCGGTGATGCGCAGCCCGCCGAGATACAGCAGCGTGAACAGCCACCGCGCGCGGTCCGCATGGAAGCCCGCCCGCGCGTCGTCGCGCGGCATCGCGGCGATCGCTTCCTTGACCGACTGCCACAGCGGTTGCCCGAGATGGCGCGTGACGCGCGGTGCGGGCCGGCGCTGCCGCTGGCGCGACAACGCGAGCGGATTGCCGGCCAGGTAACCGGCCTGCACGAGCCACGAGAACATCACGTTCAGGATCACCAGCGCCTGCCGCTGGCTGGCTGCCGACAGCGGCCCGTAGAACGGCCGCCAGCGCGGATCGTCGCGCGGATGCTTGCGTCCGCCGTTCGCGCACCACAGCTCGGCCGGCGCGGGCGCGAGCAGGAACTGCCGGTAGACGATCAGATCTTCGTGCGTGAGCGACGACAGCGGCTTGCCGCACGCGATCACGGCCCACAGCAGCAGGCGCTCGGCTTCCTTGCGGTAATTCTGGAACGTGGTCGGTGTGTCGACGAAGCGCGCGAGCCAGGCGCGCACCGCGTCGAGGTCGTTGGTCGCGGCAATCTGCGGATGCGTGCCGGTCGAGCGGTTGGTGCCCGTGCGTCCGTCGAGCGCGGCCGGCACGGTCAGCGCATCGATCGGCAGCGGGCGCAGCGCGGCGTCGGACGGAACGGGTGAGGTCATGCGAAGCGGGGTGTGCTGAGCGGATCGTACGCGTGGAGGCGGGCGGACGAACGCAGCGCGATCAGGCCAGTCGGGAAGCGTCGATGGTACACGATCGTCACACGATGAACCCGCCGTCGACGGCGATCGCCTGACGGGTAATGAAGCGCGCGGCGGGCGAGTACAGCCGCGTCATCGTTTTCGCGACGAGGCGGTGACTCGCCGAGCCGCGCCATCGGCGTGGCCGGTATGCGTTGCGCCTTGTCGTCGCGGTTTTCCGGGCGGCCGGTGCTCGCCGAACGGGCGATGCCGCCGGGGCACACGCGGAAACCGCACTCGATTCCGTCGGGCGTGCGCAGGTCCGCGCTGGGAGAGATACGGCGGCAGGGCCGTGGGCGCCGTGGTCATTCGGGTTGTCTCCTGTTGCGGGCACCGGGTCGGCAGGACTGAACAGGCCCCGCCGCCCGGCGTGCCCGTGCGAGCCGCCGGCGGCGATGCGCGCGGCTGAACCGGATCACGGTAACGGACCGGCGCGCGCGCGACATCCCACGAATGAAGGTGGCGGCCCTGTTTCTGTAAGGTGTTTGTGAACTTTCCCGCGGCGAGGATTTCTAATCGGCCCGCCAACGCTTCCTGAGGAACATCAGATGATTCGCCAATCCAGAACGCTGCTCGGCGCGGCCGTCATTGCCGCCAGCACGCTCCTCGCCGGATGTCAGACCGATGCGGTCGCCACGGCGCCGAACGCGGCGCGCCCGGCCGACGGCAAGCCGGTGACCAGGACCGTCCAGGTCGCGCCGCAATCCGCGCGATGCACGGGCGTCGCGCCGATGGAGTGCCTGCAGGTGCGAAACGGCCCGAACGAGCCGTGGAGCCTGTGGTACGCGGGCATCGAGGGCTTCGCTTACCAGCCCGGATACCAGTACACGCTTGAAATCGACGAATACCGCGTGGCTCGGCCGCCGGCCGACGGCTCGTCGATTCGCTGGGTGCTCAAGCGCGTTGTCGAGCGCCGTCAGGTGAACTGACGGCCGCGCTCACGCGGACGGGCGCGCCGCGGCACCGGCCGGCGGCGCGGCCGTATCGATCCGCCGGAACACGACGGACGACAGCAGCGTCACCCCGCCCATGCACGCGAACGACAGCATGAATCCGTGCGCCATCGAGCCCCGATAGGCGGCAAACAGGTTGACGAGGCCGCCGCCGATCGACACGCCGAGCCCCATCGCCAGCATCTGCATCATCGTGAACAGGCTGTTGCCGCTGCCGGCGTCGGCATGCGACAGCCCCTTGAGCGTCACGCCGTTCATCGCCGCGAACTGCATCGAGTTCGCGGTGCCGAACACGATCAGCAGCACGCTTTCCAGTACCGGCGCGGGCCGCACCGACACCAGCGCGAACCCCGCGATCGCGCATCCGACGATCCCCGTATTCACCACCAGGAACGCCGCATAGCCGAAGCGCTTCACGAGCGGCGCGATCCAGCGTTTCGCGATGACCCCCGCGATCGCGGCCGGGAGCATCATCAGCCCCGATTGCAGCGGCGTATAGCCGAGCTGCACCTGCATCAGCAGCGGCAGCATGAACGGCACCGAACTCGTGCCGATCCGGCACAGCAGGTTGCCGAGCAGCCCCGAACCGAAATTCGGCTCGCGGAACAGCCCGAGCCGGAACAGCGGCTGCGCGCGGCGCCGCGCGTACGGCAGGTACGCGAGCGCGCTCGCCAGCCCGAGCGCCGCGAGCCCGGCCGCCCATGCGGCGCGATGCGCGGGCATCGGCGGGTCGATCGCGAGCGACAGCGCGATCATCGAGACCGACAGCAGCGCACAGCCGACGAAATCGAAGGGCGGCGGTTGTGTCGCCTGGTCGTGCGGCAGGTAGCGCTGCACGGTGAGGAAGCCGACCACGCCGACCGGCACGTTGACGATGAACACCCAGTGCCACGAAATCGCCTGCGTGAGCCAGCCGCCGAGCGTCGGCCCGACGATCGGGCCGAGCTGGCCGGCGGTCGACACGAACGCGATCGCCGCGACGTACTGTTCGCCCGGCACGCGGCGCAGCACGGCGAGCCGCCCGATCGGCAGCAGCATCGAGCCGCCGATGCCCTGCAGCGCGCGCGCGGCGACGAGCTGGCCGAGCGTATGCGACGCCGCGCAGCCGATCGATGCGAGCACGAACACGAGAATCGCAATCGAGAACACGCGGCGCGTGCCGAACCGGTCGGCCAGCCAGCCGGACGCCGGCGTGAGCATCGCCATCGTCAGCGTATAGACGACCACGACGGGCTGCATCGCGAGCGGCGACGCGTTCAGGCTTTGCGCGATCGATGGCAGGGCGGTGTTGACGATCGTCGTGTCGAGCGACTGCATGAAGAACGCAGCGGCGACGATCCAGAGCAGCGCGGAGTGTGTGGGTTCCCGGGACATGGCGGATTCGATGGTGCGAAGGCCGGCGCGGGCGGCGCGTCGGCACGGCGCCAGCCGGTCTTCAAGCGCACGATGGTACCGATTCCGATGGTCATCGGGAAGCTGCCTGATGACGTTGACTGTCATCGGAAACAACGATGACAATGCGGGATGCTCAATCCCGTCTGGCTCAAGACGTTCGCGACCGTCACGAACTGCCGCAGCTTCACCGAAGCAGGCCGGCAGCTCGGGCTCAACCAGTCGAGCGTCAGCGAACACATCCGTCGTCTCGAAGAAAGCGTCGGGCGGCGGCTGTTCGTGCGCGACACCCATTCGATCGCGATGACGGCCGACGGCGAGGCGCTGCTCGTGCATGCGAACGTGATCCTGCAGGCGCTGAACCGCGCGGAATCGCAATTCCGCAAGCCGAGGCTGCAGGGCCTGGTGCGGCT
>Ga0209566_100855_pt1 | contig 15040 bp, 10 predicted proteins | sample Araplavi_mTSA_r2_2_FD_184287 | JGI IMG/M metagenome (GOLD analysis project Ga0209566, IMG submission 184287) | Arabidopsis root microbial communities from North Carolina, USA - plate scrape CL_Cvi_mTSA_r2 (SPAdes) (version 2) | ecosystem: Host-associated > Plants > Roots > Endosphere | place...
CACGAATCATCGCAACACGGATCCTGCAGATCACATTCTAAATTTAATGTCGATCCTGGAGAAGGAAGACATGAACATCCTGCTCAGCGGTGTTCATGGTGTCGCCGATCTCTGGGCCCAGCGGCCAGAGGTGCGGCGGCGATCGACGGTGATCTGGATGCCGCCCTACAGCTACGAACGAAAGCAGGATCGTGATCCATTTCTTGTACTTCTACGAACCCTGAGTCAGGGGTACTCCTTCTCCAAGCCCGCTCTCTTGTTTGATATGGCGGACGAGCTGATGGCTGCCTCAGCAGGAATCTTTGGTGTCATGAGCAAGATATTGATCGATGCGAGAGAACGAGCAGACCGGGACGGCCGTGCGGCGATTACCAAAGCCGACATCACAAATTCGTACTACGGCGAGCGGGATTACGAAAAGATGTGGGAGGACGTCCGATTCTTTGAGGCGGTCATGCGATCGGCCGATACGAGGTCGCGAGCGGTGGTCGTGTCTAGGGCTTGGGGACTCGGAGAGAAGGGTCGCCCACCGGAAGCCGCGTCGTTACCGTAGGTGGACCAGTTATGGATGAAGCGGAGTTCGTGTGGACAGCGCTTCCGCCTTTGACATTGCGTGGGCTCGGCTCCGAGTTGGTCGAGTCCATTGACTACTACATGTTGAGGATGTCTTACACGACGGGGTGGTCAGAATCTCAACTGATGGAGATGCTCGGGCGTGAAGATGGGGCTGGTGGAGCTAAGCGAAGACTGAGGTTCTATCGTACCGACGATCAAGCTGAGGTCTTTATCTCACGCCTCGAGCGACTAACTGGCGTTTCGCATCTCCGGTATGGAACGTTCTGGGTAGTCAGAAATATAGTTAGTTTCCGAGCGATGGGCGGCAACGCTTGCACTACTCGCCGCTGGTGTCCTCAGTGCTACGAGCATTGGGACGCAGACGTAGATTGGGAGCCGCTCATTTGGTCGATGCCTCTCGTGCATCAATGCCGTCGACATTACTGCCTGCTAGTAAGCAATTGCTCTTCATGTGGAGCGAAACAGCCATCCAGCACACCTCTTGAGGCCCGGAGAGTGTGCTCTAGCTGCGGGGCAGACTTAGGCGGGAAGGGTAAATCTTCCGAGAAGCCCTTGCTCTTTAAGTGGGTGGAAAAGCAAGCCCTTTGTCTAGTGAAGTTCTGCGCGGCACCCGGGCAACCGGCGCTTTCCCGCGAGTTACTTTCAGAGTTGAGGTCCGGGTTTTGGTCTAGGGCGAAGGAGTGGCCTGGTTATAGAGACACTGCCGCGTCGATCGGTATGCCGTCTCAAAGCGCTGACCTTAGTCCGCTTGCGCTTAGGGTACTGATCAATCTGAGTGCACTACATGCCGTACCCATTGTCGATCTCATTACAAGGCCAAGTGAAGCATTGGGGGAGCCGCTCTTTGATCTTTGGCGCGGGTTTCACTGGATATCTGATCCTTTCGTAGGCACGGATGATCCTGTGAAATTGGCGCGCTGGATGGCGCGCCGGCTTCTTCGACGCAAACCAATGTATCTTCCTGCTGTGCGTGTCTTGGTTAAGGACTTCAACGTGTCCCCAGCTCGCCTAAGAGAGTTCGACCCAGATATCTACAACTCCTATCTCTATGCTTATAAGAGCCAGGCGGGGCCTAGTGCCTGTCATGCAAGGGCAAAGGCATTTTCGGTCACCCGTAAGCGTTTAGAGGGCATGGATATCACGCAATGCGGGCATCGCCTATTTTGGTGGCTTCCTGGCGAAGTTATGAAGGAGGCCAATGTCAGTCAACAAGATGCGGTCTGCGGGTGTAGAACAGCAGTCGAGTACATGCGTTTGTTGGCGATGACTCGGAATCATTCTTTGATGCTATCTGCAGCGGAGAATGATATACGATGGCTCAAAAGTCCCCCTGTGCCCATAAGCGATACGCCAAGCTTCGCCGGCGATTAGTCAACTGTAGGGCAATCCAACGAAAGCTCTCGCGGCTCATCCTCAATTGGATTCGTACGATTGCGTCGAGAATGTAGTGGCCAGGACGCCCGCCGCTCACTGCACTGATCGGCCCTTTCGTAGGTCGCTTCTACGCATGCGTTCTGGCTCAAGTGCGGTGAGCTAACCTCAGCCAACCTTCAGCCGGCTTGGGGCGGTGTGGCCGAAGAAGTGAGCGAAGTCATTTCGGCTACTTCCTGAAACTCAGCCAAGTACTCGGGCTGGTTTTCTTCTAGCCATCGGACGATGTTTGGTCTCTTAAGCCACTTGGACAGGTAGGCTTTGGCGATGGTCAGTTCAAGGACGTCTTCGCCGTAACTCTCTTCGATGTACTTGGTCCGCTTCTGTGCCGCGGACAGTTCGCGTTCAAGGCGAGCGATCTGCTCGCGCGAGATGTCCTGCGGCCTATCTTTTGCTCGCTTGAGTACCAGTTGATCATCCGGTGTAGCAGCCAGGATGGTCTTGACGAAGCCGGATGAATAGTTCTTCTGGCCGATCATGAGTTCCGTTGCCTCGATCTGGCGCATAGGCTTCATCTTCTTCAACACGTCGAACACGTTTCTTGGGCACGGACCATCAGCGAGGAGTTCAACGACCTCACTGCATATGCCATCAAGCATCCGAAAGCGGCGACGCACGGTAGAAACATCCAGCCGTAATGCACGAGCAAGTCGTTCCTCATGAGTCCCCTGCTCAATGGCACGCACGACCATCTTGTGTTCCTGCACAGCGGAGAGCCGACTGATGCGCTTGTTGTACGTATAAGCTTCATCGTCGGTAGCGACGAGGCACTCCACTTCAGTCCAGCCTAGTTCCTTGGCTATTTCAATGCGCAGGAGCCCGTCGAGAAGGTAATACGTACCTTCCTTTTGCGGGTTGGGTACGACAACCGGGCACTCGACCATACCAATTTCGTGGATGGATGCGGCGATCTGCGCGTACTTATGGCTCTGTTTGACGGCGGCGCGTAGGGCCTTGAGGGGAATGATGGCGCTGAGTGCAATAACGCGTGTCTCGCTCTCAAAGCCTGGTGGCGGCATTTTGTTGTTCATGGCGCACCTCCTTTTGCCATTCTTCGTTCCAGCGGACTGGGGATCGTATCGAGCCCTTCTTTGCTGAGGATGGACACGAACGATGCCTCTTGCCGAAGATGTCTGAGGGCTTGGACGACAAAGAACAGACGCTTCTGCGTAAAGTCCGCTGTCTTGGCCAACAGCTGCTGTTTGCCGACTTCCCGCTCAAATATTCGGCGGAGATTCTCCGCGGTCAGCTTCCTACTCCCTCGACGATTTATCCCGGAGGAGTGGCGCTCGTTCTTCCCGCGCAGCGATCGTTGATCCAAGAGTTTGCGCAGGATCGCGAGTTTCTTTCCCTTGACGACGCCGTGTGTGTAGGCGTTGGCCAGCGCTTCTTGTATCTCCGAGTCATTGCTTCTGGAAATCGTTACGGCGAGGCTGACGGGAACGATGCCTTTTTCCACGGCGGCAAGGAGGCGCTCTTCGCCTCGTTCCAGCAAGCCGAGGATCATGTTTACCCACGAGGCAGTGACGCCGAGCTTGTCGGCGACCTCGGTGTCGTTGTAGCCGCGCTGATGGAGGCTCTCAATTTCCCGCATGAGTTCCACCGCAAGGTGCTGGCGTCGTGCGATGTTCTCGACGAGGCTCATGACCATGCAATCTTCTTCGTCGGCGGTGATGACGATGCAAGGGATGTGGTCCATGCCCAGGATCTGATATGCCTCAAGACGTCCTTGCCCACACACCAGATCGAACTCGCCCTTCCCATCCTCGTTAGCGCGCCGTGTCACGGTGATGGGGCGCTTGAGGCCAATCTTCTCAATGTTTTCCACAATAGTCCGGTACTGACGCTGGTTCCGGGCTCGCGGGTTGAGCACATGGATTTGAGATACAGGTACGAGCTCAATGGTTCGCATACCAGTCCTCCGTTCAAGCGGCTCTGGCAAAGGCCGATCTTCCCGTCAGGGCGACTAATGGCTCGAGAGAATCGAAGCGATAGGCATCCAAGGTGACGGCGTTGTTGTCCTCGGACAGACGAAGCGGGTGAATCGGCAGGTCAATGCGAGGAAAGAAGTAATAGTCGAGGATGGTGCGCTGATCGGCTGCCAGGCGGGCGACCAAGGTAATGTCGGGCGCCAGGCTTGTATCGAAACGCACACGCCAGCGGAAGGTCCCGCTCACGAGTTGGAGACAGCGCGTCAGGACTACCGACAGCGTGAACTCGTCATTGATCCACATGAGGTTTGGTTGGCCGGGATCGGCGCTGACGCTGGTGCAAACCTTCTTAAGGTCGGCCACGACGCTTTCGACGACGTCCGGCAGCATTTGCCGCAACGATCGATTGATCTCGATGTACCGGAAGTCCCTTTGGGCACGGAAGCCAATCAACGAGTAGGCCCGAACCAGGCCGCCAAAGCGACTGGCGTAGGAGTGGCTTGACGGCATGCCTTCCTGCTCGTCGATGAGCAAGCCTGAGAGCGTGCCTTTTCTTTCGTAGAGGCCCCGAAGCATCGCGAGCATGGTGTCGCTGTCCAGATGCTCGGACCGAGCGGTGATGATGGCTTGAACCCGCTCAAATAATTCCGGAGCGATGATGGAATCGAACGCGCCGTTGTGCCGAATCCACATGTCCTCGGCGTTCCGCACCCGCTTCTGCTTCAACTTGAAGGATGTGCGGTTATAGACGTTATTCCCGATGTACTTCTCGTTCGTCAGGATCTGGTGGATCGTGCCGCGAGTCCAAGGATGCCCCTGGTCGCTCGTTAGCCCCAAGGCGTTCAGTTCCTCGGCGATGGCCCGCTCGTTCTTTTTCCCACTGAGGAAGGAGCGGTAGATCTCACGAATGACGGCGACCTCGTCATCGGGACCCGGGACCAGTACGACCCGATCCGTCTGGAGGCTCTTTTGTTCTCCACGACTGAGTAGCCCCTTGGGCATGCGCTGTTCGTCGAGAAGCATCCTGCGAAGGCCAAAACCGGGTGCGCCACCCTGGCGGAAGCCGAGCTCAATGAGACGGCATTGGCCCTGAAACACTTTGTTCGACAGCTCCCGGCTGTATTCGCCGGCCATGGCGCGCTTGACGCTCTTCATGATGGTCGCCATGGGGCTCCCATCGTTTTCGAAGGGCTCAGTGCAATAGAAGACCTTTATCCCCGAGCGTCGGCACAAGTACTCGTAGTAGGCGCTCTCGTCCGCGTCCTGAAACCGGCCCCATCGGCTGATGTCGTAAACAAGGACGGCCCCGAAATCCGGGGATCCAGACTCGACATCGTGGATAAGTCGTTTGAGGGCGTCTCTGCCTTCAAGGCTTAGGCCGCTCTTCCCTTCGTCCGCATAGGTGCGAACGATCTCCATCCCGTGCTGGGAGGCGTATTTCGCAATGGCGGCCTGTTGATTCTCAGTGGAGTAGCGCTGGTGGTCGGTGGACATGCGCACGTACTGGGCCGCCCTGACGGGTGACCCAAGACCACCTTCTGACGGCGTTTTCGCCTTCCAGCCCACTGCCGTACCCATCCCCACGGCTCTGAGGCTTGGGATAATTAGACAAAATATTGGAGTTTGTCAAGAAAATCCAACATTTGCGATTTTGGCTAGTCGGACGGATCTACGCATCTGCAGTCGGTTCGATCATGACGTCGACGAGTCGTAGAACCGCGCTCCGTTGGCCACGAGAAAGCGCCTGAAACTGCGTAATGAGGCGAATTTCCTCGGCGGCAGGCGGGCGTGGGAGATCGGACGCAACTAGTTCCCAAGGATGACATTTCAGGGGCTCGGCCAGTCGTAGGAGCCAATCCACCGTCAGGCGGCGCTTTCCGGTCTCCAGAAGGCTTACCTGCTGATTTGTAGTGCCTGCTTCGATAGCGAGGGCATCAAGTGATAGCCCGCGGGCTTCGCGCATGACCCTGATCCGATTTTCCACGCGGTTAGTAGCCTTTGGTGGCGGGATTGTCCCTTAGTTTGCACGCAGGTCGTACTAGTTGCTTCCGGAATGGTGGAGCGTGTTGGAGTCGGCGCCGCCTGGCATCACCTTTAGCAGGCGCTGCAGAGGGCGCAGCATGTCGAGCGCACGACAGAATTGGCTAGACTTGGCCAGCCGTAGCCGACAGGGGGCAAAGCAACAACATGACCAGTTCCGACGGAGAAATTCTCACGCTGGACGAAGTTGCCGCCTACCTCAAGGCCGGCAAGCGGACGGTGTATCGCTTTGCCCAGAACGGCGACATCCCGGCCTTCAAGCTCGGGGGTACCTGGCGCTTTCGCCGCTCCGACTTGGAGCGCTGGATCGACGGCAACAGCAACCAACACAAGACGACGGGCAGGGAGCGCCGCTAATGGAGATCCTCGACAACATCAATCAACTCTTCGGCGACGCACTCAGGCGAAGCGTAGATGACATGGGAAAGCCGATGAGCGACCAGCCGGACGAGATCCTCACGATTGACGAGGCTGCCCCCAATCTGAAGGCAGGCAAGCGCACGGTCTATCGCCACGCGGCGAGCGGCAAGTTCCCGGCGTTCAAACTCGGTGGCACCTGGCGTTTTCGTCGCGGCGAGTTGGACGAGTGGATTGCCAGGCGTATCGGCAAAGCGATGGTGGACGACGACGCGAGGGCGGAATGACCTCCAGCGCCACCGCCTTACAGTCCAAGGCCAATCCTCAGCAGCTTGAAGCCATCCTTGCCACAGATGGCCCGGTCCTCATCATCGCCGGGCCCGGGTCGGGCAAGACCTTCACGCTGGTCGAGCGCATCGTCTATCTCATCACCCACAAGAGTGTCGCGCCCGAGTCGCTGTTGGTCGTCACCTTCACCGACAAAGCCGCGCGCGAGCTGACTACTCGCATTTCCAACCGGCTGGCCGAGCTGAATATCCAGTTCAACCTGAACGAGATGTACCTCGGCACCTTCCACTCGATATGCCTGCGGCTGCTGGAGGATTACCGCGAATTCACCCGGCTCAAGCGCAGCTTCACCCTGTTCGATCAGTTCGACCAGCAGTATTTCCTCTACCAGCACATCAAGGACTTCCGTGAGCTGTCCGACGCCCAGCTCGTCATGGGTGATGACCAGGTGGGCCGCTGGACGCAGTCGGAGAATCTGCTCAAGTGGCTCAACAAGGTTGGCGAGGAAGCGCTCGATGCCACCACGCTTGCGGCCGCCCCCGAGCCAGAAATCCGCGCGCTCGCCACCTGCTTTGCCAAGTACCAGGGGCTGCTCAACGAGCACAACTCGCTAGACTTCTCGGGCATCCAGTACGAGGCCCTACAACTGCTCGAGAAACGCCCCGAAGTGCTGGCGCAACTGCGCAACAAGCTCACGCACCTGATGGTGGACGAGTACCAGGACACCAACACCATTCAGGAACGCATCCTTCTGCTGCTGGCGGGCGAGCGCCGCAATCTGTGTGTGGTGGGCGACGACGACCAAGGTTTGTACCGCTTTCGCGGGGCTACTATCCGCAATATTCTGGAGTTCCCTTCGCTGTTCGAGGACGGCCAGTGCAAGCAGGTCAAGCTGACCGTCAACTACCGCTCTCACCCTGACATCATCCGCTTCTACAACGAGTGGATGCGCGAACAGACGTGGGACGACGGTACACGGGTCTTTCGCTTCGCCAAGCAGATCGTTCCGCGCGAGGACGACTTCCCCGAACTGCCCACGGTGGTGCGGCTGGCCGCCAGTGACGACAACGGCGACACCACCAACTGGCACGCCGAAGTCCTGACCTTTCTCAACGGGCTGAAGGACTCCGGCCAGCTTGAAGACTGGAATCAGGTCGCCTTCCTGTTCCGTTCGGTTAAGAACGACAAGGTGGTGGCGCTGGCACGCTTCCTCGAAGGGCAGGGCGTCCCCGTGTTTTCGCCCCGCTCGAACATGTTCTTCGAGCGTGAAGAAATCCGCCTGATGATCGGTGCGCTGATCTTTTTGTTCCCACAGTTCCCCAAGGTACGGGCCTGGGCCGAAGGCGTCACGCTGCCCATCTGGGACTACTACGACCACCGGTGCTTCAAGCCCTTCACGGACGAGCTGCGCAAGCCGGAAAACAAGCCGCTGCTGGACTGGGCGCGTCCGTTGGCCAAGCGCCACGTCGTGCTCTTGCAGAACACCGACTATGCCTTCTCCGGTCTCTTCTACCAGCTTCTGCAATTTCCGCTGTTCTCGCGCTTCCTCACCGAGGAGGCCGTGCAAGGCGTGGACAAGGGGCGCGCGGCTCGCAACCTCGGCACCTTCTCCAAGCTGCTAACCAAGTTCGAGTACCTGCACTTTGTCAGCGTGCTCAACCCCGAGTGGCTGGAAAAGAATCTGCGTGACCTGTTCAACCAGTTCCTGCGCTTCCTGCAGGATGGCGGCATCGGCGAATACGAGGACGAGGCCGAATACGCACCCAAGGGCTGCGTCTCGTTCCTGACCACCCACCAGTCCAAGGGACTGGAGTTTCCGGTCGTGGTATGTGGTTCGCTAGAGGCCGTGCCACGCAAGCAGTACAGCGCGCTTGATGTGCTGCTGGAGGATGGAGGCTACCTCTCGAAGGAACGCTTCGAGCCGCTTGACCACATCAAGAACTTCGACTTCTGGCGGCTGTTCTACACCGCGTTTTCGCGTGCGCAGAATCTGCTGGTGCTGGCCGCGCAGGAGCGGCAAGGGCGAGGCCTGGGCAAGTCGCCTTCCAAGTATTTCGAAAGGATGTTTTACGAGCTACCGAGCTGGCGCGATATCTACCTTTCAGAGCTCACCTTCGAGGCAGTGAAGCAAATCAACCTCAAGCGCGAGTATTCGTTCACCTCGGACATCACGGTGTACGAAAACTGCGCGGAACAGTACCGCTTCTTTAAGGAACTGGAGTTCGCAGCCATCCGCGAGAGCCCGATGCTGTTCGGTACGTTGGTTCACCAAACCATTGAGGACATCCACAAGACGGTGCTGCGCGGCGAGGAGGCTACTCTCAGTCGTGAGGCCATCGAGGGGTGGTTCTCAAGCAACTACGCCATGCTCTCGAAGAAGGAGCGCGTCTACCTCGCACCTTCTTCACAGCAGGCGGCGCTGCTGCATGTGCTGCGCTACTACGAGCGCGAGAACGGCCACTGGGACCGCATCAAAGAGGCCGAGGTCGAGATCTCGCTCATCAAGGACCAGTACATCCTGAAGGGCAGCGTCGACCTGATCCGGGGCGAGCACGACACGGTCGAGATCATCGACTTCAAGTCGGAGAAGAAGCCCGACATGGAGAAGGACCGAGATCGCCTGCGCCAGTACCAGCACCAGTTGGAGGTGTACGCCCATCTTGTGGAGGAGCGCACCGGGCAGAAAGTCAGCCGCATGCACCTGTACTACACCGGAGAGGATGGCGGGAACCCCTACGTCTCCTTCACCAAAGACGATCGTGCTATCGGCAAGACCATCGCGCGCTTCGATGACATTGTGGCGCGCATCGAGCGGCAGGACTACGCCATCGCCTCGCGTCCGGCCAAGCTTTGCCAAAGCTGCGACATGCGCGCCTATTGCGACAACAAGAATTGGCAATTCAGGAAGAAATGATGAGATTGAAGCCGCACATCCTCACGGTCGCCAGCACAGCAATGCTCCGGCAAGTGGTCGATGACTACGAACTGGCCGTTTCAGACAAACGCCAACGTCAAGCGCTTGCCGATGCGGTTTCGTCCGCGCGGCGCTGCAGCCCGGAAGAACTTCTCGGATATCTCAACGAGGCCGAGGTCAAACTGGTGTGCGAAGCCGTGGGCGTCGATTCAAAGGGGCGGAGAAAAGCCCTGATGGCTAGGCTGTTGGAGCCTGCCAGTCCTACGGCACGACCAACCTCAACGCCAGCGCGAGATATCCAGCCCAGAACTGTCAATCAAGCCTATACGAGAAAACCGATGAGCGATACGAAATCTGCGCAGGAAAGTCTGCAACTGAGTGCGGCCGATGGCGGCACCACAAACGTCGAGAAGTATGAGTTCGAGCTGATCAAGGGCTACCCGATGCTCAGCTGGCGTGGCAAGCGCCCGTTCACCTCGACGCAGTACTACCCGGCGCAGTTGAAGGAAGTCCACGGCGAAGAGGTGGATGGCTGGCGCAACAAGATTTTTTGGGGTGACAATCTGCAAGTTCTAAGCCACCTCCTGAAAAGCCATCGTGGAAAGGTAAACCTCATTTACATAGATCCGCCGTTTGATTCCAAGGCTACGTACAAGAAAACCATCTCGCTGCGTGGAAAGTCGCTTCAAACAGAGCAGACTGCGTTTGAAGAAAAGCAGTACGGTGACATCTGGACGAACGACGAATATCTCCAGTTTATGTACGAGCGACTGATCCTCGCCCGGGAATTACTCGCTGATAATGGCATTCTTTACCTTCATTGCGATTGGCACGCAAATGCCTATCTTCGACTGATTCTGGATGAGGTATTTGGCAAAGATGGATTCGTAAATGAGATCATTTGGCATTATTACAACAAGATGCAGGGCAATGTTGGTCGCTTTGCGGCAAATCATGACGTCCTGATCTCGTACAAGATGCCAGGGAAGTTCAACTTCTCTTCAATTCGTGAGCTTAGGGATCAGCCAAAGCGGCAGCAAAAACGCGTATGGGATAAAGAAACGCAATCCCTGAAACAAGCTCGCGATGAGAACGGCGAGCTTGTTTACTACGACGAAACTCATCGCACATTGGATGATGTATGGCGCCTTCCATACTTGATGCCTGCCGATAAAACTGAGCGACTGGATTATCCGACACAGAAGCCAGAGGCATTGTTGGAAAGAATTATTGAATCATCATCAAAGCCTGGCGACCTCATCCTGGACTTTTTTATGGGGTCGGGGACAACTCAAGCCGTGGCGCTTAAACTCGGTCGCCGATACATTGGTGCGGACATCAATCTCGGCGCAATCCAAACGACTACCAAGCGGCTACTTAGTGCGGCACAAGAGCTGCAGAAGGGGCTGCTTGGCAGCGAAGTCAAGCACTTCACAGGATTCGAGTTATACAACGTCAACCACTACGACATCTTCCGCAACCCCGTCCAGGCCAAGGAGCTGCTAATCGAGGCGCTGGAGATTCAGAAGCTGGAATTCAGCACCGTGTTCGACGGCGAGAAGGATGGGCGCATGGTCAAGATCATGCCCGTCAACCGCATTGCTACGCGCGCCGATCTGAACGAGCTGATCGCAGGCTTCGACTACAAGGCGTGGGAGCGCAAGCAGCACGAAAGCCCGAACCGCCCGGTCGAGAAGATCACCCTCGTGTGCATGGGCCACGAGCCGGACTTGGCTGCGCGACTGCAAATGGCGAACCCGCAATTCAAGATCGACGTGGAAGTGGTGGACATCCTCCGCGACAAAGGCGATCTGGAATTTAAGCGCGACTCGCAGGCCAAGCTCGCGATCAAGAAGGGAGAGTTGCGCATCGAGATGTTCTACCCGATGAACCTGCTGCAAAAGCTCTCGCTCCAGAAGGAAGCGATCGAAGATTGGAAGGAGTTGGTCGAATCGGTGCTGATCGATTGGAACTACGATGGCGCGGTGCTGCAACCGGCGGTCGTTGATATCCCTGGCAAGAACGATCTGGTCAAGGGCGCGTACGAGGTGCCGGCAGACGCTGGCACGATCCGCGTGAAGATCACCGATCTGCTCTCAGAGTCCTGGGAAGGGAGCATGAACCATGGCAACTGAGCGCGAAGACACCAATGCCAGCGGAAAAGGAGCCGGCAGTGCTAGCGCGTCGCTGGACTTCGCCTTCTTCCGTTTTCTGTGGCGGTTCCACCAGGACAACCGGGGCAAGCTGCGCCAGAGCTACCGCGAGCTGACGCGCAAATACCTAGACTTCAACAACCCGGACAAGAATCCGAACGCCTTCCTGCGCCAGCCGCAGTTCGAGGCACTGGAAACCTACGTCTTCCTGAAAGAATTTCTCGATAACGCCAAGGTAGAGGAAATATTCAAGACGTGGTACGAGCGCAGCGGCAAGTTCGAGGGCCGCAAGTTCGGCTCGTTCCTAGGCACTGCCGGTCAGGAGATGTTCCAGTTCGGGGAGTCCGACGAGCTGGAGTTGAACTCGTACAAGGTGCTCTTCGAGAAGATGCGCAAGAACTCGCGCATCTATCCGAACTACATCTTCGCGCTGACAATGGGTACCGGTAAAACCATCCTGATGGCCACCTGCATCTTCTACGAGTTCCTGCTGGCCAACAAGTTTCCGAAGGACGCACACTACTGCCATAACGCCCTGGTGTTCGCGCCGGACAAGACGGTGCTGCAGTCGCTCAAGGAGATCGAATCCTTCGACCTGACCCGCGTGGTGCCGCCGGAGTACGTCAACTTCCTGACCACTCACCTGCGCTTTCACTACCTCGAAGAAGCGGGCACCTCGCTGGATACTCTGGATCGTTCGCGCTTCAACATCATCGTCTCCAATACGCAGAAGATCATCCTCAAGCGTCAGCACAAGGACAAGACACCTGCTGCCCAGCTGTTCGGCGCGACCGGCGAAACCTTAGCCGCCAACGGCGTCTATGCCGATGCCGCCGATCTCTACAGCTTCGACCAGCCCGAGGAAGAAGGCGAGCTCACCACCAACCAGCGCTTCGAGAAGCTGCGCCGACTGGAACAGCTCGGCATCTACGTGGACGAGGCTCACCACGCCTTCGGCAAGGCGTTGGCCAAGGACATGGGCGTTGGCACGAAGGAAACCGATACCAGCCTGCGCACCACCATCGACATCCTCGCCGCCAGCCTGAGCGCTGCGGGAACGCGTGTAGTCGCCTGCTACAACTACACCGGTACGCCCTACGTGGGGCGAGAGGTGTTGCCCGAGGTGGTCTACGCTTACGGCCTGAAAGAAGCCATCGACAAGGGCTTCCTAAAGAAGGTGACGCTGCATGGCTACTCCAACACACGAACCGACGAGTTTGTCGACATCGCCATCGATAACTTCCTAAATGAAACGGACGGGCTGCGACCAGAAGGGCTTTCCCCGAAGCTGGCGTTCTTTGCGGCCACCATCGATGAGCTGACCGGCGAACTGCGACCAGCTGTCGAACAAGCGCTGCTCAAGCGCGGCATTCCGAGCTCGCGCATCCTTGTCAACGTGGGCGACAACAAGCTCACCACGAACGACGATATACGGGAGTTCAACCGGCTGGACACCGAAGGCTCGGAGAAGCAGTTCATCCTGCTGGTCAACAAGGGGCGTGAAGGCTGGAACTGCCGCTCGCTGTTTGGCGTGGGACTGTTCCGCGAACCCAAGTCCAGGGTGTTTGTGCTGCAAGCTACGATGCGCTGCCTGCGCGCCATAGGTGAGGCGCAGTACACCGGCCACGTCTTTCTCTCAGACGACAACCTCAACACGCTGAACGACGAACTGCAGCAGAACTTCCGCATCAGCACAGACGAGCTCCAGAAAACCGGCAAGGACAAGGAGCGCGTGGAAGTGCGCGTGGTTGAGCCACCGGTCAAGATTAAGCTGGTGCGCGTGCGCAAGCTCTACCAGATGCGCGAGAAGCAACCGGCTCAAGGGCAGGAGCTGATGCCCGAGCGACCCATCCGGGAGAAATGGAACGAGCTGGTCGAAAAATACCGCCTGATCGAGACGCAGCAAGACGGCCTGACCGCCGCTGACGCAGCGCGCGCCTCCGGTAGCCGTACCTTTGACCTCACCGCCCGTCGCGAGAAGCGCACTTTCTCGCCCATGACTCTGGTGGCTGAGGTGTCTCGCTATCTCAACCGGAGCCCACTGGAGATCGAGGCGCTGCTCGACGCGACGAAAGAAGGTACCGACGAACTCGTGGCCATCACCAATGAGTTTAACGAGCTTCTCTACGATGAGATCATCCCACGCCTGTTTCGGTTGTTGTTTGATCTTGACGAGTACGAAAAGAAGGATGAGTACGAGGTCGATCTGATCAAGATGCCGCCGAACGGCTACTACGAGGTATCGGCGGCGAAGGACAAGATCGTGCGCATGCACGACACGCAGATTAAAGACGAGGAGCGCGTAAAGAGCTTCCACCTCGACACCTACTGCTTCGACTCCAGCTCGGAGAACTGGCTGTTCTGGGATCTTCTACGCGAGCAACGGGTGAAGAAGATCTACTTCACCGGGATGCTGACCCACGGCCAGTCCGACTTCTTCATCCAATACATCGACCCGGATTCACGCACCGTGCGCAGCTATTACCCTGACTTCATCTTTCAGCGCGAGGAGCCGGATGGCAGCTTGAAGTACGTCATCGTTGAGGTGAAGGCAGATAACCAGATTGAAGATACCGTGGTGCAGGCCAAGAAGGACTTTGCTCAGCAGATTGCCGTGGCGAGCGGCATGGAGTATCGCATCCTCAAGTCATCAGATGCGGATAAGCGACACTATCGAATGCTGCTCTAGCTGACTCCGGATGCAAAGATGAATAGTTCAAAAGATCATTTATCATGGAGAGAAGAAGATGTCCCTCGCGTTGCCCGGATCAACATGGAAGAAATGGGACTTACACGTCCATACGCCTGATTCCTTCTATCACAACTATCCGGGGACCTATGAAGAGGCCTGGGAGGCCTTTCTGAAGGACATCGAGAGTCTTCCGGAAGTATTCAAAGTCATCGGCATCAATGACTACGTGCTTGTCGACGGCTACGCGAGGGTGTTGAAGGCGAAGCAGGAGCAAGGAAGGCTCAAGAATATCGATTTGATTCTACCCGTGATTGAACTCCGGCTAGATAAGTTCGGCGGCGTAGTGCAGGGTGGCAAGAACGGCAACGCCCCTTCCAGTTGGAGCAGAATCAATATACACGTCATCTTCGATCAGGTTGACCCGGAGTTCATCCGACAGCAGTTCATTTCTGCAATTGCCCCGAGTTACCGGCTTATTCCAGGATCGAGCGGTGAAGGTAAATGGAACTCGGTGATCTCTAAGCAGAGCATCGAAGACCTAGGTAAGGCCATCATCGAGTCGGTCCCAGAGGACAAGCGAGGAGCATATGGAAGCCCGCTTATAGAGGGCTTCAACAACCTCAACGTTAGTGCGGATGGCTTGCGCAAGGCTCTGGAA
>Ga0209566_100859_pt1 | contig 15005 bp, 7 predicted proteins | sample Araplavi_mTSA_r2_2_FD_184287 | JGI IMG/M metagenome (GOLD analysis project Ga0209566, IMG submission 184287) | Arabidopsis root microbial communities from North Carolina, USA - plate scrape CL_Cvi_mTSA_r2 (SPAdes) (version 2) | ecosystem: Host-associated > Plants > Roots > Endosphere | place: USA...
TCGTGCTAGCAACTTGGATGCTGACACCCTATTATGCAATGGCTTACGACGATGCTAGCAATGCTGTCATGCTCGATGTTGTACAGGAGGGGAATTCGATCCAACAAGACACTCCTTCGGTTGTTGATGCCACCTATGGTGGAGAGCAGCTCAAATCTCTATCCATGCCTACTGTCATTGATGTTACTTACTATGGAGCCAAGCCGAATTCGCATGAGGATGCGGCAGTTCCCATCCAGCGAGCGATTGCTGCTGCGGCGGCTGTGGATGGCCCTGTCGTTCTACATTTCCCGGAAGGCAGATATGATTTTTATGCGGAAGATGCGGAGAAGCGCCCCTATTACATTTCCAATACAGCTACCGAGAGCGAGAATCCAGATGTAACGAAGACGATTGGCTTGCTGCTTAAGGATATGAAGGAGCTAACGGTTGAAGGCAACGGTTCATTATTTATGCTTCACGGGAAAATGACGACCTTTGTCATCGATGAAAGCGAGGACATCGAGATTCGCAATGTGCGCGTTGATTATGAACGGCCGACGATGTCGGAAGTGAAGGTGCTGGAGATCGGCAGTGACTATATGGATGTTGAGGTTAATCAGGATTCCTTATATGAGATTCGCGGCGGTCAAGTCTATTGGGTGAGCGAACCGAATAAGGCTGGAGCGCGTTATTGGGAGTTCAAGGACGGTATCGCCCAAGAGTATGATCCAGATCAAAATATCACATGGAGAACAGGCAATCCCGTATCCAGCGCGATAAACGTGCAGGAGTTGAAGGCCAATACACTGCGGCTGCATTATAATCAGGCTCCGAATACCGCGGTAGGGCATGTATTTCAAATTCGAGACGGGGTTCGCAGTCAGGTGGGATCCTTCATTCATAAGAGCAAAAATGTCACGTGGAAGCATGTCACGATGCACTATACGCATGGACTAGGTATCATTGGACAGTTCAGCGAGAACCTGACATTCGAGGACATGACGTTCGCACCGCGCGCGGAAACGGGACGTACTGCGACGGGATTCGCTGACTTCATCCAGGCATCGGGCGTGAAGGGCAAGCTAAAGATTATGAACAGTACCTTCCGTGGGGCTCATGATGATGTCATTAATGTGCATGGGACTCATCTCGAAGTGGTGCGCAAGCCGGCACCGAATCAGATCGTCGTTCGCTTCATGCATCATCAGACGTACGGATTCGAGGCATTCTTCCCTGGTGATGCGATCGAGTTCATCGATAACAGAACCCTTACATCTGTAGGCAGCGGCAAGGTCGCTCAGGCAGCCCGGATCAACGACCGTGAAATTACCCTCACCCTTGAAGAGGATGTACCTTCGAGTATGGGAACAGGCGTTGTAATCGAGAATGCCACCTGGGCGCCAGAGGTCGAAATTAAAGGAAATCACTTCTCGCGCATTCCGACGAGGGGAATTCTTCTATCCACGCGCGGCAAATCCATCATTGAAGACAATGTGTTCGAGCGCATGCAGATGAGCGGAATCCTCATCGCCAGCGATGCGCAAACCTGGTACGAATCCGGGATGGTTCAAGATGTAACGATTCGCAATAATACGTTCATCGAGAACGGGAATCCGGTGATTCAGATTCATCCTGAGAATACGAAGTATGCAGGGCCTGTTCATCGCAATATCAACATTGAAGGCAATACGTTTCAGATGCTAGACAATACCGTGCTGTTCGCTAAGAGCACGGACGGCATTCGTTTCTCCGACAACAAGATTACGAGAACGCACCCCAACACGAACCCCAATGAGCAAGTCGCATTCCACCTCTTAGAGAGCAATCATATTTCAATAGAAGGCAATCAATTCGAAGGCGAAGGTGTAAATCGAACCGTTCTTCTGGACAGGACACCTGCGGATGAGGTCACAATCTCCCCAGAACAGCAGTTGCATGTGAATGATAAGGGGGTGCTGAAGAGTATTTCGATTGCAGCGGGCAACGACCAGACGACAGTGAAGGCGACAGCTTCAAGCGAGGCGACGCAGTACAATGGTGATGCCAAATACGCGATCGACGGCAATCCATCGACGTTCTGGCACAGCCAATGGGTTCCGTACGCACCACTTCCGCAATCGATTACGCTTGAGCTCAGCATGAAATCAGTCGTTAGCGGATTGAGCTATCTTCCGAGACAGGAAGGGTATAACGGGAACATCACTGCTTATAAAATATATGCAAGTACAGATGGAGCGCAGTTTACTGAAATCGCGAGCGGCAACTGGTCGTCCGATTCTTCGGAGAAATCAGCGGCATTCCCTCCTGTGACAGCTTCGTTCATCAAGCTGGAGGCTACTGAAGGCGTCGGCGGCTTCGCATCGGCAGCGGAAATTCACTTAGAGAGCCGAGTGGAGCGGGATTATACGGTAGGGCAGAGCTTTCAATTAGGGGTAAAAGGCACGACGGTTGGCGGATATGCCGCAGATCTGACGAAGGCGGTCATTACCTACTCGAGCGACAATCCGGCCATTGCCCGAATCGATAACAACGGTGTCGTGACAGGCTTGCAAGCCGGAACGGCCAACCTTACAGCGACCGTAAATTTACGTGGAAATGTGGCGGAACAGACGATTCCCGTGACGTTCAAGCCGCAGCAGGGAACTCCTGTAGAGCGAATTATCGTAACCGGTCACAATGGCATGCAAGAGATTACGGCTCCATTCGGTACGCTGCTCATGCAGGCGAAGCTTGAACCGCCGCATGCTGATAAGCAGGCGGTTGAATGGAAGGCGTACAATCCAGGCACGACACAAGCATCGCACGTCGCCGTGATTGACAGCAATGGCCTGTTAACAGCAAAGGCTAACGGGATTGTTGAGGTTCGTGCTGAAGCAACCGATGGATCAGGTGTGTATGGCAAGGCGCTCATTGCAGTAAGCGGGCAACTGACACTCGATTCCGCATGGACATGGATTAGGGAAAATAAAGAGGCTTGGGCGCTTGATGCAGAGCACAACAGCATGAAGATCAAGACAGAGAAAGGGAATCTGTGGAGGGACGCCAATTCGAACAAGAATATACTTCTTTATGCGCCATCTACCAAAGATGTTACGTTGATCACGCAGATGACCTTCAAGCCGACGAAGGCGTATGCCGAGGGAGGACTGCTGATCTACGGCGATGATGATAACTACTTCTATGTGGCCAGAAAGAACCATCCAGGCTATGGAGGAGCGATATTTTCCGTTATTTCTGAGTCGAATGGAGCTCCGCAAGAGCAGGTGACGGCAGATCAGATTCAGAGCGATACGGTATATCTAAAAGTAACAAAGGAAGGCAATCGGTATGCGGGCTACTATAGCACGGATCTTACGACATGGACGCAAGTAGGGGGTGCATATGAAAATGCAACGATTGCGAATCTCCATGTTGGATTGTTCGCCAATAATGCAGGCGGAAGCCCAGGTGAGTATGGGGATACTGCTGAATTCCAAGACTTCCAACTGAACGATGATATCGTACCGTTCACGGGCTACGCCGTTGATCCGACTTCGTTGAACGATGCGATCACACTAGCTAACACGATCTATCAAGCAGCTAAGGCGGGAACTGAACCGGGGCAATATCCGCAGAAGGTGATCGATGAGCTGCGGGCTGCTATCGAAGCAGCTGCTAAGGTTGCTCATGATGCAGGAGCGACGCAGCAAGAAGTGAATATAGCAGTCGTAACCTTGATGGAGGAGCTTGATACATTTCATAGCAGCGTCATTCCGGGGGAGATTACAGCAATTCGCATGAACGATCGACTCCTTACGGACTTTGCGCCAGACAAGACATCTTATCATATCGAATTGCCTGTAGGGACGGTAGAAGTGCCTATTGTCAGCGCGGAGGCCAATGATCCACGCTTGCGGGTAAGCGTCATTCAAGCCTTGGAGCTGCCGGGAACGGCTGTGATTCGAGTCATGAATGAGGATTTCAAATTACTGCGCAGCTACTCGCTCCATTTCAAGACGGCGATAGTTCCCAAACCGGGTTCCCCATCTGGAGGATCGTCTGGAGGTTCTTCTTCCAGTGGATCTAACGGAGCGTCTACTGGCAGCAGCGGAGCAAATAACGGTTCAGGCAATCAAACGGGCACAGGTGAAGGGTCTGCCAGTGGTTCGACAGGGACGAAGAAGATCGCCCTCAAGGATATTTCCGGGCACTGGGCCCAAGATGCGATTGAGCAGGCTGTTGCACAGGGGATCGTTACCGGATATGTAGACAGTACCTTCCGTCCGAATGAGCGGGTCACGCGGGTCGAGTTCGCGGCAATGCTTAGTCGCGCCTTGAAGTTGGATGGAGATGGTTCGAAGCAGCTGGATTTCGCCGACCTCGACAAGATTCCGGTCTGGGCTCGGCCTTACGTGGCGAGTACGGTCACTGCGGACATTATTACGGGATATTCGGATCATACCTTCCGTGCAAGCCATCCGATCAGCCGTACGGAGATGATCGTGATGATCGTTCGTGCATTAGGACTGAAGGCAGATTCGCAAGCCCAGCTTCCATTCGCTGATGCGGATCAGATACCTCTGTGGGCCAGGGAGCATGTATCCGCAGCATATGCGGCAGGTTTTATTCGTGGTCAGCAGGGCAACAAGCTGGCTCCGAATAACCCGGCGACGAGAGCGGAAGCGGTAACTTTACTTGTTGATGCTATATCAAGTAAACACTAGCTGTTGATCGCGTATTGCATGCAAGCCGGATCTCTTTTAATAGTAGTGTTAATAGATGAAGAAGCAGCCTTTTAATCTTAGAAGGCTGCTTCTTTTTTTTGATATACGCGAATCAACGACGCTACATCTCCCATTGCTAGCATTTTCATTTATCATCATATCTATCAGGCACTATTTTTGAAAAAAGTTCTTCTGGATATATTGCATAAAAATAGGTATTATTGGATAATGATAAATAACTTTGTTCTGCTTTGGACTACATGAATGCTTAATATCTTCTCCTACAGTACAAACCTCGCCGTTGATTCTCAGGGAAAGGAAGAACGGTTGGTTTAGCAATAATTACCTATATCTCAGGATTCAATAGACATGTTAAAATCGTTCTTAACCTAAACAAAGATAGCATAAAAATTGGTATGGGATGTAAATGTTTTCAATAATTACTGATTGTGTTTGCTTTTGCGTACCAGAGCATAGGGGGAATAATATTGAATAAGCTTTTCCGAAAGAAGTCATTGAGCCTCATGCTTGCGCAGAGCGAGAAAAAAGAATTGGCACGGGCGATGTCTTTGCTCGATTTGATTTTTCTTGGCGTAGGCTGCGTAATCGGGACAGGGATTTTCGTCGTTACGGGCGTCGTGGCGGCAGAATCTTCGGGGCCAGCGATCATGCTGTCATTTGTTATCGCGGGTATTGCCTGCGCGCTTGCTGCATTTTGCTATGCGGAGTTCTCCTCGGCAGTGCCCGTCTCGGGAAGCGTATATACATTTACGTATGCAACATTGGGAGAATTGCTGGCTTTCCTTATCGGCTGGGATCTCATGCTCGAATATGTAATCGCGGTTTCTGCAGTCGCTACGGGATGGTCCGCGTACTTTCAATCTCTGCTTGCGGGCTTTAACCTGCCGATTCCAGACATTATAGCCTCTGCTCCTAGTATGGGGAAAGGTGGCCTTATTGATTTGCCGGCGGTTCTCATCATTTTGGCAATCACAGCGCTCGTCAGTAAAGGAGTCAAGGAAAGCATTAAGTTCAACACGGTCATGGTGTTCGTGAAATTAGCTATTATCTTGCTGTTTATCGCAGTCGGAATATGGTATGTAAAGCCTGATAACTGGACGCCGTTCATGCCTTTTGGATTTAGTGGTGTGATGACGGGGGCGGCTACCGTGTTTTTCGCCTATATTGGGTTCGATATCATCGCTACGGCATCAGAAGAAGTGGAAAACCCAAAAAGAGCGTTGCCAATCGGGATCATCGTATCTCTGCTCATTTGTACGATTTTATATATTACGGTATCCGGGGTATTAACCGGGATGATTCCATATACCATACTCAATGTCGGTGCGCCGGTTGCATTAGCATTGGAATCCGTAGGGCAGAACTCGATAGCGGGGATCATATCAATCGGAGCGGTATTTGGCATTACGACCGTAATCCTTGCCATGATTTATGCACAAGTCCGCTTATCGTTCGCTATGAGTCGTGACGGCTTGTTGCCGAAAATGTTCTCGCAAGTGAATGCCAAGACCAAAACTCCAATCGGCAACACATGGTTAACCGGGTTCGTTGCGGCAGGCATTGCAGGCTTTATTGATCTAACCACGCTCGCGCATTTAGTGAATATGGGGACATTGGCTGCGTTTACATTAATCTCGGTCGCTATCATTGTCTTGCGCAAGAAGTTTCCTGAATTGAAGGCTTCATTCCGTGTTCCGTTCGTACCCGTGCTCCCTATCATTAGTGCGCTGCTTTGCTTATACCTTGCATCCAGCTTGCCTTATATGACGTGGATCTCATTTGTGATATGGATCTGTATTGGCACGATTATATACTTTATGTATTCGCGTAAGCACAGTAATCTGAATTAATAAATCATATGTTATGTCGCAAGAGAAGCAGCCTTCTATCCAGAAAGCTGCTTCTTCATTATGCCAATTTTCGTGTAGCAGCCGCCGCTCCCTCTGGGCGAGATGGTCGGCCTTTCACCCTCCTTCCTCACCAGCGTACATGCTGTAGGGAAGATGGCCATTTGACAAATGGCGGCATTTCGATGTCACCGTCCCTATTCAGAATGGATGGCATATGTCAGTGGGACAGGGCTTCTGTCTTGACGGGTCGAAGGCGCGCAGTGAAATGCCGCAATATCGGCGGTTCGTAGGTGAATTCTAATCCTGTTAGTGTTCCTGCCCGATCCTTGATTGCAATCAAGGCATCCGCAATAACATCCATATGGTTATTCGTATAGACGCGGCGCGGAATCGTCAAGCGCAGCAATTCAAGCTTGCTCTCCAATTGCTCGCCAGTCGCAGCGTCACGTCCCAGCAGAAAGGAACCGATCTCAACCCCCCGTATCCCTGCTTCAAGATATAGCTCATTCGCCAGCACCTGGGCCGGGAATTGGGCCGCGGAAATATGCGGCAGCATCTTCTTCGCGTCTACGAAGACGGCATGGCCGCCCGTTGGCGTCTGGAAGGGGATTCCGCCTTCCTCGAGGCGTCTGCCGAGATATTCGATCTGGCCGATGCGATAAGCAAGATACTGCTCGTCGATGCCTTCGCGCAGCCCGCGGGCAAGAGCTTCCATATCGCGGCCGGTCAAGCCGCCGTAGGTCGGAAAGCCCTCCATCGGCACTGTCATCGAACGCGCTTGCGTAAATAAGGTTTCATCCTCTTTAAAGGCTAGCAAGCCGCCAATATTGACAAGCCCATCCTTCTTCGCGCTCATCGTGAATCCTTCGCCATAAGAGAACATTTCACGGACGATATCAATAATTTCTTTATCTTCATAGCCTTGCTCGCGTTGCTTGATAAAGTACGCATTCTCGGCATAGCGCGCGGCATCAAAGAAAACGCGAATCCCGTTCTGCTTCGCAATGGCGGATACCTCACGGATATTTTCCATGGATACGGGCTGGCCGCCGGCACTGTTGTTCGTCACGGTAATAAGAATAAATGCGATATTTTCTGCTCCTTTTTCAGCGAGCGCATGGCGCAGCTTATCCACATCAAAGTTTCCTTTGAACGGGTAAGGCGTCGTCGTATCATAGGCTTGTTCGGTAACAAGATCAACCGCAATCCCGCCAGCCAGATCGACATGCGCACGCGTTGTATCGAAATGCCAATTGCTCAGGACATACTGTCCTTTTTGAATAAGCAGCGGAAACAGCACCTTCTCGGCGCCCCGCCCCTGATGCATGGGAATTACATGCTGATAGCCTGTAATCTGTTGCACCGCGTCGCACAGATGATAATAGTTGCGGCTGCCTGCGTACGATTCGTCGCCCAGCATCAGGCCTGCCCATTGGTTGTCGCTCATCGCGGTCGTACCGCTATCGGTCAACAGATCGATATACACTTCGTCCCCGCGCAGCAGGAATGGATTATATCCCGCCCGTTCAAGCGCCTTTTCCCGTTCTTCCCGTGAGATCATGTTCAACGGCTCCACCATTTTGATTTTAAATGGCTCTGCGAATCGCGCCATTCCAACACCCCCGTCATTGAAAAGTTTTCATTCAAAGTACAGCTTGGAAGTCCTCTCACATATATCCAATATTTTGAAATCAATTTCATTATACTGGTAAAATATTACGCTTTCAATCAGAGGATCCGGCACGATTCGGGCAGAGTGTTCGCTGTTTATATGTTGTTCAACTCCATAATCTCGCCATTTGCAGCATTCACCGCATAAGCACAGTCTAATTTTCCGCATAATATATACTTCTTCTGTTCAGGATGATACACGTAGACCGGCGTAAGCTCGATGAATCCCTTTTTCTTCAGCTTCACATAGGCTTCATCCTGACTAATTACAACCTCATCTGCTGTTTGGAAATCATCGAACATTTCGATAAATGGCAGGTTGTCCATTGCATTTACAGTCACAAAGCGCTGTGCATCAATGAAGAGAACCAGCTTGCGCTGGAATACGCGCTTGCTCGGCGTTTGCTCCCGCAATATCGCTTCTATATATCCCCGATGACGATGCAAGGTTTTTAACACCCATTGGCCGGAGTCGTTCGGGTAAAGTTGGCTCATTCCCTCAACAACCGCTGTGACCGCCTTCTCTTGCTCTGCGTCGGTAATCGGGAAGGAGTCGGGATGCGGCGCACTCGCTATTGCTTGTTCGGCGGTGACCGTCTCCCGCCACTCAATGTCCACCTTTTCCAAAGGCTGCGTGCTAGCCTGTTCCCATTCGATGACCTTATCGATATTCAGCCGCGAACCCGCATGGATAATGAATTCGAACGGAATGATGGAAGCTCCGTCATTCGTCACATAAACCTCCTCGATCCCATAGAGCGGAAGAAGGCGTTGTTCCTCGTACACCGGATATTCGAGCAGCTTCAATTGCTGCTTGGCAAGCGGCTCGACTTGTTCAAGGGAGAGAGAGAACGCTTCTTTTTGAATCAATGACTCGGAAGCATAGAATCCATACTTGGAATACTGCACGAGCTTGCCATCTTCATCGAAGTGGATCTCGATATGTCCGCCAGGAGATACAGGGGCTCCGTCGACACATTCATGGAAGATATATTGGCCATTCTGGTGGCGAGAGAGCTGAAACTGCTTGCCATAGACGAGTTCGGTATCTCTCTCGATCCACCCAATGATCTCTTCTAAGTTGATGTTCGGAAAAGAGGGGCTGTTCGCATAAGATTTCCCCTGTACAAAAATGACACTCGTATATTGACCAGCAGTCAGGTCATACGAAATAACGGCTGTCCCTTCGGGATTTGTATCTTCATCAACAGACTCCTTCACATCGGGCGGATACCACTCCATGCTGAGATAGTAGGTCGTCTCATTGAATGGATTCACTTCCCGGTACAATTCTTGCGTGTGCAAGAGGTAATTCTCTAATCCGAACTTATGCTGTGAGGCCTGGATGATTTCTTGTATATCGATGGACATTCTTTTTAACTCCTCTACATGGTGTTGCTGTTATTGTCTTCGTTGTTGCTGCTATCATACCATTTTTCGAGATAAAAGCAGGTGAATGCAGCATAACCGAAAGTGAGAAAGTTATAGCGCTAATAAGATAGTATCAGAAGCAAGATTCGACAAAGGAATGGTTCGCTGTACCTATTGAGCGAAGTAGACGCAATTTCCTATACTAGAGTCGTTACCAATATCAAATTGAATAGGAGGCGTGTAATGAATCGCAACTTTCCGTTCTCGCATAAGCTTTTGCTCAAAAGTTTAAGCGCTGTTCTTGGTGCGACAATTCTCACAGCAGCGCCATTAGGATCATCCTCTACAGCTTATGCCGCAAGCAGCACGAATTCGTCTCAGGTACAAGCTTGGCAGACCAACAAGGCTTACTCCGCAGGCGATATTGTTTCCCATCAAGGCAAGATTTATGAAGCGAAGTGGTGGTCCTACAATAGCAGACCTGATGCAAAAGTAACGAATGAATGGGACACCTCATGGAAGTTATTGAAGGACAACAACGAAGATACTACACCTCCTACCGCTCCAACGAATCTCGTATCGACCGAGCAATCCTCCACCTTTATTACACTCACTTGGACAGCTTCAACCGACAATGTAGGCATCTCCCATTATGATGTTTTCCGAAATGGAGCCAAAGTAGGCAGCACCATCGCCAAGAAATTCTCAGACTATGAATTGGAAGCGGATACAGGATATCAATACGTCATTCGAGCGGTGGATACATCGGGCAACTATACTGACAGTTCAGCGATAAGCGCAGCTACGAAGGGCGGTGGTGGCCCAGTCACTGACATTGGTGTAGGAGAGAGCCGTGTGCTGACCGACGACCAGATTAGTCAGTTGTGGAATGGCATTAATCCTGCCTTCCTGCCGGATGCGGCTGCAGCGGAGGTACAAGCAGCCATTCCGAAGGCGGAATATGAGTCCACGTTCCCACTGCGCTACGGTACACCGGAATGGGATGCAAAAGCGAAGGGCAACTACTATTATAAGCCGAACCAGTCCGACTATTATTCCTATGACAATCTCGTAGCAGCAGTACGCGAGATTGCGAATATTAAGTATAAGGAAGTCGTCCGCGAGGGCTATCCGAACGTAAAGCAAATTTACCGCCTGGACAAGCAGGCGAAGACCGAAACCTTGCTCTTCCAAGCGCCAGACTTCAATGATGCCAGTCATGCGAATTTGCCGAAGCTGACGCGGATCGTGGATTTCGGCAGTTTCCTGGGTGAGGGGAGCAGTAATGACCGCAAGCGCGAGCTTGCTGGGTTCCTAGCGAACATCGCTCATGAGACAGGCGGCGGCTGGTCTACGGCACCAGGCGGCGAGCTCCGCTGGGCACTGTTCTTCAATGAAGAGCTGGGCTTCGTCAATACGGACAAAATCGGCTATATAGATGAGGACAACCTGTTCTGGAAGCCGGTACCGGGCAAGTCCTATCATGGGCGCGGTCCGATTCAGCTTAGCTGGAACTATAACTATGGCTTGATTAGCTCCATTGTATATCGTGATCCTGGTGTACTGTTGAACGATCCAGACAAGATTACAGCAGACGGGAAGCTCGGCTTCATTACGGGGCTGCTCTTCTGGTTGACCCCGCAGGATCCGAAGCCTTCCAACCATGACATCATGACAGGACAATGGACGCCTACGGCAGAACAGTTGGCGAAGGGGCTTGTGCCGGGATTCGGAGCTACTATTATGGTCATCAACGGCGGTCAAGAAGCGAATTTGCCGGAGACGGCTGATCCAGTACGCCGCCGCGTTGCGCACTATCGTGATCTTACGACACGCATGGGCGCTAACATTGAAGGCGAGAAGCTGGATACTGCGGGAATGCAGCCATTTTAATTTGGAAATAGCGATGAAGGACGAGAGGATGATTTCCTCTCTACATCAAGATTGCTATTGCTGGGAATGAGATGAGCCACAATTTAAGAAGCTGTCTGACAGGTGGAATATCTACTTGTTGGGCAGCTTTTTTATGTATGGAGTCAGTGCATATCTTTTTATCTTGATTGGATATTGAATGAGTATTGATTGGAATGTTCATCATCGGTATTCTAAGTAGAAGCAATAAGGGATGAAATAATTGGAACTAGTAAAAGAGCAACACTTTTAAATGAGTTATACGAAATGAGATGCCGCGTAAAGGAGACGACACATAATGGAACTTGGCAAGGATACAGCTATTATCCTAGTACATGAAATTTACGGGGTAAACGGGCATATGGACACGATGAGAGACAAGCTGTCTAGCCTCGGGGTTCATGTCGAATGTCCAAATTTGCTCCATAGAGAAACTCCCTTCACCTATGAAGAAGAAAGCCTTGCTTACGAGAATTTTGTTCAGCGGGTTGGATTTGAGCGAGGTGTTCAGCAGGTTCGACGTGTGGCAGCAGAATTGAAGCAGCAATATAGTAATGTAGGAGTTATAGGCTTTAGTGTAGGTGCGACGATTGCATGGCTGTGTAGTGAGGATCGGAATTGTGACTTTGTAGTTGGCTGTTATGGCTCACGGATTCGTACTCATCTGGATGTCGAACCCGTATGTCCAATGCTGCTCATTTTCCCAACAGAAGAGAAGGCGTTTGATGTACAGACCTTGTTGGATGCTCTGCAGAATAAGAACAACCCACAAATACAAGTTGAACAGTTCCAAGGTGGACACGGATTTATAGATCCTTATTCCCCGCATTACAATAAGGTATCTGAAGAAGAGGCTTGGAGTTGTATGGAGAGCTTCTTATCGAGGGATTCGAGGGCTTAAGTGAAATATAAAACGTGACATTGAATAATTAGAAACGACAGTATAGCAGTATCAAGTTCACGGCTCAGGCGTATGCTTGGGCTGTTTTTGTCGTTACCAAGCTTGTATTTGAGGCAATCCCAAATTGTACAAATAGAAAATCCGCTTATATGATATATTGTTATTGTGTTTCCTTATATAACCAGATAAATGGTGGGTGTCTATAATATTGCGGACAAGCGACTGCATATAATGAATAGCTCGTTAGGAGAGAGAATGCAGGGGGAATGATATCATATGAAAATGCGATTAGTAGGGTTTCTATTATTTATCGCCATTATCGGGATTGTTATTGTTGCGGCACTAACGTGGAATGATAGCGTTACGGAAAAGGCGATTAGCAAGAAAGAAAAGCAGCTTCACGAACCTGCGGTTCTAACGAAGGAGCAGCAAAAAGCGATCAAAGACATCGAATTTCTGTATAACAAAATTGCAGATACCCATCCTGCCACCGTAAATGGAATACCAAAGGAACTGAAGATCCAATACGAACAAGTATTGAAGGAAATTAAAGAAAAGAAAGATCAGATATATCGCAAAGATATTTATTTCTGGGGACAATCCATTATCGCTCAACTGCATGATGCCAATTCAGGTTTTGCAATAACTCCAAGCTTTCGAAAGCGAAACATTCCAATTTTATATAAATGGTATGAGAATGGAGTGTATATATATCATAGTAATGACGAAGATTTGAAGGTTGGAGATGCAATCGTTGCCATTGGCGACAGAACAGTTGAAGAGTTGGCCCAAGAACTTATCAAATATATCCCTAGTGATAATGAGATGTTTTTGCTCGCATCGTTGGAGATATCAACTCTATTGGCTGAAGAGGTATATTTGGAGAAGTTAGGTTTGATTGAAAATAAAGATTATGTTGTCTATACCATCATGAGAGATGGGAAAAAGCTGCGGCAGCCGGTTAAGTTGCAGGTGAAGCCTGTTTCGGTGGGATATCCTTCGAATTATTCTCAAAATATAGATAAAGACAAAAACATAGCTCTATTAAAAATGAATGTGCTGAAGTCAGATGATGTGTATGATGCTGAATTAAAAAAGTTCTTCTCTTCTGTTAAGCACAATCAAATCGACAATGTCGTGCTAGACCTCCGTGATAATAAATCCGGTGGGAATATGAATGCTCTCGTGAAACTGCTCCAATATGTGAATGTGCAGCACTATCAATCCTTTGCGGTAACGCGTAATCCAACAGAGGGGAACAGTAGAGAGAAGAAAGAAGAAATGGCAGAAACAATACGTTCAATACAGAACGATCATGTTCATAAAGAGCTTGTATTTAAAGGGAAACTGTATGTACTTACCTCCAAAAATACATATGGCGGAGCATCATTGATGGCGGCGATCTTGCAAGATAACAAGATTGGGCAGGTGATTGGCGAAACGCCTGGAGGAAATGCGAATGCATACATTGCTTCCGTAAAATTCGATCTGCCAAACAGTAAATTTTCCATGTATTTATCAAGCAGACAACTCGAAAGACCGGATGCTTCCAAAGGAGCAGCGCTTGTCCCTGATTATGTGGTGCCGTCAACCTACAACAAAACAAAACATGTGGATGAGCAGCTCGCCTTTGTCGAACAACTCGTGAACAAGAATTAAATAATGCGTACACCTGTCCCCAGCGCTTCCATGCGTCTGGGGATTTTCATTGCAATGGACAAGAAAAGTGGAGTCTGAACATAAGTGAATAGGTGATTCGAAGCTTCCGCCCATGGATCTTGTCAGGTACAATGAATGCAGCAGCACTTCACAACAATTACCATTCATAAAAGGGGAGACAAGGGATGGTGTATATACGCCAAGCCGCAGTGCAGGATGTTCGTATACTTAGTGAGCTTGCTTTTGCATCCAAGGCGTACTGGGGTTATGATGAAGCATTTATGGAAGCTTGCCGGGAGGACTTGACGATTACCGAGGCGCATCTTACAGCCGCTCAATTATTTGTCGTCGAGGAGAATCGGCAGATTCAAGGATTCATTGCGCTCGAACAGGATCCTTCTCAGCGGGATAGGGGCCTAGTAACCTATTTGTTCATTCATCCGAAGGCCATCGGTCACGGATATGGACAAGCATTATGGAACCGCATGGTGGATGCTGCTAGGGATTTGGGAATACGCGTGGTGCTCGTACATAGCGATCCGCATGCGGAGCCTTTTTACGTACGAATGGGGGCTAGACGAATTGGGGAAATCGCTTCGACGGTATTCCCTGACAGGCATCTGCCTGTACTAGAAACCATAATCTAAGAGATTCCATTTAGATGGATGCGGAACAACGGGCGACAAATCATGTGCACCACAACAGTTGTATATAGAAGTAAAGACCAGTATATGGAATGCCCTTCGAACTGTATCTACAATTAGAAGTGGGTCTTCAATACACATATTAGGAGGGTCAGACGTGAAAAGAATGCGGAATATGTTATTAGCACTTACGCTTATCTTGAGTCTCGTCGCAACAGCTTGCACAAGCAAGACAGCTGAAACTTCTCAGCCAACAACGGATAAACCAGCAGAAAATACAACAGCAGAGAAA
>Ga0209566_100860_pt1 | contig 14981 bp, 12 predicted proteins | sample Araplavi_mTSA_r2_2_FD_184287 | JGI IMG/M metagenome (GOLD analysis project Ga0209566, IMG submission 184287) | Arabidopsis root microbial communities from North Carolina, USA - plate scrape CL_Cvi_mTSA_r2 (SPAdes) (version 2) | ecosystem: Host-associated > Plants > Roots > Endosphere | place...
GAAGCCCCCCTCAAGATGAGATTTCCCAATTCGTAAGACCCCTTGTAGACGACGAGGTTGATAGGTTCGAGGTGGAAGTGCAGCAATGTATGGAGCTGACGAATACTAATCGGTCGAGGGCTTAACCAAAATAAGTAGTAAAACACACTTTACGTAAGTTTCGTATCTAGTTTTCAGGGTGCAAGCCTTGAATCGTTTGGTGATGATGGCGGAGGGGACCCACGCGTTCCCATCTCGAACACGACCGTTAAGCCCTCCAGCGTCAATGGTACTTGAACCGAAGGGTTCTGGGAGAGTAGAACGTTGCCAAGCACAGAAGAAAGCCTTTTTGAGAGAAATCTCAGAAAGGTTTTTTTGTATTTACCATACTTTTGCCAGCATACTTTTGCCAGTAATGAAAATTACTTTTTGTGAATTCCTACAAAATCGTCAAAAATCTGAACAAATCGCTCAATTTGTATTACAATAGTCATAATGAAATTAAGCAAGCAGTTAGGAGGACGTGGGGCATTGACAAACAGCTACATACAGATTGCAACAGCGATGTTTCGCACAGGTATATTGGGTTATGGGGGCGGTCCGTCGATCGTGCCATTAATTCGCTATGAGGCGGTTACGCGATTTAAATGGATGGAAGATGAGGAGTTCGGCGAGGTATTGGCCATTGCCAATGCGCTGCCAGGCCCTATCGCGACCAAATTAGCCGGGTACTTGGGCTACAGATTAAAAGGTGTAGGCGGTGCGATCATAGGCGTTCTCGCTCATATTGCGCCGACATGTGCTGCTATGGTGGGGCTTTATTCATTCATTCATTTTTTCAGCACTTCAACGATTATTAAAGGGATGATTGCTGCGGTCGTTCCCGTGGTCGCGGTCATGCTCGCTGTGATGGCCTACGAGTTTGGCGAGAAAGCGGTTAAAGGGCTGGGCTGGTATGCGGGGATTGGCTTTTTCGTTATATCCTTCCTGTTGCTACAGACGTTATCCGTACATCCTGCCATTGTCATCTTTCTCTTTTTATTCTATGGCGCTTTCCATAACAAACTGCAGAGTCTATGGAAGAAGAAGCAGCAGAAAGGTGAGACCATATGATCGAATGGTGGCATCTGCTCGTTAGTTTTTTCTTGGCCAACGTGTTTGGCTACGGGGGAGGCCCGTCTTCCATACCGCTGATGTACCAGGAAGTTGTGCCGAATCACGCCTGGATGACCAGCAGTGGCTTTTCAAATATGCTGGCGCTCGGGAACGCGCTGCCTGGCCCAATTGCCACGAAAATAGCCGCTTATGTCGGTTATCAAGTCGGGGGCTGGCCTGGGGTGCTGATCGCGGTTGCGGCAACGGTCGTACCGTCCATTATTGCCTTGATCTTTTTGCTGAATATGCTGCAGAAGTATAAACAGTCGCCTGTGATCAAAGGGATGACATTGCTTGTCCAGCCTGTAATCGCGATTATGATGCTGCTGGTGACGTGGAGCAGTTTTGTGGAGTCGACGAAAACGATTGGATATTTGCAGTTTTTCGGTATTGCAGCCGTCGCCTTTTACTTCATTCAAAAAAGAAAAATACATCCCGCCTTTGTCATTGTGGCCGCATTCGTGTATGGCGGAATCTTTCTACAGCACTCCTAGACGCTAGGGGTGTTTTTTTGCACGCTTCGTTAGGCTAATGCACACCGCGGCATGCGAATTTAGGCTGTTCGGGAGCAGCTAATCAGCAGCGCAGTCCCTTCGTTTACGAATATAAATTGTGAGGATAAGCTTGCTGTGTTCTGGTTTAGCGGTACGGGTCATAAATTGTTGGAAAGGGGGAACGTGGTCGGAACAAATGAACCGTCAGGATGAGGAATCCTGGCGTTTTTTATTATTCATAAGTGCACGAGTGACAAGAAAAAGGACTCATGTTATGAAAGGTAACAAAGTTGCGTCATGCAAATTGACCCATTTCCTGGATGGATTTACAATGAAATAAATTCTTCCTATTGAGCTAAAAGAATTCAGAGAATCTGAGGTGGAGTAATCATGAAGCTTACCTTGCAGGCTATAAATCAGCTGGATCAACAAGCGTTTGTGGCAGCATTCGGGTCTTTGTTCGAGCATTCGCCATGGGTGGCGGAGCGCGCCTGGCAAGCTGGGCCGTTCGCTGCGCAGCAGGATCTGATCAGCGCCTTGGAAGCGGAGGTGTGGCGGAGGGAGCCGGATGAACAGCTGGAACTATTGAGGGCTCATCCTGATCTGGGAACATGCGTTCGCATGACGGATCATTCCGTCCACGAACAGTCCGGCGCAGGGCTAAATCAGTTATCCTCTGAGGAATACGAGTATTTTCTTACTTTAAACCGCCAATATACGGATAAATTCCAATTCCCATTCATTATGGCGGTGAAAGGCCAGACGAAGATCACGATTCGTGAGGCGATGGAGCAGCGCATCAAGCTGGACCCGCAAATCGAGCGTAAGCGTGCGCTGCAGGAAGTATGCAAAATCGCCAGATTCCGATTAGAGCCCATGTTCATGAAAGAAGTGGAGGAAACGATGATAAAATCGGCAGGCAACGCGAGCAGGACGATGTACTACGGCAAAGGAGATGTGTGGGTGTACCGTTCTTACGCCAAACCTTTGACGCAGATTACCTTGATTCCGGAATCGGGCTTCACGGGCAGAGATAATATTTTGTTCGGAATGAATGTCAAAATAGCCGTCAGCGGTGAGAAGTTATTCTCATCGTTCTCAGAAGGTGACAATTCGGTTGTCGTGGCGACAGACTCGATGAAAAACTTCATCCTCCGCAAAGCAGGAGCGTATGAAGGCGCAACAGCAGAAGGGTTTCTGGAGTTTGCCGGCCGCCAGTTTTTGGAGACTTACCCGCATTTGACAGGAGTGAAAATGAGTGCCGATCAAGTGCCGTTCGAGGTGCTGCCGGTTCCGGCGCCAGGAGCTGAGCAGTTGCAGGCCAGCGAGCTTGTTTTCCGCTATTCGCGCAATGAGCAACCGACCGCGCTGGTAGAGCTGGTCCGCACAGCGGAGGGGATCGAGATCGTCCAGCATGGCGGCGGCGTCGCCGGTCTCAAGCTGATTAAAGTGAAAGGCAGCTCGTTCGCCGGCTTCATCCGAGATGCGTATACGACGCTGCCGGAGACGTCCGATCGTCCGCTGTTCATTTTCCTCGACATTGCGTGGAGCTATGAACAAGCTGAAGATGCACTGGACGCTGACCGTGAGCGTTATGTCGCAGCCGAGCAAATTCGCGATATCGCCCATACCGTTTTTCACGAGCAGCACTCGCCTTCCATTCAGAATCTGATATACCGCATCGGACAACGGGCCTTAACGCGCTTTCCGCAGCTGAAGGAAATTCGCTTCGAATCCAATAACCGCACATGGGAAACGGTCCTGGAGCAAGCGGAGAGCGGTGAAGGCAAAGTCTTCACCGAGCCTCGGCCGCCTTACGGCTTCCAGGGGTTTTCCATGACGAAGGAGGATCTGGAATCATCATGAGCGCTGGCTTAACGACGCATGTGCTGGATATTAGTGTTGGCCGCCCAGCCAGCGGGGTGCGGATCGAGTTATTCCGGCGGCTAGAGGACGGCAAAATAGAGCTGCTGCAGACCGCCTATACGAATGCTGACGGGCGGGTGCAAGGGCCGATGATTATCGGGGAGTCGTTCGCTGCGGGCACGTACGAGCTCGTCTTTCACGTAGGTGATTATTTTCGCAATAGGGGGATCGGCCTGGAGGAGCCGCTTTTCTTGGATCAGGTACCTGTCCGCTTCGGGATCAGCCGATCATCCTTGCATTACCATGTGCCGCTGTTGATCGCGCCATGGGGGTACAATACGTATCGGGGCAGCTAGTCGCCCTAAAGGAGGTCCATTCATGAGCGTGAGTGTGAATCAGCCGTTTGACCTCATCATTCAAAATGGCATGGTCGTTCTTGCCGATCAAGTATACCGTGCCGACATTGGGATTCAGGTTGGGAAAATCGCCGCCATTTGTGAAAAGCCGGAAGACATTGAAGGGACACCTGTTTATAATGCGGAAAAATTACACATCTTCCCCGGCGTTGTGGATGCGCACGTTCACTTTAACGAGCCATCGCTCGGCCACTGGGAGGGGTTCGCGACAGGCTCCGCCTCGCTGGCGGCCGGCGGCTGCACGACGTACATCGACATGCCGCTGAACGGCATGCCCCCCACGGTACGCCTGAGCGCGCTCCAGCGTAAGCTGGAGGCGGCGGCCGGCGAGTCGCATGTCGATTATGCGTTGTGGGGCGGTCTCGTGCCCGGCAATGTGCAGGAGCTTCAGCCCCTTGCCGAGGCTGGGGTGATCGGCTTTAAAGCGTTCATGTCCTGTCCGGGCGGCGAAGGCGAAGATATTTTTGCCGAGGTGGACGACTTGACGCTGTATGAAGGGATGAAGGAGATCGCCCGCTTGGACAAGGTGCTCGCCCTGCATGCCGAAAGCGAAACAATCGTATCCCGGCTGGCCAAGCAGGCGCAAGCCGAAGGCAAGCGGAACGCGCAGGACTATGTCGCCACAAGACCGGTACTCGCTGAGCTGGAGGCGGTGAACCGGGCGCTCTTTTACGCGGAGCAGACGGGGTGCAAGCTGCACTTTGTGCACATCAGCAGTGCGGAAGCCGTGCAGACGATCTCCGAAGCCAAAGCCAAGGGGCTGGATGTCACGGTGGAAACCTGCCCGCACTACTTGGCTTTGACGGCGGATGATCTGGTGCGCCTCGGTCCCGTCGCCAAGTGCGCCCCGCCGCTCCGCAGCGCAGCGGAGCAGGAGCGTCTCTGGGCGCAGGTCGCAGACCGCGCCGTCGATCTCATCGCCTCGGATCATTCCCCTTGCCCGGGAGTGCTCAAGCAAGGGGACATCTTCGAGGCGTGGGGCGGTATCTCCGGCGCACAGAGCTCGCTGGAGATCATGCTCGAGGAAGGCTGGCGCAAACGCCGCATTCCGCTGCCGCAACTAGCGCGCATGCTGTCGCTGGAGCCTGCGAAGCGCTTCGGCCTCTATCCGCGCAAAGGAGCCATTGCCGTCGGCGCCGATGCCGATCTGGCGCTGGTCAATCTGGCGCTGCCGTATACACTGGCAGCGGAGGATTTGCTGTACCGGCATAAGCATAGTCCTTATGTCGGCAAAACATTCAGCTGCCGGGTGCAGGCAGCGTTCCTGCGTGGCGCCAAGGTGTATGAGCTTGGCGAAGGGGTGACGGAGCGGGCGGAAGGCGTCTGGCTTCGTCATCAGGAGGCGGATTCCGTCTATGTGGAAGCAGCCGCCGCCACACTGCTTGCAGGCGAAGGGAAGGAGTGAGATGACACCGAACACGCTGGAATTGCTGGCCGGGTTCTCCGTAGAGCTGATCCGGCAGTTGGAAGAACTGGCGGGCTTCGGTGCCGATCTGGACGGCGGGGTCACGCGCCTGCTCTACACAGATGCGTGGCTGCAGGCGCAGCAAGCTGTTGCCCGGCGCATGCAGGAACTGGGGCTGGAGGTACGCTTCGATGCAGTCGGCAACCTCTATGGCAGCTTGCCGGGGATGGCTGCAAACACGAGGCCGATTGTGACCGGCTCGCACATCGATACGGTGGCATGTGGCGGCAAATATGACGGCGCTTACGGCGTTGTCGCCGGCATGCTGGCGCTGGGCTTTCTCAAGGCAGCTTACGGGCTGCCCAAGCGGACCCTTGAAGCGGTGTCCTTCTGTGAAGAGGAAGGGAGCCGGTTCCCGCTGACATTTTGGGGCTCCGGCAGCGTAACCGGTGTGCGGACGTTGGAGCAAGCTGCAGGCGTTGCGGATCACGAGGGGATTAGCCTGCAGGACGCTATGCAGCGAGCAGGATTTGGCAGCGCCGAAGGGGCAGCTGCCAGAAGGAAGGATATCGGCGCTTACATCGAGCTTCATATTGAGCAAGGCGGTGTACTTGAGCATCACCGCAAACAGATTGGCATCGTCACGGCGATCGTCGGCCAGATAAGGCTTGGCGTCCGCGTGCTGGGAGTAGCCAATCATGCCGGGACGACGCCGATGCAGCTGCGCAAGGATGCGCTGGCCGGCGCAGCGGAGATGATCGCGCTCACCGAGCGTCAGGCGCTGGCCGCCGGAGAGCCCTTAGTAGCGACCGTAGGCAAAATTGAAGTCAGCCAAGGCGCTTCCAATGTGGTACCCGGCGATGTGGCGTTCACGTTAGACATTCGTCATACGGATGAGCCTGCTTTGAATGCATTTTATATGAAATTGCAAAATGAGCTTGCAGCGGTTGCCAACCGGCGGGAGCTTGAAATAGAGATCACTGAACATTTACATGTGATACCGGTACAGATGGACAGCGCGATTTCCAACGAAGTCGAGCGGATTTGTGAGGATGCGAGGCGGCCCTATCTAAGGCTGCCAAGCGGAGCCGGCCATGATGCGCAGCTGCTCGGGGCAGTCTGTCGGGCGGCAATGATTTTTGTTCCGAGCCGGGCAGGGATCAGCCATAATCCGACGGAGTATACGTCCGCAGAGGAGCTGGTCGCGGGCTTCCAGACGCTCGTTCATCTGTTATACCAATACGGCTATGGGGGGAAGGCAGATGACGATTTATAAAGACTTGGCCCCGTCGCAGCGCACCATTATGACACCGGGACCTGTCGAGGTGGACCCGCGTGTGCTGCGGGCGATGAGCTTCCCAATACTCGGCCAATTCGATCCTGAGTTTACGGCGCTGATGAATGAGACGATGGAAATGCTCAGGACTTTATTTCAAACGGAAAATCAGTGGTGTTTTCCGGTCGACGGCACGTCCCGTTCGGGCATTGAAGCGGTGCTGGTCAGCGTCATTCAGCCGGGTGACAAGGTGCTGGTGCCGATCTATGGCCGCTTCGGTCATCTTCTTGTCGAGATTTCCGAACGCTGTGGCGCCGAGGTCGTTATTTTAGAGAAGGAGTGGGGCACGGTTTTTGACCCAGAGGAGATCGTCCGTGCGATTGGACGCGAGAAGCCGCACATCGTGGCAATGGTGCACGGCGAGACGTCCACCGGCTGCATGCAGCCGTTCGGAGGCATCGGTGCGGCATGCCGGGAGGCGGATGCGCTGCTTATCGTCGATGCTGTCGCTACGATCGGCGGCGTGCCTGTGCAGACGGACGCCTGGCAGCTCGACGCGGTCATCGGCGGCACGCAGAAGTGTCTGTCGGTGCCGGCCGGAATGGCGCCGATTACGTACAATGAGCGCGTTGAAGCGAAGGTGCTGCGCCGTAAAACAATTGAGCGGGGTCTGCGCGACAAGGATGCGGAATGCTTGCACGGGTTAACGGTGCGCAGCAATTATTTGGATCTGGGCATGCTGCAGGACTACTGGAGCCCGAAGCGGCTGAATCACCATACAGAGGCGACTTCGATGCTGTATGCGCTGCGCGAAGGGGTGCGGCTTGTGCTGCAGGAAGGGCTGGAGGCGCGCTTCGCCAGGCACCGCTGGCATGAGGAAGCGCTGGTGGCCGGCCTGACGGCAATGGGGCTGACGCTGTACGGCGACGCGGGCTGCAAGCTGCCCGTGGTGACGTGCGTGTGCATCCCGGACGGCGTGGACGGCGAAGCGGTACGCGCCATGCTGCTGAACAGCTTCGGCATCGAGATCGCCAGCTCCTTCGGGCCGCTCAAAGGCCGGATCTGGCGCATCGGAACGATGGGCTACAGCTGCAGTCAAAAAAACGTGCTGCATGTGCTGGGCGCGCTGGAAGCTGGGTTGATCCGCCACGGTGTGCAGGTCCCGGCAGGTGAGGCGCTTCAAGCGGCATTAGCGTGCTACGAAAAATCCTTGGACTAGGGGGAGGGGAACGCCAATGTTGAACATCATGCCGCGCGCGGAACATGCGATGATTGCCACGCCGCATTATTTGGCCAGCAGTGTAGGGAGCGCGATTATCCAGCAGGGCGGCAATGCGTTTGACGCCGCAATTGCGATCAGCGCCGCTCTGGGTGTCGTCTACCCGCATATGACAGGGATCGGCGGAGACGCATTCTTTTTGATATATCCGGCTGCGACAGGCCAATTGATCGGTTTTAACGGCAGCGGGATGTCGGCGGCTCAGGCGACAGCTGCTTTTTACCGGCAAAAAGGGTTGGAAGCGATTCCACAAAGAGGTGTACTGAGCGCCATAACGGTGCCCGGCATGGTCGATGCCTGGTGGCAGGTGTGGAAGAAATTCGGCAGGCTTCCTTGGGCGAAGCTACTGGCCCCGGCGATTGACTATGGGGAAAAAGGATTCCCGATTTCGCGGAATTTAGCTTTTTGGATGCGAAAGGATGAGTCGCTTATTCGGGCTTCGGAGCAGCTAAGCGCTGTATATACGGCGCATGGAAAGCTGTTGCAGGAAGGGGAGCGTCTCGTACAGACAAAGTTGGCGCAAACGCTGCGCTGCATTCAGTTTGAAGGCAGAGAGGCTGTGTACAGCGGTGCGGTCATGCAGGCTGTGGTCGATTGCGTACGCCATGACGGGGGCGTGCTGGAGGAAGCGGATTTCCGAGGGTATACCGGGGAATGGGTGAAGCCGATATCCGTCACGTACCGGGGATACGAAATTTTTCAGATGCCGCCGAACTCACAAGGTTTCACGGCGCTGATGATGATGAATATGCTGGAGCATATTGAGGTTGGCAGTGTGCCGAGGGCTTCAGCTGATTTTTTCCATACCATGTCAGAGGTTATTAAAAAGGCGTTTCGCGATCGCGATCATTATTTAACGGACCCGCGCTTCCGGGACATCCCGCTTGAGCGGCTGCTATCCAAAGCGTATGCGGCACAGCTGTGGGCGGAAATTCAGGCGCGCCCGCAGCAGGCCAGCCAGCATGTGTCTCCGGTTATTGGCCAGGATACGGCTTATGCGGCGGTAGTGGACGATGAAGGGAATGCCGTATCGTTCATTCAAAGTTTGTATTTTGATTTTGGCGCTGCTTATGTGGCCGGGGATACGGGCATTATTTTGCAGAATAGAGGCTCGTTTTTCTCGCTGGATGCGGGTGCGGCCAATGTGCTTGAGGCGGGTAAAAGGTCGTTCCATACGCTGATGCCGGCGATGGTCACCAAAGCGGGTAAGCCTTACATGCTGTACGGCACACAGGGCGGGGAGGGGCAGCCGCAGACGCAGCTGTCGATTCTAACGGGCGTGTTGGATTACGGTCTCTCCATTCAGGAGGCGATCTCGCTTCCCCGTTGGGTGTATGGGCGTACATGGGGAGAAGACGGGGATGCGCTGAGGCTGGAACACCGCCTTCCTCCGGATGTATATGCGCATTTAAAGGCATGGGGGCATCGCGTTGAGCTGGTTGACAGTTGGGACGGACTGATGGGGCAGGCGCAGGGTATTGTCATTGATGAAAAAGGCGTTAAAAGCGGGGCCGCCGATCCCCGGGGTGATGGTCTGGCGATCGGCTGGTAGTGCGGAGCGAGAAGCGGGAGGCAGAGAGATGGAGGCATACGACATTTTGACGGCGGTGGCGAAGGATGTTCAGCAGGCGGTATTGGCAACGGTCATTTATGTGGAAGGCCATGTGTATCGCAAGCAGGGAACGATGATGCTGCTGAGGGAGGATGGCGAATCGGCGGGGAGCATTAGTCCTGGCTGCCTGGAGGCCGATCTGGCCGAATATGTGCCGTCGGTATCGAAGTCGCAGAAGCCGCAATTGGTTGAATACGATATGCGTCCGGCGGATGACTTTGGCTGGGGAGATACCATCGGCTGCGGCGGGTTGATCCGTATTTTACTGGAGCCGGTAGCGGGCGAGCTGCTGGTGAACTTACGGACCATTAAGGCGGCGCTGGACCAGGGACTGTCACTGCTTCTGACGCGCATGTATTCGGCTGTGGATGCGACGGTGGCGTACACGCTTCAGGAAGCGTGCAAGGGCGCGGAAGCGGAATGGGCCGACGACGCTGCGATGTCCGCTCACCGGGAACCGCCCGCGGCTGTGTATGTGTCCCTGTTCGAGCCAAAGCCGAGGGTGATCGTCTTCGGGGCCAATCAGGATGCCATCCCGCTTGTGCAGTTGGCGCTCAGCGCCGGATTCCGCGTCGTGGTTACCGACTGGCGCGAAGAGCTCTGTACGGCCGGACGGTTCCCCGGCGCCGATCTCGCAGCAGCTTTTCCCGATCAGCTTAAGGAAAGGCTTAACTTGACGAGTCAGGACTATGTCATTGTCATGAGTCACCAGTTTCAGAAGGATCAGGATTTTGTGCAGGATATTCTGGGTGCTCCCTTGCGCTATCTGGGCATTATGGGCACAAGATCCAGGACGGAGAAGCTGCTCGACGGGCGCGAGGTTCCCGAATGGCTGCATTATCCGGTCGGTCTCAAGATCGGGTCGGAAGGTCCAGTCGAGAATGCAGTCAGCATCGTGGCAGAGCTTATCAGCTGTCGCCGTGGCATGGCGGCCGGCGGCAAGAAGCCCGGCTATGGCTGGAGTGTCGGCGATTCGCAGCGCCGCAGCCATTGGTGAGCGAGATGGAGACGAACATTCGAGTTGCCGGTGTGTACCTCGCTGCCGGCAGCAGCAGCAGAATGGGGACGTCCAAACTTTCCCTTGACGCAGCACCAGGCGTGCAGCTCGGCGGTCTGGCGCTGATGCAGGCGCTGCGGTCCAAATTGGATCATGTCCTTGTTGTGACGCGCGCAGCCGATACGGCAGCGTGGATACCGGAAGCGGCGCAGCCGCATCTGGCATCAGGTAGATGCAGGGTCGTGGCGTGCGAGGCTGCGGCGTCCGGAATGGCGCATTCGCTCCATACAGGCGTTCGGATGGCCGGTGAGCTGGGGGCGGAAGCCCTGCTGGTCATGCTCGCCGATCAGCCGTTAGTGACCGCTGACATGATGGATCGGCTGATTGCGGCTTATGTGCGTGCGTGCGGATCGAGCGGATCGGGCATCGACTACGTCGCCAGCGGGGATCAGGGGCTGCCCAAACCGCCTGTCGTGCTCGGGCGTGGAATGTGGCAGGCTGTACTAGCGCTGCGAGGGGATATTGGTGCGCGCGGCCTGTTAGGCTCTCCGCATTTCCGCGGCTTGCTGCTGCCGGAAGAGAACGTTTTGCGCTTCATGGACGTAGATACACCCGAAATGTACGGATCGATGCTAAAAATGATGCAACACTTACCCGATTGTCTATATAAATAACATATGGAACTGGAAGGAAGTGCATTTTCACAAAGGATGCGCTTCTTTTTATATAATCAAACAAATCGGTGTAAGGTTAATTGACGCAAAATTCAAAATTTTATTATAGTGAATCTAATTTCATGTTGGGACACTGAAAGTTGAGCGGAAAAAAGGAGGGGGTCCGATGTCGGTACCTATGAATCAGCCGCCCTGGCAGCAGCCTGCGGTATGGCTGCCCGACAGTGTCGAGGAGGCGCTGCAATTGAAAAAAAGCTGGGGTGATCAAGCGGTGTTGGTCGCCGGCGGTACTTGGCTGCGCCCCCGTTGGGAGAACGGATTGTCGCCAATGCCTGAGCATCTGATCAGTTTGGAGCGGATTGCTGCGCTTGGTGCGCTGACGGCAGAGGGGGATGGCGGATTGCGCATTGGTGCGGCATTGGGGTTATCGGCGTTGATGTGCCATCCGCTCCTGCAGCTGAAAGGCCGACTGTTGGTGCGCGCTTGTGCGGATATTGCAGCCCCGTCAGTCCGCAACTTGGCGACGCTCGGCGGCAATGTGATGACGCGTACCGGGGATCTGCTGCCCGCGCTGCTCGTCATGGACGCGCAAATGAGCTGTACGGACGGCGGCGCTGAGCGGACATGGCCGCTGGCCGAGTGGCTGCAGCGAAGCTCGTTCAGCCCTCCCGGCCCGTCGCCGCAGGAGCTGCTGCTGGCGATTGTGCTTCCGCCGGCTGGTGCGGTTGATGGCTTTTATGTCAAAGTAGGACGCCGTGAGGCCTTTACCCCTTCCGTTGTCACTGTGGCCGGGCGGCTAGGTCTGCACAGTGACGGCACGATTGCAGCTCTTGCGCTTGCGGCAGGCGGCGGAGCTGCGGTGCCGGCGCGCTTCGCGGAGCTGGAGGCGGCTGCAGCTGGGCAGCCGATGTCGAAGCCGCTGCTGAACCGGCTGCATGCGGATATTATGGAACAGTACCAGGCGGCGACTGATGACTATGCCGACATTCCTTACCGCAAGATGACCGCTGCCAATTTGATCGTTTCCGAACTTTACAAAGCTTGGCGCCATGGGGGTGGTATGGATGCGCTTAAATCGTGATTCTCATCCGCACAGATGGATCATCAGGCCGGACGGTGCGGATAAAGTGACGGGAACGGTGAAATATTTAACGGACTTAACGATGCCGGGCATGCTGCACGGGAAAGTGCTTCGCAGCAAGTATCCGCACGCCTGGGTGCTGTCGATCGATGTGAGCAAGGCGAAGCGGGTGCCCGGTGTGCGCGCAGTGTTGACTTCGGACGATGTGCCGGGGATGAATCTGTTTGGCATTGCTTTTCCGCATCAGCCGGTGTTGTGCAGCGATCGCGTCCGTTATGTTGGCGATGCGCTGGCTGCCGTAGCGGCGGATACAGAAGTGCTTGCCGAGCATGCGCTCAGCCTGATCGAAGTTCACTACGAACCGCTGCCGGTTGTAGACGACCCGGCTCTAGCGCTGGCTGCAGGCACGGTCAAGCTGCACCCCGAAGGCAATCTGCTGCATCGCACCTCCATACAGCATGGGGATGCGGCATCGGCTTTTGCCGATTGTGCACATATTGTGGAAGCGTCCTACAGCACACCGCGCCAAATGCATACGTACATGGAGACGGAGGGGGGACTGTTCGTCCCTGGCGAAGACGGCAGACTGACGGTCTATTCTCCGACACAGCATGGCTATAAGGACCGGGTGCAGCTTGCACGTATTTTGGATATCCCGGAGGAGCGGATTCGCGTTCTCTCCAGCCCGATTGGCGGATCGTTCGGCGGAAAAGATGAGCTGAATGTGCAGCCGTATGGGGCGATGCTGGCGATGACCACCGGTCTTCCGATCAAAATGCACAATTCGCGGCGGGAGTCTGTCATTTCGGGAATTAAACGGCATCCGATGCAGATCGCGATGAAGACGGGCGTTGACGCCGCCGGACGGGTGCTGGCGCATCAAGTGAGCATTCTGGCGGATACCGGCGCTTATGCGACGCTGGGGCGCGAGGTGCTGAATTTCGCAACGGAGCATGCGATCGGTCCGTACACGATTCCGAATGTCGATGTGCAAGGCACCAGTGTATATACGAACAATGGCGTATCCGGGGAGTTTCGGGGCTTTGGCGGTAATCAGGTTACTTTTGCGGTTGAAAGCCAGATGGAACGCTTGGCCGAGAAGCTGGGCGTGGACGCTTGGGAATTCCGCAAGCTGAACCTGCGCGCACCAGGCGATCCGGGACCGCTAGGGCAAAAGATCGTCGCCACGGAAGGAGCGGAGCAGGTGTGGCGCAAGGCGATGGAGTCGCCGCTGTGGGCTCGGCGGGGCCAGGCGGCAGTGGGTGAGGACCCCTGGCTCCGCCGAGGCGTCGGGGCGGCGATGGTGATGCACGGCGCCGGGCTCGGCCTCGGCATCCCGGATCATTCCGGCGGCCGCGTCGAGCTGACCGCGGACGGCAAAATCCAGGCCTCCTTCGGCTTCGAGGAGATCGGCCAGGGGTTGTATGCAGCATTGACACTGATGCTGCAGGATTGTTTCGGCTGCGCCGCTGCCGATGTCCGCATTGTCATCGGCGATACGGACCGCGTGCCGGTCAGCGGCTCCAGCACGGCGTCGCGCGCCACGACGATGATGTGGCGTGCGCTGCAACGGCTGCAGACGCCGTTCGTGACGGCGCTGCTGCAGCAGGCATCGGTACTTTCCGGCATTGCGTCCGGAGAGCTGGTCACCGGCACGGGCGGGATACACCGCGCAGGTGCGCAGGCTCTGCCTGGGGCGGAAGCCATAGGCGAGCCTGTCGTCACCTACGCCGATTTGGCGGCCGCTGCGGGCAAGCCGATTCGGGTGGACACCGAATTCGATTATCCGACAACGCCGGAAGGCGCCATCGGCGCACATTATTTATACGCGTACGCTGCCGTCATTGCCGAGGTTGAGGTGAACATGCTGACAGGCCGCGTCAAGGTGCTGGAAACCGATCATGTCATTGCCGCCGGACCGGTCATTAATCCGATGGGCTTCCTAGGGCAAATTGAGGGCGGCAGTGTGATGGCGCTTGGTTTTTCATTAACAGAAGATGCTGTCATGCAAGATAGCCGATATGTCCGCCACAACCTGGACACCTACCTGGTGCCGACCTTCAAGGACAGCCCGCTAACGGTGCGCGTGGAGGCGATCGAAGAACTCCCCGAGGGGGACGCCTTCGGCCCGCGAGGCGTGGGCGAGATCGGCTCTGTCGGGCTGGCTCCGGCGCTTACAGCAGCGGTGAGGCAGGCGGTCGGCATCTGGGTGAACCATCTCCCGATCTCGCCGCAAGATCTCGTGCAGGGCATCGACTGGTTAGAAGGAGTGGAGGGGCTATGATTCATACCACCTACGTGCTGGAATGCACCATTAACGGTAAGGAAGTCGCGATACCTGTCCCGGCATCTAAACGGATGTCTGATATACTGCGCGAGGATTTGCTTTTGACAGGGACGAAGGTCTCTTGTGAAATCGGGCGCTGCGGCGCCTGCATGGTGCTCCTCGACGGCAAACCGGTCAATTCCTGCTTGCTGATGGCCTACCAGGCGGCGGGCAAGCATGTCGTGACGATCGAGGGGATTTCGGCGGGCGAGGCTTTGCACCCGATTCAGCAAGCGATGCTGGAGGAAGGCGGGCTGCAGTGCGGCTACTGTACGGCGGGGATGGTCGTCAGTTTGACCGCGCTATGGGAGACGAACCCGGCACCGACCCGCACGGAGGCGGAAGAGGCGCTGTGTGGTAATATATGCCGCTGCACTGGGTATGAAGGCATTTTTCGAGCGATAGAAAGATGTGGGCAGTG
>Ga0209566_100864_pt1 | contig 14915 bp, 10 predicted proteins | sample Araplavi_mTSA_r2_2_FD_184287 | JGI IMG/M metagenome (GOLD analysis project Ga0209566, IMG submission 184287) | Arabidopsis root microbial communities from North Carolina, USA - plate scrape CL_Cvi_mTSA_r2 (SPAdes) (version 2) | ecosystem: Host-associated > Plants > Roots > Endosphere | place...
GTGGAACTGGTAGCCACCGGGCGGCACGTTATCTGCCATGGTGGTGCCGTTGGTATGCAGGGTTACGGTCGTATCAGCCATGGCCTGCCATCAGTTGAGTGCGCAATGCTTCGGTCCGGACCACATCGTCTGCCGGGATGTAGTAGTCGCGCTTGTAGTTGAAGGTATGAATGATTGCGGACAGAATCGTGGCCGCGAACGACACAATGACCAACCACCAGATGTGCCAGATCAGCGCAAAGCCGCACACTGTGGACAGCCCCGCCAGCACAATGCCGGCCGCGGTGCCCTTTGGCATATGGATCGGCTTGAAGCCTTCCTGCGGACGCCGGTAGCCGTACTGCTTCATCTGCCACCAGGCATCGGTGTCATGCACGAGCGGCGTGAACGCGAAGTTGTACTGCGGCGGCGGCGATGAGGTGGACCACTCCAGCGTGCGGCCATTCCATGGGTCGCCAGTCGTATCGCGCAACTCTTCACGGCGCAGGAAGCTGACCACCAGCTGGATCAGGAAGCACGCAATGCCGATGGCGATCAGCAGCGCGCCGAGCGCTGCAAGCTGGAACCAGATCTGCAGCGACGGATCGTCAAAATGACTCATGCGACGGGTCACGCCCAACATGCCCAGCCAGTACAGCGGCATGAAGGCCAAATAGAAACCGACGAACCAGAACCAGAACGACGCCTTGCCCCAAGACGACACCAGCCGATAACCGAACGCCTTCGGGAACCAGTACGTAATGCCCGCCATGAGCCCGAACAGCACGCCCCCGATGATCACGTTGTGGAAGTGCGCAATGAGGAACAGGCTGTTGTGCAGCGAGAAGTCCGCTGGCGGTACCGCCAGCAGTACACCAGTCATGCCACCAATTACAAACGTGACCATGAACCCGACCGTCCACAGCATCGGCGGCTCGAAGCGGATCTTGCCGTGGTACATCGTGAACAGCCAATTGAAGATCTTCGCGCCGGTCGGGATCGAGATGATCATCGTGGTGATCCCGAAGAACGAGTTGACGCTGGCGCCTGACCCCATCGTAAAGAAGTGGTGGAGCCAGACCAGATACGACAGCACCGTGATCACCACCGTCGCATAGACCATCGACGCGTAGCCGAACAGCCGCTTGCGGGAAAACGTGGCCACCACCTCCGAAAACACGCCGAACACGGGCAGCACCAGGATATAGACCTCGGGGTGACCCCAGATCCAGATCAGGTTCACATACATCATCGCGCTGCCGCCCTGCTCAACCGTAAAGAAATGCGTGCCGAGGTAGCGGTCCAGCGCCAGCAGCGTCACAGCAGCCGTCAGCACCGGGAAGGCAGCAACGATGAGCGTGTTGGTGCACAGGGCAGTCCAGGTGAAGATCGGCATGCGCATCAACGTCATGCCGGGCGCGCGCATCTTGACGATGGTCACCAGCAGGTTGATGCCCGATAGCACCGTCCCCACCCCGGCAATCTGTAGCGCCCAGATGTAGTAATCGACCCCCACATCCGGGCTCGCGAGGATGCCGGAGAGCGGCGGATAGGCCAGCCAGCCCGTGCGCGCAAATTCGCCCACAAACAGCGACATCATCACCAGGATGGCGCCGCCCGTGGTCATCCAGAAGCTGAAGTTGTTGAGGAACGGAAATGCCACGTCACGCGCGCCAATCTGCAGCGGCATGACAAAGTTCATCAGCCCCGTCACCAAAGGCATGGCGACGAAGAAGATCATGATCACGCCATGCGCGGTGAAGATCTGATCGTAGTGATGCGGTGGCAAATAACCGAGGTTGTCGCCGAAGGCCACGGCTTGCTGGATCCGCATCATGACGGCATCGGCAAAGCCGCGCAGCAGCATCACGATGCCGAGCACCACATACATGATGCCGATCTTCTTGTGGTCGATGCTGGTGAACCATTCGCGCCAGAGGTAACCCCAGACGCGGTAGTACGTGAGCGCCCCGACCAGCGCCAGGCCACCGATGGCGACCGCGGCAAAGGTGGCAAGCAGGATGGGTTCGTGGTACGGAATGGCCTCCCACGTCAGGCGGCCAAAGATCATGTTGGCGAGTTCGGAGCGCTCGGGCATGGTTGTCACCTGGGCCTATGTTGTGGGCCAGTCTGGGTCGATCAAGGTTTGGCGAAAAACGTCAAAAGGGGCAAGGAGGCGCAAGGCTCTGCGTTACCGCAACACCTGTCGGCCGTCATTGACGGCGGCATCCGGCGCAAACACCGTGCCGGCATCCGCGATGTTGCTTGCCGTGCAGACTTGCGCAAACGGATCGAACCGGCCGCGGTTGCTGTCGCGTGCCATCGTGTCCGCCAAGCAGGCCTGCCCATCCACGCAACGGTTCAGGATGCGGTCATAGAGGTCGGGCGCCACGCTCGCGTAGCGTTGCACCGGCTCGCTCTCGCTGGGCTTGGCCAGTTTGAGGTAGGTGTCTTTTGACAGCGGTGCACCCGATGATTTGACCTGCTGGACCCAGCGGTCGAAGTCTTCATTCGACAAGCCGTGGAACTTGAACCGCATGTGCGAGAAGCCCGCACCGCTGTAGTTGGAAGAGAACCCGTCATAGACGCCGGGCTGGTTGATGACCGCATGCAGCTTGGTTTCCATGCCCGGCATCGCATACACCATGCCTGCCAGCGACGGCACGAAAAACGCGTTCATGACCGACGTGGCCGTGATCTTGAACGCAATCGGGCGATCCACCGGCGCTGCCAGCTCATTGACGGTGGCAATGCCCTGCTCGGGATACACGAACAGCCACTTCCAGTCCATCGCCACCACCTCTACGGTGAGCGGCTTGGTCTCTGCCGACACCGGGCGCGCGCCGTCTAGCCGCGTCAGTGGCCGATACGGATCGAGTTGATGGGTGCTGACCCAGGTAATGGCACCGAGCGTGATGATGATCAGCAGCGGCGCAGCCCAGATCGCCAGTTCCAGCACCGTGGAATGGTCCCAATCCGGGTTGTAGGGCGCGTTCTGAGCGCTCTCCCGGTATCGCCATGCAAAGACCAACGTGAGAATGATCACCGGCACGATGATCAGCAACATCAGGCAGGTGGAAATGATGATCAAGTCCCGCTGCCGCACCGCCATGTCGCCAGCGGGCGACAACAGCACTGCATTGCTACATCCCGCAAGCCCCAGCAACAGGGCGACTGCGGCACTTCGTAAAAGCGATCTTTCCGCAATTTTGAGAGTCATCACGGCTGCACCGAAGCGTGGCATGGTCTCTGAAGTGTCGTCGAATTGATGTCATCGCGCATTGGGGGTGATCCCCAACGATCTTTCGATTTGCCGTTGCAGTTTAGGCGGCTATTCTGGTGATTGCAGAACTTTAAGTACCGTACGACATCCTTCCCGGTTCCGATGGAGACTCTACGATGGCCAGTCTGACCCACCAACACCGCGCATCGCCGACGGCTCCTCCGGCACCAGGACACCACGAAGTGGCGCCTGCCGAAATTGCCACCGGCGTGGTGATCGGGCGAGCGTCGGAGTACTTCGACTTCTTCGTCTACGGCATTGCTTCAGTGCTGGTTTTCCCGACGGTCTACTTTCCGTTTGCCAGCGAACTGGCCGGGCTGCTGTTCAGCTTCACGATCTTCTCCTTCGCATTTATCGGGCGCCCATTCGGCACGGCGCTCTTCATGCGCATCCAGCGTCGATGGGGACGCAGCACCAAGCTCACGGCATCGTTGTTCTTGCTTGGCACGGCAACGGTGGGCATTGCGTTCCTGCCGTCGTATGCATCGATCGGCCACTCGGCCATCTATCTGCTGGCGCTGTTCCGCTTCATGCAGGGCATTGCGTTCGGTGGTTCGTGGGATGGCCTGCCGTCGCTACTGGCATTGAATGCACCGGAAAACAAACGCGGCTGGTACGCCATGGTGGGGCAACTGGGCGCGCCTACCGGCTTCATTATTGCTGGCGCATTGTTCCTGTTCCTGTACTCCAGTCTGACCTTCCAGGAGTTCATCGAATGGGGCTGGCGCTATCCCTTCTACGTGGCATTTGCCATCAACGTGGTGGCACTGTTCGCGCGGCTGCGCCTGGTGGTCACGCACGAATACACGCAACTGCTGGAAGAAGGCGAGCTGGAACCGATCAGCACCCTCCAGATGGTCAACGCGCAAGGTTTCAACATCTTCCTGGGGGCTTTTGCCGCGCTCGCCAGCTACGCGCTGTTCCATCTGGTGACGGTGTTCCCGCTGTCGTGGGTGTCGCTGCGCAAGACACAGAGCGTGTCCGCCGTGCTGACGATCCAGATCATCGGCGCGGTGATCGCGTTCATCAGCACGCTGGTTTCCGGCCTGATCGCAGACCGTATTGGCCGGCGCACCACGTTGGCGGTCATGGCGGTGGCGATTGGCATCTTCAGCCTGGCCGCGCCGTGGCTGCTCGACGGCGGTGTTGCGGGCCAAGACGCCTTCATCCTGGTGGGCTTCGGTCTGCTGGGGCTGTCGTATGGCCAGGCGGCCGGCGTGGTGACGTCCAACTTCGAGCGCCGGTTCCGCTATACCGGTGCCGCCCTCACGACAGACTTCGGCTGGCTGTTCGGTGCGGCATTCGCGCCACTGGTCGCGCTGGGCCTGTCGTCGCTGTTTGGGCTCGGGGCGGTCAGCCTGTATCTGCTGTCCGGCGTGGTGGGTACGCTGGTGGCGCTGCGGATCAACCAGGCGCTGGGAACGCCCGACGCGTGATGTCTGCTGCTGAGGGAAACCTCAAAATGAGGTAAGTGGTGCGAGGGAGGGGACTCGAACCCCTACACCATTGCTGGCGTCAGGACCTAAACCTGGTGCGTCTACCAATTTCGCCACCCTCGCTGGATGGATCGCGGCGCCCCTAGAACAAGGGACGCCGGAAAGGAAGCCCGCGATTATATCGCAGTCGCCCGGGGGTTACCATCCCCTGCCGGACATGGCGCGGTATAGGGGGTTCGAGCCCCCTCCCTCGCACCGGTGCGGCGAAGGGCACCTTTTCTCAGAGACCCAAGCGTCAGATCGCCGGCGCACTCGCCTGCGCTTCAGGCCGCTTGACGCGGAACCACGCCGCATACAGAGCCGGCAGGAACAGCAACGTCAGCACCGTGGCGATGATCAGCCCGCCCATGATGGCGGCGGCCATCGGCCCCCAGAACACGCTGCGCGACAGCGGAATCATCGCCAGCACGGCAGCAGCAGCCGTGAGGATGATGGGACGGAAACGCCGCACCGCTGCCTCGACAATGGCCGTCCAGGTGGGCACACCGGCCGCCACGTCCTGCTCGATCTGATCCACCAGAATGACCGAATTGCGGATGATCATGCCGATGAGCGCGGTGATGCCCAGTTGCGCCACGAAGCCCATGGGCGCACGCAGCAGCAACAGCGTCGCAGCCGCACCAATCAACCCCAGCGGGCCGGTCAGGAACACCATCACCGAGCGTGAGAAGCTGTGCAGCTGGAGCATCAGCAGCAGGAAAATGATGAAGATGCAAAGCGGCATCTGCGCGGCAATCGATGCACCCGCGTTGGCGCTCTCTTCTTCAGCCCCGGCAATCTTGATCTGGTAGTCCGGCGGCAAGTCCGCGCGGATCTTGTCGAGCAACGGGTTGATCTGTGCCGTCACCGTCGGGCCCTGCACGCCGTCCACCACATCGGACTGCACGGTGATGCCGTAATCGCGGTTCTCACGCCAGATCACGCCCGGCTCCCACGTGAAGCCCACACGCGCCACCTGCGCGAGCGGCACCGTGCGGCCGCTTGCCGTCGGCACCTGCACGCGTTGCAGCGCATCGAGCGTGTTGCGCTCGTCTTCCTGCGGACGCATGACGATGTCGAGCAGCTTGTCGCCATCACGGTACTGCGCGATGGGCGCACCGGACAGCACCGTCTGCGTGACCTGCGAGATCGAACCCGTCGACACACCCAGGGCACGCGCCTTGTCCTGGTCGATATCCAGGCGCAGCACCTTGACGTTCTCGTTCCAGTTGTCGTTCACGCCCACGGTGTTCGGGTTGGCGCTCATGATCGCTTTGACCTGGTCGGCAATCTTGCGCACGCCCCCAATGTCCGGGCCCATCACGCGGAACTGCACCGGATACGGTACCGGTGGCCCGTTCGGCAGCAGCTTCACACGACCACGCAGATGCGGGAATTGCGACTTGAGCAGCCCGATCAGGCGTTGCCGCACGCCCTCGCGCGTCTCCAGCGAAGTCGGCATGACAATGGCCTGCGCCACATTGGTCTGCGGCAGGATCTGATCCAGCGGCAGGTAGAAACGCGGCGCGCCGGAGCCGATGAACAACGTCACGCTCTCGACGTTCTGCTCCTTGCGCATCAGGGCTTCAAAGCGCTTGGCTTCGGCTTCCGTCTGGTTGAAGCTGCTGCCTTCTGGCAGCCACAGTTCCACCATCAACTCGGGGCGACTGGAATCCGGGAAGAACTGCTTTTCCACATACTTGAAGCCGAACACGCCCAGGCCGAACGCCACCAGCGTGATGGCGATCACCGTCTTGCGGTATTCCACGCACCAGTTCACCCAGCCACGGAAGCGCGTGTAGAACGGCGTATCAAACAACTCATGATGGCCGCCATCGCCCACGTGCGATTGGGTGCGCAACAGCAGGAAACCGAGATACGGCACAAACACCACTGCCGCAAACCACGACAGCACCAGCGCCAGCGCCGTCACCGCAAAAATGCCGAAGGTGTATTCGCCCACCGTCGAACGCGCCAGCCCCACCGGCAGAAAGCCCGTGGCGGTGATGAGCGTACCGGTCAGCATCGGCATGGCGGTCGAGCTGTAGGCAAAGGTGGCGGCTTCCATCTTGGAGAAGCCCTCTTCCAACTTGCGCACCATCATCTCAACCGCGATGATCGCGTCGTCCACCAGCAGGCCCAGCGCGATGATCAGCGCGCCCAGCGATATCTTGTGCAGGCCGATGTCGAAGATGTTCATGAACAGGAACGTCACCGCCAGCACCAGCGGGATCGTCAGGCCCACCACCAGACCCGGCCACACATCGATGCGCAGGCGGGGCTTGGTATGCAAACCCAGCGAGAGAAAGCTCACCGCCAGCACGATCACCACAGCTTCGATCAGCACGTGCACAAATTCGCCCACCGAGCTCTGCACCGATTTCGGCTGGTTCTGCACCTGCTCCATCTCGATGCCCACCGGCAGCTTCGCGCGGATCTTGTCGACCGTGGCGCGCAAGTCCTTGCCGAGCTCGATGATGTCGCCGCCCTTCGTCATCGAGATGCCCAGGCCGATCACCTCCTTGCCGTTGAAGCGCATCTTGGCGTGCGGCGGATCGATATAGCCGTGCTTGACGGTGGCGATATCGCCCAGGCGGATGTTGGTCGTGCCGCCGGGGCCGCGCAGTGTGAGGTTCTCCAGATCGCGGAGGTCCGAGAACTGGCCCGACAGGCGAATCTGCACGTTGTCGGAGGGCGTCACCAGCACGCCGCTCGGGCCGATGTTGTTCTGCTGGCCGATCTGCGTGGCGATGCTGTTGATGTCCAGCCCCATCTGAGACAGCTTCGCCTGCTGGAACTCGATATAGATCTTCTCGTCCTGATCGCCCAGCAGTTCGACCTTGGCGACGTTGGGCACGCGCAGCAGCTGCTGCCGGATCGAATCGGCGTAATCGTTCAGTTGACGATACGTAAAGCCATCGGCGGACAACGCGTAGATGGAGCCATACACATCGCCGAAGTCGTCATTGAAATACGGCCCGCGCACGCCCTGCGGCAGCGTGGGCGCGATGTCGCCCACCTTCTTGCGCACGGTGTACCAAAGCTGCTGCGTCTCCTTGGCGGGGGACGTGTCGGCCAACTGGAACGTGACGAGCGTTTCGCCGGGCTTGGAATAGCTGCGGATCTTCCAGGCGTACGGCACCTCCTGCAGTGCCTTTTCGATCTTGTCGGTCACCTGGCGCGACATCTGCTCGGCCGTAGCACCGGGCCAGAAGGCCTGCACCACCATCGCGCGGAAGGTGAAGGGCGGATCTTCGTCCTGCCCTAGTTTGGAATACGCAAAGATGCCGCCGAGCAACAGCGCCACTAGCAGAAAACGCGTGAGCGGCTGATGTTCGAGCGCCCAGCGTGACAGGTTGAAACGGGAGTGTTCCATGCGCGCGAAGGTTGGCGTGTTGGAGCGGAGGCCTGCAGCGGATTAGCGGCGCGGCGTAATGGCGGACTGGGCGGACGGCTGATCGGCTGGCGCCATCGGCATGACTTTTTGGCCGGCCTTGAGCAGGTGCACGCCGGCAGTCACGATGGTCTGACCGGGCTGCAGCCCGCTCGTCACCAGCAACACGTTGTCGCGCGGCGCACCCACCGTCACGGGCACAGGTTTAACCGTTTGCGAAGCCGCGTCGTATAGCCACACCACGTTCTTGCCCTGCTCTTGCAGCAGCGCAGTGATCGGCACGCGTACCCCCATGCCGCCGCTGTCGCCACCGCCAGATGTGCCAACTGCGGGCCGTACAAACGTTGCCACCGCCGTCATGCCCAACTTCAGGTCAGACGGCGGGTTCGGGATCGAAATTTTGACCGTATACGTACGCGTCAGGGGGTCGGCCGCTGGAGCGATCTCACGCACCTTGGCTGGAATGCTGCGCGATTGGTCTGCCCAGAGCTTGACGCTCACGTCGGGCGATTTGCGCAGCGTATCCACTTGGTCTTCCGGAATACCGACGACGACTTCCTTCTCTGCCGTCTGCGCCATGCGAACAACCGGCTGGCCGGCAGAGACCACCTGCCCGACTTCAGCATCCACGCCCGTCACCACGCCATCGGCGTCGGCTTCGAGCGTGGCGTAGCCGGCTTGATTGGACTGGTTGCGATAACCCGCCGCCGCCTGATCGTAGCGCGCCTGGGCGCCGTCGAAATTGGCTTGATGGCGTTGCTGCTCGGCCGCACTGATGAAGCCCTTGGCGAACAGTTCAGAATAGCGCTTGAGGTCGGCCGCGGCCAGATCACGGTCAGTCTTGGCAGCAGACAACTGCGCTTGGGCCGATTGCTGAGCCAGTGCGAGATCCGTTGGATCGAGGCGAGCCAGCGTCTGCCCTTTCTTGACCGTGGCGCCCACGTCAACAAGGCGGGCGACGATCTTGCCCGGCACACGGAAGCCCAGGCGCGATTCAATGCGCGGGCGCACATCGCCAGAGAATTCGGCCGTGCCGGCGCCTTGCTCGCTGGCAACGGTCAGGGTGCGCACGGGGCGCACGTCGGGCGCTTTGGGCGCCTCCTTGCCGCAACCGGCCAGCAGCGCCACGCCAGTCAACAAGGCAGCCGATACGGCAACCGATAACGAGCGCCTGCGCGACAAAGGCTGCGTGTCGGTAGGACCAATGGAGTCGGAATGCGGGTACGACAAACTCATCGCAGGTACGGCAGGCATGACACGCTCTCAGTAAATAACTGACCGGTCAGTAATATACCCACGCCCATGCGCAGGGTCAACGACACGACCGCGTCTGATTGACTTTTCTTAGCGAATGCTCCAGCAAGGGCCGTTGACATGCTGCACTGCAACGCGCTGTAGAATGGCCGCCCTGCACGAAACCTCACCACAACGGCCCTCTCCGTGACCCCCGACGATTACTGCGCCGACAAGGCCGCCCCGCCCGGCAGCGACGTGTACTACAGCGTATTGTTTCTCGCGCCCGAGCGCCGCCGCGCGACCATCGCGCTGGAAGCCGTGCGCCGTGAGCTGGAAGACGCCGTGCGTGATGCGAGCGACCCAGGTGTCGTGCAATCGAAGCTGCAATGGTGGCGGCAAGAACTGGCGCGGCTGTTCGAAGGCCGCCCGGAGCACCCAGCGGCCAAGGCACTGCAGCCGCATCTGGCCACCTACGACATCGGCGCCGTGCACCTGGGCGAACTGCTGGCCGGCGTCGAGGCCGATGCCATGCAGAACCGCTATCTGGATTGGCCCAACTTGCGCCGACATGGCGATCAGGTGGCGGGCGTCGCGGGCCGCCTGACCGCACGCATTGCCGGGCACACGCATGCGCGCACGCTGGAATTCGCGCGGCTGCTGGCGCTGGCCGAACAACTCGTCCATTTCATCCGCAACCTGCATGAAGACGTGCGCCACAACCGCGTCTACATCCCCGTGGACGAACTGCAGCGCTTCAACGTACCGGCGGCCGATCTGTTCAACCGCCGGTATGCAGAAGGGTTCAAGCCGCTGATGGCGTTTCAGGCGGAGCGCGCCCGCGCAACGTACAAGGAAGCCCTGGCCGCGCTGCCAGCCGAAGACCGCCGCGCCCAGCGCTCAGTGCTGATTCGCGGCGTGCTGGCCATGCGTCTGCTCGACGAGGTGGAGGCGGACGGTTTCCAGGTCCTCACCCAGCGCACGGACCTCACGCCCCTGCACAAGCTGTGGCTTGCGTGGCGAACCCAAATCACGCAGATCCGCGGCTGATCAGGCCTTGATGAGATCGAGCGGCGCAAACCGCCCGGCAAGCACGGACTGGGAGTCCATCCCCCACCAGCGCTCCAGCACTGTCGCGTAAAGCGAGCGGAAATCGACCGATGGATCGAGATTGCCGCCGCCGTCCAGCCGCTCCAGCACCGGCCCCTGCCCGGCCAGCCCGCCCTTCACGCGACCACCAGCCACGAAGTGCGCAGCGGCGGTACCGTGGTCCGTGCCGTTGTTCAGGTTTTCGCGCGGGCGACGGCCGAATTCGGAGTACGTGACGATCAGCGTGTCGTTCCAGCGGCCGAGCTCCATCAGGGCACTCTTGAGCGAGGCAATGCCGTCGCCCAACTGGCGAAGCAGGTTCGCCTGCGTGCCTTGTTGATTCGTATGTGTATCGAAGCTGCCCAGCGACAGGCACACCACGGCGACATCCGCCCCGCCGTGTCCCGGTGCCGCCACAACCTGCATCGCTGCCTTGATCGCGTTACCGAAGCCGCCGTCAGGAAAGTGTGTCTGGAACACGAACTTGCCCGACTTCGGACGCAGCCCGTCAGCAGCTTTGACGATATCCGCCTCCACCTTCAGCACGTGCGCGAGCGTGGCGTTGCCCATCGCGTGGGACGGCATCGCCAGCTTGGCTTCGTTGAGGAAGGCATCCGGGTTCGCCAACGCCACCGCACGCGAGCCCCCCTCAAGCGGGCCCAGATCGGCGGTGCCGATGATCACGCCATCCGCGCCAAACGATGCGGGCACTGGCTTGGCGGCAAACGCGCGCGTCAGCCAACCTTCGCGCAAATACTGGTCGGAGCGCGATGCCGTGTCCCAGATCTCGATCGAGCGGAAGTGCGAGAGATTCGGTTGCGGATACGACAGCCCCTGCACCACCGACAATTCGCCCGCCTGCCACAGCGGCATCATCGCCTGCAACGACGGATGCAGCCCGTAGCGGTCATCCAACTGCAACACCTGCTCACGCTTGATGGCAATGCGCGGGCGCAGCGCGTAATACTGCGCACTCGTGTACGGCACCACGGTATTCAGCCCGTCGTTGCCGCCCTTCAGTTCAATAAGAATGAGCAGGTTGCCGTAGCCCTTGCGCCCACCTTGATCCCGCTGCCCCTGCGCAAAAACGACTCCAGGTACTGCGCCACCCATGCCGAACATGGCGCCTGCCTTGAGAAAATCGCGACGTTCCATGATGTGCTCCTGCAGAGGTGGCGTTACTTCAACTGATAAGCCGGGTCCATCATCAGCGTGCGCAGGTACGCCGTACCAGCCAGCTTGACGGGGATCGGCGCGGTCGGCTCAATGGGCAGCACCGCACGCTGGATCGAAATACGGGAGCCAAGCTGCGGCGGGTCATCCCCATCCGCACCGAATTGCGCCAACCACTTAGCCGAATTGAAGGACACCATCGTCTGCGACTGTGCGAGCTTGAAGCGCCCTTCCTGCCCCATGCCCTTGAGCGCCTGGCCTAGGCCCTGCACGTTGCCGCCCTCTTTCAACTCTTGGCGCATGGCCGCGACCATCACGCCAGGCTTCTGAGCCTGCGGGGGCGCTTTCATCTCGGTCGAGCGGAACAACTGGTCGAGAAACTGCTTGCGCCCGAGCAGCGTGGTCGAGTTGATCCACGCATCGCCGCCGGGCCAGCCCTTCACATTGGGCGGCGCCAGCAGGTTCTGCCCAAGCTGCGCAGATTTGATCGCAAATGGCGTGGGGTCGGTGTACTGCACGTTGAACTGCTTGAGCGTGCCGACAATCATCTCGACTGGCGATTTCACCAGCGTCGCGCGCGACTGCGGTGCCCAGAATGCCGGCGTCACGAACAACTCACGCAACGCCACCTTGATGTCGTAACCGCTCGCGCGGAACGCATCGGCCACGTGCTGCACCTGTGGCGCATCCACTTCCGGCGAGACGAACTCATGCCAAAGCTTGGTGACGATAAAGGTGGCCGTCTCCGGGCGAGACAGCAGGATGTCGAGCATCTGGTCACCGTCGTAATCGCCGCTTTGGCCGAACACCGTTTTCGTGCCTGTGTCGTGAATCTGCGGGCGCCAGATGTAGGCGAAGTCGTGCTCGCGGTCGATACTCCAACCGGTATACGCGCGCGCCGCTTCCTTGATGTCTTGCTCGGTGTAATGGCCTTCGCCCAGCGTGAAGAGCTCCATCACCTCGCGCGCGAAGTTCTCGTTCGGCTTGCCCTTGCGGCTCTCGGCGCCATCGAGGTAGATCAGCATCGCTGGGTCTTTGCCGATGACATGCAGCATCGTGCCGAAGTTGCCTACCGCATTCTGACGCAGCAACACGTTCTGCCGGTACATCAACTGCGCGAACGGCACCTTCTGCGAGCTGGAAACGAAGTGGTTGTGCCAGAACAGCGTCATGCGCTCTGTCAGCGGCGACGGCGTCTTGATCATCTCGCCCATCCACCACGCGCGCAGTTCCAGCTCGTGCGCGGCATTCTGCTGGCGTGCGGCCTTGCGGGCGTCTTCGTCGGGCAGTTTGTTGTAGGGGGTGATCGGGTCGTTCACCCACGCTGGCGGCGCCTGGGTAGCCACGGTGCCGGTCTGGGCCAGTACGCGGTCGACAGCTTCGCGGTGGGTGAGTCCGGCGTAGGCGTCGAGTTCGCTCTCGGAAGGCGCAAAGCCGATGCGGGTGAGGAAGTAGCGTGCATCGTCGCGGTCCAGTCGCTGCTCTTCGGCGGCAGGTGCCTTGGCGTGCACGGTGTGGCGATGCGGCTTGTCCTGCGTTGCCGCGTGCGCGGGCTGCAGTGAGAGTGCGCCGGCAGCAGCCAGCGCGAAGAAAATGGTGGTACTACGGATTCGCATGTCGGTCCCCCGATCGACCCTACTGGCTTGCCGGGACAGCAACTGGCGCGCCGTTCCCCGACCCCTACCTAGCCGCCACGGTGGTAGATGTCCCGCGTGACGTCATAGATGTTCTGCCGCAATTGCTTGCGTTCCTCGGGAGACAGCTTGCGCTGTGGGGGTGGGCGGTCGGCGTTCTCACCACGGCGGTTTTCCATCGCGGCGGCACGACGGCTGCGTTCTTCACCGCCATGACCCCGCGCTGGACCCTGTCCACCCTTTTTTTCCTGCCCCCCGGCCTGCATTGCATGCCCGCCACCGAAAAAGCCACCGAATCCGCCAAAGCCACCGCGTTCGCCACGCGCGTGCGCCGGCGAGCCGGCCGCGCAGAGGGCAAGTACACAGGTGAGCAGCGAGAGGCGCTGCCGAAACATCACTGAGCGATTCAAAAAAGGGAGTTGAGAAGCCACGTCCATGTTGCTGGAAACCGATGCGCCATGCATCATTGCGCGACAATCGATAACAAGCAACCACATTGCACGCCAGCCCCTATCCGGGGGCGACAGCGCCGAGCCCGTTGCGAGGAACTGCCAGGGCAGTGTAGCTGCGCGTCCTACAGACTGTTCGCGTGACTCGGTAAATAATGTAACCGTCTGTTTCAATTGGGCTTTTACCGCCTTCTGTTGTCCATTGGGCCCATGTTTTTGTCGTTACCATTAGCGCCATGGAAAATTCCGGTCAAAAGATTCTCGTCGTCGACGACGACCCCCGCCTGCGTGACTTGCTGCGTCGCTACCTGGGGGAACAGGGCTTCACCGTGCTGGTGGCGGAAAACGCCACGGCCATGAACAAACTCTGGCTGCGCGAGCGCTTCGACCTGCTCGTGCTCGACCTGATGATGCCGGGCGAAGACGGCCTGTCGATCTGCCGCCGCCTGCGCGGGGCCAACGATCAGACGCCGATCATCATGCTCACCGCCAAGGGCGAAGATGTGGATCGCATTGTCGGCCTGGAAATGGGCGCCGACGACTATCTGCCTAAGCCCTTCAACCCGCGCGAGTTGATCGCCCGCATCCACGCCGTGCTGCGCCGCCGCGGCCCGGCTGAGATTCCCGGTGCGCCGTCGGAGACGCCTGAAACCTTCGCCTTTGGCGATTTCGTGCTGAACCTGGCCACGCGCACACTCAAGAAGAACGACGAAGAGATCACGCTCACCACGGGCGAATTCTCGGTGCTCAAGGTGTTTGCACGCCATCCGCGCCAACCTCTATCGCGCGAAAAGCTCATGGAAATGGCGCGCGGGCGCGAATACGAAGTGTTCGATCGCAGCCTGGACGTGCAGATCTCGCGCCTGCGCAAGCTGATTGAGCCGGACGCCAGCAACCCCCGCTTCATCCAGACGGTGTGGGGCCTGGGCTACGTGTTCATTCCTGACGGCGCCAAGTAAGCGGGCGTTCTAGCAACCTCTTCTTTTCCGCATCCGACTTGCGCATCCCGCGTCCGGCCGCGTTGCGGCGTCTATTGATCAGTGTGTTCGGTTCGCTGTTCTGGCGAACCTTCATGCTGATCGCACTCCTGATAGCGATCTCGCTGGGCGTCTGGTTCCAGAGCTTCCGTATTTTTGAGCGTGAACCGCGCGCGCAGCAGATCGCCATGCAGGTGGTCAGCGTGGTCAAGCTCACGCGGGCGGCCCT
>Ga0209566_100866_pt1 | contig 14880 bp, 15 predicted proteins | sample Araplavi_mTSA_r2_2_FD_184287 | JGI IMG/M metagenome (GOLD analysis project Ga0209566, IMG submission 184287) | Arabidopsis root microbial communities from North Carolina, USA - plate scrape CL_Cvi_mTSA_r2 (SPAdes) (version 2) | ecosystem: Host-associated > Plants > Roots > Endosphere | place...
GGCATTGGCCTGATCGGCGCGATCCTGATCGCCCGCAACGTACGCAGCTCCATTCACGGGCTGGAGCCCAAAGAAATCGGCGCCTTATATACGGAGAAGCAGGCGATCCTGCAATCGATCCGCGAAGGCATCATCGCGGTGAATCAGGACGGCGTCATCACGATGGCGAACCGTTATGCGCTGCAGCTGCTGGAGCTGCCGGAAGGCGCCATAATTACGGGCAGACACATCGAAGAAGTGATCCCGAATACGAGGCTCTATGAAGTCGTCCGCACAGGCGCAGCTGAATTCGACCATGAGATGTTGATCGGCGATCACGAAGTCATCGTCAACCGCGTGCCGATCGTGAACCGTAAGCGCGGCGTCACCGGCGCCGTCTCCAGCTTTCGCAGCAAATCCGAGCTGTACCGGCTCGCTGAAGAGCTGTCGCAGGTCAGGCGGTTTGCTGACGCACTGCGCGCGCAGACGCATGAATTTTCCAATAAGCTGTATGTTATCTCCGGGCTGATTCAGTTGGAGTCCTATCAAGAAGCGGTCGACATGATCTCCAAGGAATCGGATGTGCATCAGAATTGGGTGCAATTCATTATGCACGAGATTCCCGATCCGATGATCGGCGGTCTGCTGATCGGCAAATTCAACCGCGCACAGGAGCTCAAATTGAAGTTCGAGCTTGATCATGAAAGTACTTTCGCCGATATTCCGCCGGAGATTGACCGCAATCTGCTCGTTACGATTATTAGCAACTTGATCGATAATGCGATGGAAGCCGTTCTGGCTGGCAATGAAGAGACAGTGCCTTACGTTAAATTATTTTTAACCGATCTTGGTGAAGATTTGATTATTGAGTGTGAGGATCGCGGCGTCGGCATTCCCGATGATGTGGGCAGCTCCGTGTACGAGAAGGGCTTCTCCACCAAAGCCGGCGATCACCGCGGCATCGGCCTCGCCTTAGTCCAGCATGCCGTCGGCAAGCTGCAAGGGTACATGACGTTCCAGAAAAATCCACCGGGCGGCACGATCTTCACCGTCGCCCTGCCCAAGCATCCGTTTTCTGTAGAAAGGAGTTGACTCCATGGAACTGAATCGCCTCCTGCAATCGAGCATTGAGGTCCTGATCGTTGAGGATGATGTGAAGATCGCGGAAATCAACCGCAGGTTCATTGAAAAAGTTGATGGCTTCCACGTCGTCGGGATTGCCACCGACGATGCGCAGGCTAAGGAACAGCTCGATATCCTGCGGCCGAATCTCGTTTTGCTGGATATCTATTTTCCAAATGCCAGTGGACTGGACATGCTCTCCTATATTCGTCAACACTACCGTGACACTGACGTCATTATGATTACCGCGGCTAAAGAAGCTGAAGCCATTCGAGACGCCGTCCGCAGCGGGGCTTTCGACTATATTATGAAGCCTCTCGTTTTTAACCGGCTGCAGGAAACGCTGCAGCGCTATCTTGATTTTCATCGCGAATTGCATCGCCTGAACACGAGCGGCTCCATCAACCAAAGCGACGTCGACCGCTTATGGTCAGGTCCGGGCAAGAAAGATGCGCGCGCCGAGATCATGTTCCTGCCCAAAGGCATCGACAAGCTGACGCTGGAAAAAATCGTGCTGGCGATCTCCGCCGCTGAAGCTGGCATGACCGCCGAACAGATCGCCAAGGAAATCGGCGTCAGCCGCTCGACAGGCCGCCGTTACTTGGAGCATTTGGTAAGCGCCGGCGAAGTGTACGCTGATCTGTCCTACGGCGTGGTTGGCCGGCCTGAGCGAGTTTACCGCAAGAAGGGGCTGTGATTGGCTTGGGGATGGTGCTTTATGTTTCAATGAAATAGTGGGAATGCTATACTTATATCTAAAGTCGGCACTCTATCAGGAGTGACGGCTTTTTTTCATTTCACAACTTCCACTCTAATTGTAAAATAGCCAACTGGAGTCCGCTAAGCCCCAGCCACACTCGATACCTCTGCTCGATATCAGGAGGACCGACTGCGCTTCGGTCGCCTGCTTTCCGACTTTGCCGAATTGCAGCAGACTCTTTCCGCCGCGGAGCTCCTGTAGTTCGATTTTGCCGAACTACAGCCCGCTTTTCACTCGTCGACGCTCCATTCCTGCTCTCCAAGCAGGAAAATTCGGACTACAGCTCCTCCATACACGCCCTCGCCTTTTCCAAGTGGGCAAAACCGGACTGCAGTGATCTTAGCCTGGCGGTGGCACGCCATGTCTGAGCGCCCTCGCACCGGCTCCCTGGATCGGAACGCGTCCCCCCCACTGCAGCCCCGGCTCCCGCGTCTCCCCACAAAAAAACCGCCCGCTCCATCAGGAGGGACGGCTTCACGCTTATTTTTTCAAGTGATACGGTACGGTCGTAATGATCAAGTTCCTCCGATAGAGCAAATGGGCGCGAATTAGCAGACTGGATTGATTATGCAGGATGTTGTGCCAGCCCTTCTTCGGAATGAATTGTGGAATGATCACGGTCACCTGGTAGTTGGATTCGCTGGCCTTGCGCTGCACGGTGTCAATGAATTTGGTCAGCGGGTTAATGATGCTGCGGTACGGTGAATGCAGCGTTACCAAGCGCACGTCAGGCTGCCACTTACTCCATTTTTCTTCAAATATAGCCTCGTCTTCTCTTTCAAACGGTACGTACACGGCGATGATTTGATGCGGTGATAATGATTTCGCATAGTTCAGCGAATTCTCGACGACATGCGTGATGCCGGCAACCGGGAGGATGATTACGTTGCCCTCAATCGGTTTAACGGGCTCACATGTAGCGAGCCGCAGTTGATCACCGACGGCATCGTAGTGTTTTCTAATGCGGTAGAACAGGATAATAATTAGCGGCAGGAAAATCAACACCGCCCAAACCTGTGTAAACTTCGTCAAAAAGAACATCATGGTGACGATAAAACTGATTAGCGCGCCAGTCGTGTTGATAATCAGCTTGAGCAGCCAGCCTGTTGGTTTTTCTCGAAGCCATTTGAGCATCATCCCCGTTTGGGATAATGTAAATGGAATAAATACGCCAACAGCATAGAGCGGAATCAAATGCTCTGTTTTTCCTTTAAAGGTGATGATGAGGATGACCGACAGCAAGCCTAGAAATATAATCCCGTTGGAATATCCTAATCGGTCGCCGCGGATCGTGAACATTCTCGGAATAAATTTATCTTTCGCCAAGTTGACGGCCAACAATGGAAAAGCCGAATACCCTGTATTGGCGGCCAACACCAGGATAAGTGCGGTCGTTCCCTGGATAAAATAATACATGAAGTTGCGTCCGAACGTATGTTCCGCAATCTGTGAAACCACCGTCACTTCATCTTTCGGGGCAATCCCGTAATAGTAGGCTAACCAGACAATCCCCGCAAATAAGATGGCGAGCAGCGTCCCCATGGCGATCAAGGTTTTGGTCGCATTCTTCGGGGCCGGGTCCTTAAAGTTAGGGATTGCATTCGAGATCGCCTCTACCCCGGTCAGTGCAGAACTGCCTGAGGCAAATGCGCGCAGGAGCAGGAACAAGCTGACCCCTGCAACCGGTGTCCCGATCGGACTATGCAGTGTAGGCGATACCTGCCCTGAAGCAATATGATAAAGACCAACGCCGATGAGAATAAAGAGAGCGAATACGAACAAATACACCGGATAGGCAAGGACGGTTGCGGACTCGGTCACCCCCCGCAAGTTCAAAATCGTGATGCAGAGGACGAAAAAGACGGCAATCCCGACCGTATGCGCATGTAAGCTGGGGAACGCAGAGGTAATCGCATCCGTCCCTGCTGACACACTCACCGCTACCGTTAGGATGTAATCGACTAATAAAGATCCGCCAGCAACCAAACCGGGGTACATACCCAGATTTTCTTTGGAGACGACGTAGGCGCCTCCGCCATGCGGATAAGCATATATGATTTGTCTATAGGATAAAATCAGAGCTGTTAATAAAACCAAAACGCCGACGCCAATTGGAACTGAATACCAGAACGCTGCCGCACTGATCGTGACCAGGACAAGCAAAATTTGCTCCGGACCGTAGGCCACTGAGGACAAAGCATCCGATGACAGGATCGCTAGCGCCTTCGTTTTGTTAATCTTTTGCTCCCCTAATTCCGTCGATTTCAACGGTCTTCCAATCAAGAACCGTTTTAATTCGGATATCATTGTAGAACTCGCTCCCTTTGTTGAGGATAGCCGCTATTCCCTACTCATTGATATGGTTAGAATCCCAAATTCCAAGGTGGATTATCCATGTCTACCAGCGGGTAAGCTCGTCGCTATCCGAATTTTGGCAATAGAAAACCACAGAGGCAGGAGCCCCTGTGGTCAATGGTTACATGATCACAGATTCATCATCCTCTCTCCATCTACGCTTACGAGGTTAGCTGTCGGATTCGGATGGCTAGAGTCACCCTACTGCAGAGACCGCTCTGCAGATTCACCCCATGTCGATGCGCGGTCCAGCTGCGAGTCAGCCGGATGTCACCTACGTTGGTTCCCCCGTTTTTCTTATAGAAAATTCAGCGATATTGAATGAATCAAATATGTTATATTTTCCATTTGAATACTACGCTATATTCCTCTTTCTGTAAAATAGCAAAACAAGTCGAAAGCCATCTCTCCCAGTCGCTAAACTAATAAAAAAGCGCTTTCATATTCGGAGTTCTTATATTAACTAGCGTTATCTTGGTTATGCTTTGTTTTTACGATCATATGTTCTATAATAAGAACGGAATCTAGGCAGAAGGAGCCAATATCGATGAAAAAATTACTATGGGGCCTTATCTCCGTCATCCTGATTTCGGCGGCTTCTTATTGGACCCAGTCCGGAAGCATCGGGAAACCGGCTTCTGCGGATCTGAAGGATGCGAAGGATGCAATCACTCTCGTTTTCCCGAAAGAGCGCTATCCGGAAACAGGCGACCACATCCAGACGGCAATTGAGCACGGCAAATCCGCTATCTGTACGATCGATCGGGCTGAAGCCGAGCATCATCGGGATTTATCCCTGAAGGGCGTGCCCACAAAGAAAGGGTATGACCGCGATGAATGGCCGATGGCGATGTGTGCGGAGGGCGGATCCGGCGCGGATATCCGTTATGTCGCACCCGCGGACAACCGTGGTGCAGGTTCGTGGATTTCCAACCAGCTCGATAAGTACCCGGACGGAACGCGAGTGAAGTTTATCGTGAAATAGAAAAAGCAGCCGAACCGGCTGCTTTTCTTCATTCGCCGCTTATTGCTGCTTAAGCGGACTTTTTCTTATTTTTCACATTTTGATTAAGAAAATGGATAAGTGCTTCATAAAAATCGCGTACGTTTTCCGGTTTATGATACCCGTGCCCTTCATTTGGCTTCACCATGTACGGAACGTCGATATTGCGCTTACGCAGCGCGGCTACCATTTGATCCGATTCCGCTTTATTCACCCTCGGGTCATTCACGCCATGCGCGATCATGAGCGGTGAGCGGATGTTCTCGACGTGCAGCAGCGGTGAGGCTTGTTCGAGAAGCTTCTTATCTTGAACAGGATCGCCGACCTGTTTATACATCTGCTGACGACCAAGCTCCCAATAAGGAGGCAGCGTACGAAGGAACGTCAAGAGATTGGACGGGCCCACGTAATCCACACCGGCTGCATAGAGGTCAGGCGTGAACGTCATCCCCGCCAATGTGGCATATCCGCCATAGGAAGCGCCGTAGATGGCAATCCGCTCAGGATCCGCGGTGCCGCGCTTGATCAGCCAGTTCACGCCGTCGGTGATATCATTCTGCATCGCTTGACCCCATTGTTTGTCTCCGGCATGCAGGAAAGCCTTCCCATACCCGCTTGAACCGCGGTAATTCAGCTGCAGCACCGCATAGCCTTGAGCGGCGAGCAACTGAACTTCCATATTGTAGCCCCACGAATCGCGAGCCCACGGTCCGCCATGCGGATTCACGACAACAGGCAGCTTGTTTGCCGGAACGCCCTTAGGCAGTGTCAAGTAGCTATGAATCGTTAAGCCATCCCTGCTTTTGAACGAAATCGGCTGCATATCCGCCATTTTTGTTTCATCAAATAGAGGCTGCATGTCGGCTAACTTGTCCATTTTATCGGACTTGCGATCATAAATATAATAGCTTCCGTAAGATTTGTCGCTGTACTTGACAACGAGCAAATTATCCTTATCCGGTGACCCAATCAGTGCCCAGTGCGGCGTCTGCAGCTTGCTTTCAATCCTTTTGGACAAAGCTTCGAATTGATTATCCAGGTAGTGCACATGGACCTCATCCGTCTCATAGGATACGGCCAATATGGATTGCTGCTTATATGACACAACGATATCATTAATATCAACTTCATCATTCGCATAGATGACATTCGTTTCCTTTTTACTGACAGGGTCATATTCGACTAAAGCTTCCTTATCTCGCCCGACATTGGAAACCGCATATAGCTGTGCATTATTGAACGTAAACATGATCGGAATAAACGTGTCATTCGTGTCAAATGTAGCAATTGAGCTGAACGTTTTACTTTCGTCCTCGCGATACAGAAGACTGGTCTTATCACCGTCAACGGCTCGCGCAGCCCGCACTCTGCCCCAATTATCCGTGACCCAGTAGTCGACATTCCCTGGATTCTGCACCTGCATGTTCGTATCCCCGTTACTTAGCTTCACCCGGTATACATCGGACACTTTGGGGTCGCGTTTATTCATCGTCAACAGAAGCTCCAAATCGCTTTCTTTCTCCGCAGGCAGCACATCCAGCAAGCCCGCTTTCACATTCACATACGGTGTCAAATCGATATCCCCGGAACCGTCTGCATGTATAGCGTGAATATGCGTATTTTCCGTACCGCCCGTATCCTGCGAATAAACGATGATATTATTCGTAATCCAGTAGACACCTTGGATACTCTCCACTTTGGAGCTTGTTAGCCGCTTGCTTTGAGTCTCGCCCACCTTTTGGATATAGAGATTCATACGGTTTTCCCACGGCTGTAAGTAAATTAACGTTTTGCCGTCAGGCGACAGCTGCAGCTTGGCCTTTTCCGGGAGCTTCAATAAATCGTCAACAGAAACAGGGCTTTGTGCCAATTCATCCTTTTGCTTGATGACCCGATATAAAAATAAAGCAAGCTGCGCGCGAGTCACCTGACTCTTCGGCATATAGTCCAGCTGTTGTGTCACAAAATGCTGCTTCAACTTCAGCACATCGTCATGGTGGGCTTTACCAATATCAGCTTCATCTTCGATCCAAGCCTGGATCCCGTTATCCTGAAGCTGGAACGCTCGGACAAGCAAGCTCGCCATCTGCTCGCGCGTCAGGAAGGCATCCGGCTCGTACAAGCCCTGATTTCCTTGTACAATGTTCTGTTCCTGCAGAGCATTAACAGCTTCTGCATACGGACTTGCAGCAGCTACATCGGTAAATGCATTCAGTGCTTTCGGCTTTTTCAGCTTCATTGCCTTGCTTAGCCACAGAGCGGCATCGCCGCGCGTCACGGTGTCATCCGGATGAAAATCTCCGTCCGCCTCCGCCGTCACAATCCCCTGCTGCTTCAGCAGAGCAATTTCTTCGCTTGCATAATAATTGTCTGGCACATCCGGATAAATGCCAGCTGTCTCGTTCGCCAGGGCGCCTGCGGGAAGCGCGGCCATCCCGATCCAGAGCGCAGCCATTAATGTACAGATTCCCTTACTCCAATGAAGCTTCATACTTTTCCCCCTGTTAACAATCGACATCCAATATTCTCAACATGTTCCATTATATTGAAAATATCTTCATTTTCATAGACTGATAGTTTTATATTATAAGAAAAATAGGAAAAACTGCCACGTATCATCGATGATGATCCGTGACAGCCCGTGCGCTTCCACCTGATTATTCGGTTTGATTTTTCTTCATCACATTGTTAACCAAATTTTGTGTGGCGTCCTCGGTAGACTCCGCTGAGTTCTCGATGGCATGCTGTACGTAATTGGTTGCAGATTGAACGCCGTTATTAAACATGTTTGACTTATTCGCGACTACGTTATGCAATAATCGTGTACGTTCAGACACGTTGATCTCCCTCCAAAAGTCAGCTTATCGATCGGCACCATGTAATCGGCCAGGTTCTTGGTTCACTTCAAAATTGGTGGTGTCACTATAGCTTTCACCCATCGCTTGATAATTGGACGGAATGTCTGTAACGGTTTGCTCCGTTTCAGCCTTATTAACCATTGTCCAGCTCTCGGGGCGACCGAGTTTTTGGTGCAGCTCCTTTTGATCCATGTGAATTCTCCCTTTTGCAAGCGTTCGAAATTGTCATAGTTATGATGTGCATTTTGCCTGAAAACATCCTAAAGGAAATATAGCCTTTCAGCCGTAGCTTCCAAGATGTTCACTAGTAATTGTCTTGTTAAGAGGGAACTTTAAGTGCTGTATCACTATTCCTAGTGAGGAGGGGTTCTAACCGATATGAAAAAAACCGTGGTATTAGCGATTGCATTAACGGCTGCATCTTTAAGTGCTGGTGGCGTAGACGTTCAGGCAAGCAGAGCTGTCCCGGAAAATGCATCTCCTGGCGTTAACGCGATGTCGACGACGCCGATGACGAATGCGACTACGTATGGGAACACGAATGTGGGGACGAATACGTACGGCCATACAGATGCATACGGGAATAATACCACGTATGGCAATGCAGGTGTAAACAGGCATACCTACCCTCGCACAGCATATGGCAGCAGTACGATGTTCGGGGATCCTGGCACATACAAGAACAACAGTTCGTATGCGAATTCCAGCACGAATATGAGCAGCGGACGTTATAACGCGTATTCAGCGCCTGGCAGTGTGATGCGTGATGTTAACGGCATTTATAGCACGAATTCTTACCGGACTAATTCAACGACGACGACAAATTCGAGCTCATCCGGCTGGGGCTGGCTCGGACTGCTTGGGCTGCTGGGGTTTGCCGGCTTGAGAAGCAGAAACAGTGACAGAGATAGAGAGTATAGTAAGTGAAAATAATTAGATCACACGATTTCGTGTGATCTTTTTTGTTGAAGCGGCGCGGCCATTGGGCTGTGTCGGGGCGCTGTGCAGACTGCTGCGCGCTCTCCGCAGCAGGAGCGCGTACTGGCCGCCGCAGCAGGAGCGCGTACTGGCCGCCGCAGCAGGCACACACGGGCACGCAAAGCGGATTTTCCGCTTTGCAGCGCCGCGCACCTGCCACTTCCGCGCCTCTAAGGCGGATATTCCGCTCTGCAGCCGCTCGCAACCATCTCCGATGCGTGTCTAGAGCGGAAATTTCGCCTTGCGGGCCGCGGCGTCGGCCGCAGGCTTGCGCTCCCCGACTGGCACGCTTCCACGCTGTAAGCCGCCCACCGTCTGCATACACACAAAAAAAGGCCACCCGGAAGTCGCTGGATGACCTAATCATACAAATAGCCGCCCCCGTCATTTCCAATGACGCAAGAGGCGGCTCTTATATCTTATTATTACGCTTGCTTGGCGGCTTCAATTTCAATAGACACTTTCACTTCGTCCCCGATCAGCACACCGCCAGTTTCCAGTGCGGCATTGTAAGTCAGGCCGAAATCGCTGCGCTTAATGCTGCCTTGCGCGCTGAAGCCAACTTTTTCATTGCCCCAAGGATCCTTGCCTGCGCCTTCAAACACGACCGTGAACGTTTCCGGCCGCGTAACACCACGAATGGTCAGATTACCGGTTAAGTCGTACTCACCTTCGCCGTTTTTTACAAATTGTGTCGATTGGAAGGTCATCTTCGGATGGCTCTCAATGTCGAAGAAGTCGGCTGAACGCAAGTGGTTATCGCGATCACTGTTGCGGGTGTCAATGCTGCTCAGATCGACGCTGAAGTGAACATTCGCTGTCGTTAGATCAGCGGGATCGGCTTCAATATTCCCTTCAAATGTGTGAAACGATCCTTTCACTTTCGCAATCATCATATGACGAATTGAGAAATCCACACTGCTGTGAGAAGCATCTAATGTCCACTTTGCATTTGCCATGATTACTTCCTCCCATAAACTAATTTTTCATAAGTTACTAAATGAATTTTATTCCATATTTAGCCTTTTGTCAATTGAAATATTTATGAAGAATCTTACTTTCCAGCTTGTTTGCAGAAGGATAATTTTACATTTCAAGGAATACAGTAGGAGACAACAAAAGCTTGCAAAGGAGCTGCCGTTATGGAAACAGATGAGTTGGACGTAGTGGCTAATGATACGATCATCGCCAATGGTTTGGACATTGAGGAGGATGAGGAGGAGTATGATCATCACGAATCTTTTAAGCGCGGTCCCCGAAAAGCAGAGCGATAAATTAATGGGGTTAACTAATGAAAATTTCAATTAAAGAATTCATTTTTTTTGAAAATTTATTTTAACTCTTCGACAAATAGTAACAATATCCTGACGTTCCATGATTTATAATAGCTATTGTCTTCTTAATGAATGCGAACGGAGATAGGGTGAAAATGGAACAATTTTTGTTAGAAAAAATCGAATGTGTGCGCATCAAGATGCTGGAAGAGGCCTCTGTGCAGCGAAGTTTGACACATTATAAAGTTGTTGCACTCAGCCATGAGCTAGACCGCTACATTGTCCTGTATCAGAAGCTAAAGAAAAGAAAACGCGGCGTCATTCAGCATCGCAATGATCTAGTGATCGCCTATTAACCGCCAATTTGCTTCCGCGGCTCGATGCATCAACCAAGCGTCCTGCCATAGCGGACAAGCTGTAGCGCTGAACATCCCCTGCGACCCGCGCCTGCCGAATTGTGTAATGGTGCAAACGTGAACAGGCACAGGTAATTGAATAAAAAGCAGATCTGCCATACCCCGAGTCCCCAGCTCGGGGTTATTTCTTGCCGTCACAAAAAAAGAGACCTGCAGCAACGGGCTGCAGGTCTAAAGTGTATATTTTAAAGGGGGTCATGTTTGTATTATAACCGTTTAATGTTAATAGAAGATGAATGAAACATTTCATTTGTGTTACGAATCAGCATAAAGGGGCAAATGTCACCTCCGACTCCGCCCTACATAAGATAGCTAACAGCAACAGACATCAAGGAGGTTACTATGATTGAATATTGCCCTATATGTAGAGGCTGGTACGAGGTTGGCATTGGCATGGATGGCGGCAGAGGGACAACCATCATCGATGAATGGCAAACGGTCCCCATCCCTCCCGCGCCTGCGCTGCAAGCCGTTGCTCCGAATCCGCAGACGACTGCGCTGCTTGTGCTCGACATGGAGACGACCATATGCAATCAGCACCGCTGCATCGCCACTATACCTGCAATCGGCCGCCTCTTGGCCGCAGCCCGGGCAAAGGGTATGCTGGTCGTCTACAGCCTTACGCGTGCGGGGCACCCCTCGGATATTACCCCAGTGCTGGCACCCGCTTCAGGCGAGCCGCTCGTACAATCGGGCGTCGATAAATTTTATCAGACGAAGTTGGAGGAGCTTTTGCGCCTGCGCGGGATCACCACAGTGATCGTGACCGGGTACGCGGCTAACGGCGCCGTCCTGCACACCGCAACGAGCGCAGCGTTCCGCGGCTTTGATGTCATTGTGCCGGTGGACGGAATGTCGGCCAATGACCCGTATGCGGAGCAGTACACTGCCTGGCATATGCTGAATAGCCCCGGCACCCGCAGCCGCGCGACGCTGACAAAAATAAGCTTGATCCGCCTCCAATAGATCATGGTATCTTCTGTATCTGTACATGTTATAATAAGGAAAAAAAGGAGTTGATGCCTGTGTTAACAAGAACGCTAGGCCGGTTAGGCCACCAAAGCTCCGTCGTCATGTTCGGGGCTGCCAGCCTCGGCGCCGTCACTCAAGAGGATGCCGATTCCTCAATTTCCTTTGCACTGGAGCATGGCGTCAATCACTTCGATACAGCAGCCAGCTACGGCGATGCTGAATTGCGGATGGGGCCTTGGATGCCCAAAGTCCGGGAGCAGATTTTTCTCGCCACCAAAACCGGTGAGCGTACCAAAGAAAAAGCGAAAGCGGAAATCTACCGCTCCTTGGAACGGCTTCAGACCGATCGCCTCGATCTGCTGCAGCTGCATGCGGTAGGCGACATGGAAAACCTCGATCTGTGCACAGGCCCAGGCGGTGCGCTCGAAGCCGCTTTGGAAGCGAAGGAAGAAGGCATTGTGAAAGCGATCGGCATCACCGGCCACGGGCATCAGGCACCTGTCGTGCATCGCGAAGCACTCTCCCGTTACCCGTTCGACACCGTCCTGCTTCCGCTCAACTACTATCTGTATTCGCTTCCCGAGTATCGCGAAGCTTTCGACAAGCTGATGGAAGCGGCCGGACAATCGGGCGCAGCCGTACGCGTCATTAAGGCGGTAGCCAAGGGACCGTGGGGTGAGCATCAGAAGCGGACGCATGCTACTTGGTACGAGCCTTTCGAACAACAGGAAATTATCGATGCTTGCGTCCATTTTGTGATGTCCTTTCCTGGCATCGTCGGATTCGCCAGTGCCGGCGACATCCACCTGTTCCCGAAAATCGTCGAGGCTGCCGAGCATTACGGCCGCTTGAACGATGAGCGTGCCACTGAAATTTTACAGGCGATCAGCGGGTACTCCAGTCCTTTTGGCGCCCCTACATCGATTGCTTAATTTTACATAATCGACCTGAGAATAAAAGGCTGCCTTCCTCCACTGGAAGGTGCCTTTTTTCGTTCTGTGACTTCTTGACGGCAGCTTTGCTGCCAATTAAAAGGCTCGCGCCTAGAACGGGATGGGTGTTTGCGTAATAAATTGTGGTATTGGTTCCTGCACGAATCCATTCATAAAGAAAAGGTGATAACTGTTGGCTACGTTTTCTGCCGCTTATGCGATGAAAGAACGAATGGCAAGCAAGATGTTAAAACACCCGAAGGTTTTTGCGATTGGCGTCGGATACTATAATCCCAAAAAGCCTCAGCTAGGGGCGGCGGTCACCATTTATACAAATGCTTTTTCGCCGACATCCCTAGGTCTTAACCCGATGCATTCCATGCAGTTAAAGGGGAAAACGATAAGCGTCCCCATCCGTTTGGTAAGAACAAAGCGGATTCGTTCTCATGCAGATTACAAGCGCCGCATTCGTCCTGTCATTGCGGGCTACAGTATCGGTACGAAAGATGCATCAGGTACGTTAGGATTGATCGTGGCTCGTGGTAATCAGAAATATATGCTCAGCAATAATCACGTGCTTACGAATCCCACCAACACAGGGACTCGCGCTGAAACATTGCAACCAGGCGGTGCCGACGGAGGGCAACCAGGCAGAGACCGAGTTGGATGGATGCAGCGTTTCGTACAACTCAAGTCGAATCAGAACAATTTCATCGATGCAGCCTTATCCATTCCAGTCAGGAATAGCATCTTAAGTCCGCGTTATGCAACAGTGGGGGTTGTTCCCGGTCATGTAACCTCTTACCGTGTAGGTGAGCGTTTCAAAAAAGTGGGGCGGACAACCGGCCTGGTTCATGGTACTGTTGATTCGATAAATACGGACGTTGAGGTTGATTACGGCCGAGCAGGCACGTTTAGATTCAAAAATCAAACGATCGTTACAGGTACATCGCCGGTTTCAAATCCAGGTGATTCTGGATCTGTATGGCTCCGAAGGGCGGATAACTTCGCAGCGGCCGTAAACTATGCAGGGTCAGGTGATGGGAAAACGTCCGTTTCTTTTCCTATCGATTGGGCGATGAAAGCCTTCCAGGTCAAGGTAGCTCGCCCAAAAGCAAGTGGGATGGTCAAAGCCGCCGCACGTGACAGCAAGCGTTCTTATATCCGTCCACTTACTGCCAAAGAGCTCGCTGCAATAAGGATTATTCAAGGAAAAAAATAAACGCCATCCGTGAAGTGCACGCTCTGGAATCAACAATTCTGGAGTGTGTTTTTCATTTTCAGCTAATCATTTCATAGATTCAAGCTATTCTCTCCATCGATTCGTCCACTCCAAATTCATGATTCTATCATCTACTATTGTATCTTAACGTAGAAAGGAGATGATAGATTTGATTAAAAACTCCCTCCAACGCTTTCGCATTGCCGAAAAAAAACTTGGAAAAAAAATCACACATCGCGCCAACACAGTTAACCTGACTAGACGATTCCGGATGAAAGATCTTGGCAACGGCTTCGGCCGCTTTGTCATTGGCACATTCACCCTCGCTCCCTTCAGTGCCAGAACGACGACAGTCAACGGAAATGACTTTAACCTGATTAGCGGCACGTGGCTTTTTTCCGGCACTCAGCAAGGGTATATGCTCAACAGCTACTCCTCTGCTGAAGACAGATGGATCTTCACAGCCTGGAACCCTACTGCGTTTACTCGAACAGTAACTTATACCGTTATCGCCAAACGTAAAGTGTAATTGAACGCAGCCTACTGTGAGAAAAAGACCGTTGTAGCCCATGAAATGGCTATAAACGGTCTTTCTCTTCATACATTACATTGCGTACTCTGCCTGACAATCAAGCGGGGCGCCAGTACAGTCAGCTTCTCCACCTTCTCCTTCTGAACAACGCGGTCCAACACGGCTATCGCCGTCCTGCCCAGTTCATCGCTATTTTGCGAGACGGTCGTCAGGTCCGGCGGCGGTGACTCATTTTGCAATTGCTAGTTTGTACTGCTGATCTGTGATCCACTCCCGCGCCGATGGGTCGTTCCACATGGGTGATCGGCTCCAGCCACGCGTTGCGTTTTTGCAGATATCACAGAAGATTTCCTTCTGTGATCCATTCCCGCGCCGACGGGCCGTTCCACATGGGTGATCGGTTCTAGCCACGCGTTGCGTTTTTGCAGATATCGCAGATGATCTCCTTCTGTGATCCACTCCCGCGCCGACGGGCCG
>Ga0209566_100867_pt1 | contig 14856 bp, 7 predicted proteins | sample Araplavi_mTSA_r2_2_FD_184287 | JGI IMG/M metagenome (GOLD analysis project Ga0209566, IMG submission 184287) | Arabidopsis root microbial communities from North Carolina, USA - plate scrape CL_Cvi_mTSA_r2 (SPAdes) (version 2) | ecosystem: Host-associated > Plants > Roots > Endosphere | place: USA...
CGCCCGAGAATGCGACCGGCAACTTCACGAAGATCGTCCAGCGCGTGCCGGTGCGCATCCGCCTCGCCGCGAACGCCCGCGCGCAGCGCATGCTGCTGCCGGGGCTGTCGGTGACGGTCGACGTCGATACGCGCTCGGCCCGCGACGAGACGCATCATGGCTGAACCGTCCGCCACGATGCCCGTGCCGCCGCACGAAGGCCGCGCGAGCGTGACCGACTGGATCGCGGTCGCGGCCGGCGCGCTCGGCGCGCTGATGGCGACGCTCGACATCTCGATCACGAATTCCGCGCTGCCGCAGATCCAGGGTGAAATCGGCGCGACCGGCACCGAAGGCACGTGGATCTCGACCGGCTACCTGATGTCGGAGATCGTGATGATCCCGCTCGCCGCGTGGCTCACGCGCGTGTTCGGGCTGCGCAATTTCCTGCTGACGAACTCCGCGCTGTTCATCGCGTTCTCGATGATGTGCGGCTGGTCGCATTCGCTGCCGATGATGATCGCCGGCCGGATCGGCCAGGGCTTCACCGGCGGCGCGCTGATCCCGACCGCGCAGACCATCATCCGCACGCGGCTGCCGCTGTCGCAGTTGCCGGTCGGCATGACGCTGTTCGGCCTGATCGTGCTGCTCGGGCCGCTGTTCGGCCCGGTGCTCGGCGGCTGGCTCGCGGAAAACGTGAACTGGAGCTGGTGCTTTTTCCTGAACCTGCCGGTGTGCCTGCTGTTGATGGGGCTGCTGTGGTTCGGGTTGCCGTCCGATCGTCCGCAATGGAGCACGTTCTTCAACGCGGACTGGCTCGGGATCGCCGGCCTCGCGATCGGGCTGAGCTCGCTCACCGTCGTGCTCGAGGAAGGCCAGCGCGAACGCTGGTTCGAATCGCAGATGATCGTCACATTGAGCCTGGTGTCGCTCGCCGGGATGATCCTGATCGCGCTGTCGCAACGCTTCGCGAAGCGGCCAATCGTGCGGCTGTCGCTGATGCGCAACCCACGCTACGCGAGCGTAATCGTGATCGTGTCCGCGGTCGGTGCCGGCCTGTACGGCGTGTCCTACCTGCTGCCGCAGTTCCTCGCGATCGTCGCCGGCTACAACGCGGAACAGGCGGGCGCAATCATGCTGCTGTCGGGGCTGCCGGCCTTTCTCGTGATGCCGATCCTGCCGCGCCTGCTCGGCAAGGTCGATTTCCGCATCCTCGTGATCTCCGGGCTGCTGCTGTTCTGCCTGAGCTGCATGCTCGACATCAGCCTGACCGCGCAGAGCGTCGGCCACGACTTCGTCTGGTCGCAACTGATTCGCGGTGTCGCGCAGATGCTCGCGATGATGCCGCTCAACCAGGCATCGATGGCGGCCGTCGCACGCGAAGACTCCGGCGATGCAGCCGGGCTCTACAACATGGCACGCAACCTCGGCGGCTCGATCGGGCTCGCGATCATCGGCACCGTGATCGACCGGCGCACGACCTTCCACACGGCCGCGCTGCGCGAATCGGTGACGGCGAACTCGCTGATCGGGCAAGACCGGCTGTCGGCCTACGCGGCCAACTGGTTCGCACACACCGGCGATCTCGCGTATTCGAACATGCGCGCGCTCGGACAGCTGGCGCAGCAGATCCAGGTCCAGGCCGTCGTGATGACCTATTCCGAAACCTTCTATCTGCTGGGCCTTGCACTGCTCGCCTGCGTGCCGCTCGCGCTGCTGCTGAGAACGCCGCGCGGGCCGCAGCCGATGTCGTCCGGCCACTGAACCGTCTTACGCGATGAAACCCTTCTCCCTGCCCCGCCGCCCCGCGCTCACGCTGTGTGCGGCCGCGTGCCTGCTCGCCGGCTGCACGGTCGGCCCCGACTACCGCGGCGCGCCCGCCGCACCGGATGCGCCGGTCCTCGTGCGCGCGCCGGCCTCCGGTGTCGACACCGCCGCACCCGCGCCAAGCGCGTGGTGGCACGCGCTCGACGATCGCCAGCTCGACGACCTGATCACTGCGGCGCTCGCGTACAACCCCGATCTGCACGCTGCGCAGGCACGCTTGCGCGCATCGCGCGCGCAGCTCTCGCAACAGCGCGCGGCGCAGTTGCCGAAATCGTCCGCCACCGTCGCCGCCGTCCGCATGCGCGAGCCGGACGTCAGCGCGCTCGGTTCGCTGCTGCCGTCGAACGGCTCGAACCAGTCGGGCGGTGCATCGCCGTCGCTGGGCGGCTCGGGTCCGCTGCAGCTCTATTCGGCAGGCTTCGACGCAACCTGGGAAATCGACCTGTTCGGCGGTACGCGCCGGGCGGTCGAAGCCGCGTCCGCTCAAGCGGAAGCAGTCGACGCCGATCTCGCCGACACGCAGGTGTCGATCGCGGCAGAAGTCGCGAACGCGTATGTCGACCTCCGCGACCAGCAGCAGCGGCTTGCGCTGTCGCGACGCACCGCCGAGCTGCAGCAGAAGATGCTTGAACTCACGCAGCAGCGCCGCGCGCGCGGCGTCGCGGCCGATGCCGACATCGAACGCCTGACGACACAGGTCGAGAACACGCGAGCCTCGCTGATCCCGCTCGACGCGCAGGTGACGGAATCGCTCGACCGGCTCGCGATCCTGACGGGGCGCGCGCCGGGTGCGCTCGACGCGACGCTGACGACACCGGCCGCGCCGCTGCCGACGCTGCCCGGCAGCGTCGCGATCGGCGATCCGGCCACGCTGCTGAAACAGCGCCCCGACATTCGCGCGGCCGAGCGCCGGCTCGCATCGAGCAATGCGCAGATCGGCGAGCATGTCGCCGATTACTTCCCGAAGGTGACGCTGCTCGGCGATCTCGGCTTCAGCGCGGCGGACCCGGGCCACCTGCTCCGCAAGCAGAACTTCACGTGGGTCGGCGCGCCGTATCTGCAATGGAACATTCTCGACTTCGGGCGCACGCGTGGCGCGGTGCGCGCGGCCGAAGCATCGCGCGACGAAGCGGAAGCGAACTATCAGAAGGCGGTGCTCGGTGCGTTGCAGGACGCCAACACGGCATTGCAGCGCTACGGACACCAGCGTGAGCACGTCGTTGCGCTCACCAAGGTTCAAACCTCCGCCGTGCATTCGCGATCGCTGATGGATGAACGCTATCGCGCGGGCGTCGCATCGATGATCGACCTGCTCGATACGCAACGCGAAGCACTTTCCGCGCAGCAGAACGTGATCGCCGGGCAGGCCGAACTGATCAAGGACTACGTGTCGGTGCAGAAGAGCCTCGGGCTCGGGTGGCAGGCGGGTGCGGGTTGATGGTGAGTCGAGCAGTGCCGTACGGCCGGGTTTGTCGCGGCTACAACGCATCGACAACAGCGATGCGCGGGACAGAAAAACGTTTCGCGCGCCGCCCGTGACCATCCGATGAATCAGAAAAACTCGTCGAGCAGCCGGTAGAAAGCGATCCGGCCCGGATCGGGCTGCTCGATTCCGTACCGGTCGAAGAAAGGCGCGACCCATTCACTGACGAGATCGGCTCCGATATCTCACACCGGCGATTCGAGTCGCGCCTCGAACACGATCGGGCAATCGCGCCAATTACGCATCGAACCGGAAACGATCGGCGAACCGCATTCAGCATTACTTTCTTCGTTGGCATCGAATATTACAAATTACTGCCAATATTTTCAAAAACATTGCATTTATTCGCTTTAAATTTGTTTCATATAACCAAAAAAAGTTTGACACCCCGCTTTCGTTCTTGATACCGTCCGATGCAAGCAATCTGACAAATTGCTCACTGCGCAATCGCTTCCGCTCCACGTTTTTTTCGCTTCCGCCGCACCGAAGTGCCAGCCGCCGGCCGTATCGTTCGCGCGCCGGCCATGCAACATCCCGATGCATTTCATTGGACGACTGCCATCCGGCAGCGGGCCGAAGGATCGAATCAAATGAGCAGGACAACGATACTGTTGCTCTAGCAATCCCGCCCGCGCCCAGTCCGCGCGACTGCGCCGTATCGCGACGCAGCCCTCTCGCTACCGCATTTTCCGAATTTCGCCCCCGGAGAAAAAACACCTGTCCGGATCGGGCGAAAGGCCCTGTCGCGTCCGCGCCATCCGCACGCATGCGACAGAAACCGGCGGTGCACGATCCGCACCGCTGTCGACCGTTGTTGTTCGTGCCGTTCGATGTTCAACCGGAGGGGTAATTCAAATGAATCAGGTTGCAGACAAGAATCAAAAGCACAATCGCTTCATCAAGCTCGCCTTCGCCGCCGCGGCAGCCGCATCGTTCGGCATCGCGACCGTCCACGCCGCGCCCGCGGCCGGCTGGACGGAAACGCGCACCAAGGGCTTCCTGCCGCTCGTGCAGCAGAACGAAGCCGGTACGGCCGGCGCGCCTGCCGCAAGCACGGCCGCCGCTGCCACGGCAGCCATCGAGATGGCACCCGGCGAATCGGTGGACATCGTGCTCGGGCTGAACCTGCGCAACGAAGCACAGCTCGACCAATACCTGCACGACCTGCATACGCCCGGCTCGCCGCACTACCGGCAATTCCTCACGCCGGCGCAGTTCGCCGCGCAATATGCGCCGACCGACCAGCAGGTCGCCTCGGTCGTCGCGCACCTGCGCAAGGAAGGCTTCGTGAACATCGTGGTCGCACCGAACCGCCTGCTGGTATCCGCGTCCGGCACCGCGGCGACCATCAAGTCCGCGTTCCGCACGACGCTCAAGCGCTTCACGCGCAACGGCCGCAGCGTCTATGCGAATACCGACGCCGCGCAAGTGCCGAACGCGATCGGCGGCGTCGTGGGCGCGGTGCTGGGCCTGCAGAACGTCGAACTGATGCACACGGGCGCGGGCAGCAAGCCGCAAGGCAACACCAGCAACCTGACGATTCCGGCCGGCGCATCGGCGGTGCCGCACAACCCGACCGAGTTCTCGTCGATCTACGGCGGCAACGGTACGCCGACGGCCTCGCAGACCACCGTCGGCATCATCTCCGAAGGCGACCTGTCGCAGACGGTGAGCGACCTCAACACGTTCGCCGCAAACAACAGCCTCGGCACGATCAGCAGCAGCATCGTGAAGACGGGCCCGTCCGGCAGCTCGTACACCGACACCGACGGCACCGTCGAATGGAACCTCGACAGCCAGTCGATCGTCGGCGCGGCCGGCGGCAGCGTGAAGCAGGTCGTGTTCTACGTCGCACCGTCAATGACGCTCACGGCGATCACCGCCGCGTACAACAAGGCCGTGACCGACAACGTCGCGAAGGTAATCAACGTGTCGCTCGGCGTGTGCGAATCGTCCGCGAACAGCACCGGCTCGCAGGCAACCGACGACACCATCTTCAAGCAGGCGATCGCGCAGGGGCAAACCTTCTCGGTATCCGCCGGCGACCACGGTGCATACGAATGCGCGGGTGGCACGCCGTCGCGCTCGACCTACACGGTGAGCGAGCCGGCAACGTCGCCGTACGTGATCGCAGTGGGCGGCACGACGCTGTTCACCAATACGTCGACCAATGCGTACAACAGCGAGATCGTCTGGAACGATCCGAGCTGGCAGCCGGGCACCGTGTGGTCGACGGGCGGCGGGTACAGCAAGTACGAAGCCGCGCCGTCGTGGCAATCGTCGAGCCTCACGGGATCGACCAAGCGCGCACTGCCCGACGTCGGCTTCGATGCCGACCTGCGCACCGGCGCGATTCTCGTCGTGAACGGCCAGACGTCCGACACGCTGTGGGGCTCGGGCTACCTGAACAACGAAGGCGGCACGAGCCTCGCCGCGCCGATCTTCACGGGCATCTGGGCGCGGCTGCAGTCCGCTAACAACAATGCGCTCGGGTTCCCCGCGTCGAGCCTCTACAAGTACTTCCCGAGCAACGCGGCGCTGCTGCACGATGTCACGTCCGGCAACAACGGCAGCGGCACCTACGGCTACAAGGCGAAGGCCGGCTGGGACGCGACGACGGGCTTCGGCAGCGTGAACATCTCGAAGCTGAACGCGTTCATCCAGAGCACGCCGGATTTCGCGCGCTGATGGACCGATGACTGCCCCGGTTCCGCGTGTGCTCCGAGGCGCACGCATGGAACCGGATGCGGTCGTTCAAATCACCCGCGATGACCGCCAGGCCGTCGCGGGTTTTTTGCGTTTCGCGCGATCTCGCGGGGCAGCAGCCGGTGCGACGACGCACTCGCCGGCCTTTCAATCGTTGCGCAAGCGACTTTAACGTCCAATACCCGTGCATGAGCATCGCACCGAGTGAAACGCACCCCGTCACGGCAGCGCGGTATTCGCGCTGCCTGCCGACGAAACGCGCGTCGTGCCGCCATGCGACGCGAGCACGACTCAAACGCCGTACCCCGCCGTCTTCCACGAAGCCGCGCGGCCTTGCCGCACAACTCACTCAGCCCAGTTCCGGACGTAGTCCGGCACCGGCATGTTGCCGTCGACATGAACCGGTGCGCCGCGCGTCGTCTTCAGCGGCAGGATCCCCGTCCAGACAGCAAGCGCAAGATCTTCATCCTTGTCGGAAGGCAGCGAATCGCTGACTTTCACCGCCGCTTCCGCAAGGGCAATCCGCAGCACGCTGGTCGCATTGATTTCCTTCTCGTTGCCGGGCCGCGCGTCATGCTTGCGACCGGGTGCGATCTTGTCCATCAACGCATCCAGCGCCGCCAGCTTGTCGTCACGGCCCTCCACGACGTCGAACCGCCCGTAGATCACCGCGGATCGATAATTCATCGAATGGTTGAAGGCAGACCTGGCCAGCACGAGCCCGTCCAGCAACGTAATCGCGACGGAGGCCGGCGCGCCCGCCGACAGCGCCTTGATCATCCGGCTACCGTTGGAACCGTGAATATAGAGGTCATCGCCCCGTCTCCAGTGCGCGGTCGGGATGCAATGCGTGTCGTCGCCTGCACCGAACGCGATGTGGCAGACGTAGGCTTCGTCCACGATGCGATGAAGCATCGTGCGATCGCGATTCGCCAATTCCGGCAGGCGGCGAATGGTGGTGCGGGGTGTGGAAGCGATGACGGTCTGGTCTTTCATGTTTCGTTTTCCTGTTCGCGCGCCCTTGCGCACATCGAGCGACCCGCGTTCCGGCAGGGCTCAATGATCCGCCCGGAATATATTTGTACTGCGAATTTAATCGAATTGAACACGTGCGACTTCCACGCCTGAACGACCGATCGATCGCCCCATCGACAGCCGCGCTTCAAATCGATCAAAATATGCGCGTGCCGCAATCGGGGACGATCGCCGGAAGGCCCCGCGCACCGGCCGGCACCGCGAGAACTGAACGATACGATGCGCGCCGAATCTTCAAAAGAACCAGCTCACCGAAAAATTCTGGAACCAGCCCATGGATCTCGCGCTGCTCATCTCGTCGCTTTCCAGACAGGAGGGCACGACACGCCACAGCCAGCAGGAGGCCCTCTACCGGAGCCTGCGCAACATGCTGCTGGACGGGCACATCCCGTCCGGCACACGGCTCGTGTCGACCCGCGTGCTCGCGGCGGAATTGGGCATCGCGCGCAATTCGGCCGTCTATGCGTACGAGCGACTTGCCGAGGAAGGCTTCGTGGCGGCCACGCGCAACGGTACGATCACGCGCTGGGACGGATGCGGCCGTTCGAGCACCGGGCTCGAGAGCCGGCCGGCCACGGTTCGCTTGTCCGAGCGCGTGCACGGGCTGGAGAACGCCGATCCCGAACCCGAACGCATGCTGCCGTTCGTTCCCGGTCTTCCGTCGCTCGATGAATTCCCGCTTGCCCAATGGCGCCGTTGCATCGAGCGCGCATGGAAAGTCATCAAGCCCGCGCAGCTCGCATACGGTCCGGTCGAAGGGCTGCCCGAATTGCGGCGTGCCGTGGCGGCCTACATCCGCGTCTCGCGAGGCGTGCACTGCGAAACAGGCCAGGTATTCATCACCGACGGCACGCAAGGCAGCCTCGAACTGTGCGCGCGCATGCTGGCAAATCCCGGCGAACCCGGCTGGCTCGAGAACCCCTGCTACAACGGCGCCCGTACCGCATTCCGCTCGACCGGCCTCGATATCGTGCCGATCGAGGTCGACCGCGAAGGAATGGCGCCCACCGACGAACAGTGGCGCACCCGGCCGCCCCGGCTGATCTATACGACGCCATCGCATCAATACCCGCTCGGCGCGCTGATGAGCCCCCGGCGGCGAGCGGCGATCGTCGAGCATGCACGTGCGTGCGGCGCGTGGATCATCGAGGACGACTACGACAGCGAGTTCCGCCACGACGGCGAGCCGCTGCCCGCGATCCAGGGCCTGCATGCCGACGCACCGGTCTGCTATCTCGGCACCTTCAGCAAGACGATGTTTCCCGCCCTTCGGCTCGGCTTCATGGTGGTTCCGCCGGTTCTGGTCGAACGCTTCACCCGAACGCTGCGCGAACTCGTTCATCGCGGCCACTCGGCCGATCAACTCGCGATGGCCGAGTTCATCGACACCGGCCTCTTTGCGCGGCACCTGCGCAGGATGAGGGCGCTGTATGCCGAGCGGCGGAACAACCTTGAAACGGCACTCGCCCGCCACCTCGGCACCGCGCTGTGCGTTCGGGAAAGCCCGGGCGGCATGCATCTGTCGGCGGACCTCGCGCTCCCGCTGCGCGATACCGACGTCGCCCGCGCCGCAGCCGCGCGTGGCCTGCTGCTTCAGCCGCTGAGCAGCTACCGGGTCGGCGACGGCCGGCCGTACAACGGCTTCGTGCTGGGATACTCCGGGCTGAGCGATGCGACGATCGAGACCGCGACGATGCAGCTCGCTGCGGTCATCGACGCGCAGGACCGCACGCGCGGCTGAGCGTCACACGCGGCATCGTCGCTTACAGTTGCGACTCCAGCGGAAACAGCCCGAGAAACCAGACTTCCATCCGCCGCCCGGCCGACACTTCCGGTTCGTGATCGAGCTCGGTGACCTTCCCGTTCGAATCGGTCTGAATCCACTTGAGCTGCCCCTTGCCCGCCGCATCGGTCCTCGGCTCGACGCGCCACGCGATTAGATCGAGCCGCGCTTCCAGATCGTTCGCCACCTGCGACGCAATCGCCGGGCTCTCGCAGTAAACGCCGATCTCCGTATTGAGGTTCAGCGAACGCGGATCGAGATTCATCGATCCGATAAAAATGCTCTTGTGGTCGAACACGTAGGTCTTCGCATGCAGCGACGCACGCGACGATCCGATGATGACCTGCTTCGAGATGCTCTTGTCGCCCGACGGCCGCCGTTCGTAAAGCCGCACGCCGGCAGCCACGAGATCGCTCCGGTAATGCCGGTAGCCCGCATGCACGGCTGCCACGTCGGTCGACGCGAGCGAGTTGGTCAGCACCGTGACGCGCACGCCGCGCGCCGTGAGCGCGCGCAGCCGCTCGACGACATCCTTGCCCGGCACGAAATACGGCGACACGATCAGCAGGTCATGTTCAGGCTGCAACGCGAGCGCCCGCAATTGCGGCATCAAATGCCCGTCGCTGTCCTTCGGCGCGTGCGCGATCTTCGACGGATCGTCGTACAGCACCGTTGCGCGGCCCCACGACAGTTCCGTGCCCTGCCCGTGAACGATCCGGTCGAGTCGCTGCCTGGCCTCGAGCACGTACGGATTGTCCTCCATGGCCCTCAGGTAGTCGCGCAACCGTTCGCGCTCGCGGTCCAGCCCGCCCGGTGCCGCCTCGTGCCCGACCAGCGCGCTGATCGGATACGCGTACGGGGAATTCCAGAACGTGTCGAATTCGGTCGAGATGTCCTTCACCACCGGGCCGTGGACGACGACATCGAGATCGCCGAACTCCAGCATCGACGATGCGCCGAAATACTCGTCGCCGATATTGCGGCCGCCGATGATCGCTGCCTGGTTGTCCGCGATCATCGCCTTGTTGTGCATGCGCCGGTTGACGCGCGCGAACTCGAACACCGTGCCGATCTTCTTGAACCGCCGCGTGGCGACCGGATTGAACAGCCGGATCTCGATGTTCGGGTGCGAACTGATCTCGAGCAGCTTGCGGTCGTCCGCGTTCGTGCCGAGATCGTCGAGCAGCGCACGGACGCGGACGCCGCGATCCGCCGCGCGAATGATCGCATCGGCCAGTTCGTGCCCGGTCAGGTCGTCGTGCCAGATGTAGTACTGAAGGTCCAGCGAGCGATCGGCGCGGTCGGCGAGCAACACGCGCGCATCCAGCGCGTCGACCGGATCGGTCAGCAGGTGAAACGCGTCCTGCCCGGGATGGGCGCTGGCTTGCTGCCGGAACGCTACGCCCAGCCGCGTGTTGTCCGTATCGGTGTACGCGTGCGTCGGCGCGCGATCGGCCTGCGGCGGCAGGCTCGCGCATGCGACGAGCGCCAGCAACGAAAGAATCGCACCCCACGAACGCAGCATGGTCATGATTGCCGTCCCGCTCCCGGCCGAAGTCTGTTTGTTCTCGCCGCCGGATGGATCGCGGGGCTGCCTGGTTTTCGTTCGGCCGTACCCGGTGTCGCGTGTGGAACGGCCGCGCTACAGCATACTTCGATTGACAGCGGCGCGGCACCCTCTCGGTACTTTCCTGATCGCGGCACGCGTCCATACAAAGAAAAACCCGCGATGCATGAAGCCATCGCGGGTTTTCGGCATGCGGCGCGAGCGCGCGCATGAAATCTGGTGGGCCCGGCGGGGTTCGAACCCGCGACCAATCGATTATGAGTCGACTGCTCTAACCGCTGAGCTACAAGCCCTGAAAAGAATCGAAGCGTGTCACACGCTGCCCCGTCAAAGAAGCCGGGCCGGCATTGTAACAACAAAGGAGACAAACGCCACCGGCATCACGCGGATACCGGCGGCGTTCGCAGGAGAGACGCTGGAAATCAGTTCCCTTCGAGGAACGACTTCAGCTTGTCGGAACGGCTCGGGTGACGCAGCTTGCGCAGCGCCTTGGCCTCGATCTGACGGATCCGTTCACGCGTGACGTCGAACTGCTTGCCGACTTCCTCGAGTGTGTGATCGGTGCTCATCTCGATACCGAAGCGCATCCGCAGCACCTTCGCCTCGCGCGGCGTCAGCGAATCGAGCACATCCTTCACGACGTCGCGCATGCTCGCATGCAGCGCGGCATCCGCCGGCGCGACCGTGTTGGTGTCCTCGATGAAGTCGCCGAGATGGGAATCGTCGTCGTCACCGATCGGCGTTTCCATCGAGATCGGCTCCTTCGCGATCTTCATGATCTTGCGGATCTTGTCTTCCGGCATCTCCATCTTCTCGGCGAGCGTTGCCGGATCCGGCTCGAGACCGGTTTCCTGCAGGATCTGCCGCGAGATGCGGTTCATCTTGTTGATCGTCTCGATCATGTGAACCGGAATACGGATCGTGCGCGCCTGGTCCGCGATCGAGCGCGTGATGGCCTGGCGGATCCACCACGTCGCATAGGTCGAGAACTTGTAGCCGCGACGGTATTCGAACTTGTCCACCGCCTTCATCAGGCCGATGTTGCCTTCCTGGATCAGGTCGAGGAACTGCAGGCCGCGGTTCGTGTACTTCTTCGCGATCGAGATCACGAGACGCAGGTTGGCCTCGGTCATTTCACGCTTCGCCTGGCGCGCCTTCAGTTCGCCGGCCGCCATCTGGCGGTTGGTTTCCTTCAGGTCCTTCAGCGGCAGCACGACACGCGCCTGCAGGTCGAGCAGGCGCTGCTGCTGTTCGCGGATCGCCGGAACGTTACGCGACAGCACCGCGCTGTACGAATGGCCTTCGGCCATGATCTTCTCGGCCCAGTCGAGGTCGGTTTCGCTGCCCGGGAAGCGCGCGATGAATTCCGAACGCGGCATGCCGCACTTGTCGACGACGATGTGCAGGATCTGGCGTTCGACCTGGCGCACTTCGTCCACCTGCGCACGCAGCGTGTCGCACAGGCGTTCAACGGTACGCGCGGTGAAGCGGATCGTCATCAGTTCGGTCTGGATCGTTTCCTGCGCCTTCAGGTAGGCCTTCGACTTGTAGCCTTCCTTTTCGAACGCGCGGCGCATCTTGTCGAACCACTCGCTGATCTGCGAGAACTTCTCGAGCGACGCACGCTTGAGGGCTTCGAGCTGGGCGGCGTTGGCCGATGCCTGTGCGGCACCGTCGTCTTCCTCCTCTTCCTCTTCTTCCTCTTCCTCTTCGGCTTCCTCGTCCTCGTTCTCGATGGCTTCCGCTTCCTTCGCGGAGAAGCCGTCGGTATCGGCGGAGTCCGAAGCATTCGGATCGAGCAGGCCGTCGACGAGCTCGTCGACACGGATCTCTTCGTTCGCGACGCGTTCGGCCATCGCGAGGATGTCGGCGATCGTCGTCGGGCACGCGGAGATGGCCATCACCATGTGGCGCAGGCCGTCCTCGATCCGCTTCGCGATCTCGATTTCGCCTTCACGCGTGAGCAGCTCGACCGTGCCCATTTCGCGCATGTACATCCGGACCGGATCGGTCGTGCGGCCGAATTCCGAATCGACGGTGGACAGCGCGACTTCCGCTTCCTCTTCGACTTCATCGTCCGACGACGCGGCGGGCGCGTTGTCGTTCAGGAGCAGCGTTTCCGCGTCCGGCGCCTGCTCGTAGACCGCCACGCCCATGTCGTTGAACGTGCCGATGATGCCTTCGAGGGCTTCGGTCTCGGTGAAGTTGTCCGGCAGGTGGTCGTTGATTTCGGCGTACGTGAGGAAGCCGCGCTCCTTGCCGAGCTTGATCAGCGCGCGCAGCTTCACGCGGCGCTCTTCGAGCTCCTCGGCCGTACCCGGCGTGCTCGTCGCGAACGCTTCCTTCAGCAGCGCCTTTTCCTTGGCGCGACGGTCGCGCACCTTGGATTTGCCCGGTGCAGCCGCTGCTGCTGCTGCTGCGGGCTGCTCGTCGCTCTGATTTGCGTCGTCTTCGACGGATACTTCGTTCAGCTTTTTGGTCATGGAGTTCGCCGTACCGGCTATATCGACTCGCGGCTGCTGGACGACAGCCGGTTGAACCGTGGGTGCATGAGTAGTACGTACTGCCGTTTCGTCCGCGGCGGCAGTCGTGTCCCTTGCGCTTTTCGCACTTGCCCGCTTCGCCGCCGGCTTGGCCGGCCCGGAGTCGGGTCTGGCGGCAGCCCGTGTTCTGGCTGCCGGCGCCGGCGCAGCCTGAGCAGTGCCGGCCGCGGTTTTTTTTCCTGCTGGGGCTGACGTGGCTGAAGACGTTGTCCTGGTGGAAGAAGCAGACTTGGCCGCTGTGACCTTCTTGGTCGGCTCCGTCGAGCCCTTGCCTGTTGCTTTCTTTCCGCCTGTCGTCTTTGCCATCGCGATTCTCGCCTCTGCTTAGAAAACAAACCGCTGGAAACCTTATATTATAGCACGCTGGGGAACCCTCTCTAAGCCCCCCGGCCGCCTACAGCCCGAGCCGACGCTTCATGTCGGTTCGCTGCTGGTTCAATTCCGTCAATTCGGCCAATTCCTCGGGTGTGAAGGTGGATTGCCGCGCCAGCCTGTCAAGCCGGTCGCAGCAAGCGTCGTAACGCATCTTGAGCACCGCGGCCTGCAACTCCTCCCCCGCGATCCGTTCCTGCTCACGCTGCCGCTCGGGCACCGTCTCGTCTTCCGGATTCTGTAACAGCAAATCGCGGACGTTTTCATCATAGTCCAGAATTTCGCGGAAGATTTCCTCGTAAGTCGCTCCATTCGAGGACGTCCGCAGGACATCGGAAAGCAGCCGGAACTCCGCGCCGTCGCCCAGCGCGCGGGCATGATCGACGACCTCCGCGAACAATTCGCCGATGCGCGGCAACGCACGCAGGGTCGCAAGCTGTTCATCGTCGAGCTGCGACGCGATGCGCGGATGCATCACCAGCGTGCGCAACGCACGCTTTTCGCTGTCCGTCACGCGGCGCCGCTCGCTGCGTGCAGGCGCCTGGCGCGGCGGTGCCGCGATCCGCGTATCGACATCGGACAGCCCCGCGACCTCCTCGAACGGGATATCGAGGCGGTCGGCGAACATGTGCATGATCTGCGCGCGCAACGCGTTCGCGGGCAGCGCCTGCAACATCGGCTTCGCATCGAACAGCGCCTTCGCACGGCCTTCCGGCTGATCGAGCGCCTTGCCGGCAATTGCTTCGTTCAGCAGAAATTGCGACAGCGGCATCGCGCGCTCAACCTGTTCGGAGAACGCATCCGCGCCGAATTCGCGCACGTAGCTGTCCGGATCGTGCTCGGCCGGCAAAAATAGGAACCGGATCGTACGGTTGTCGCCGGCATGCGGCAGGCATGCCTCGAGCGCGCGCCGAGCCGCCCGCCGTCCTGCCGAATCGCCGTCGAAACTGAAAATGACCGTATCGGTCTGGCGCAGCAGCTTCTGCACGTGAATCGGCGTACACGCTGTGCCGAGTGTCGCGACCGCGTTCGGGAACCCGAGCTGCGCGAGCGCGACGACGTCCATGTAGCCTTCGACGACCAGCACGTACTTGCGCTCGCGAATCGCGAGCCGCGCCTCGAACAGGCCGTACAACTCGCTCCCTTTGTTGAACAAAGGGGTTTCAGGCGAGTTCAGGTACTTCGGCTCGCCACTGCCGAGCACGCGGCCGCCGAAGCCGATCACCTGCCCCTTCACATTGCGGATCGGGAACATGATCCGCTCGCGGAACCGGTCGTAGCGGCGCGCGACGCCCTGCGCATCGGTCTTCTCGCTGACGATCACGAGCCCCGACTCGACGAGCGACTCGTCACGATAGTCGGGGAATGCAGCTTCGAGGTTCTGCCAGCCGTCCGGCGCATAGCCGAGCCCGAAGCGCGCGGCGATCTCGCCGGTCAGGCCCCGGTTTTTCAGGTACTGGATCGCGACGGTCGCGCCACGCAACTGCTTGCGGTAGTAGTCGCACGCGGCGGTCATTGCATCGGACAGCGCGGTCGCAACCGATTTCGACACCGGCGCTGG
>Ga0209566_100869_pt1 | contig 14833 bp, 13 predicted proteins | sample Araplavi_mTSA_r2_2_FD_184287 | JGI IMG/M metagenome (GOLD analysis project Ga0209566, IMG submission 184287) | Arabidopsis root microbial communities from North Carolina, USA - plate scrape CL_Cvi_mTSA_r2 (SPAdes) (version 2) | ecosystem: Host-associated > Plants > Roots > Endosphere | place...
TGTGGGTCACGCCGGGCGCGCCGCGCAGCCTGTTCGCGTCGCTCGCCTATACGTTCTAGCGGGGGTTGGCAGGCCGGCGCTGCGACTCGTGCGCTTCACGCGCCGAGCGCGAGCCGCGCCGCCAGCGCGAGCAGCAAGGCCGGCAACATCACGCACGCGCCGACCGCGAGGAACGCGCCGAACCCGACCTGCAACCCTTCACGCCGGATGGCCGCGAGCCACAGAATCGTCGCGAGCGATCCGGTGACGGACAGGTTCGGCCCCAGGTCGACGCCGATCAGGATCGCGTCGATCACCGTTTGCGGGCTGCGTGCGGCGTCGACCGTCGAACTCGCGATGAGCCCGGCAGGCAGGTTGTTGACCAGGTTCGACGCCAGCGCGATCGCAACGCCCGCCGCGGCCGCGGCGGTCTGCTCGCCGCTTGCCGTCAGCGCGCGCAGCAGCCCGGCGAGCGCACGCACCGCGCCGCTCCGGTCGAGCGCCTCGACGAGTACGAACAGCCCCGCGACGAGCGGCAACACGCTCCATGAAATCGCGCGAACGATCGGCACGCATGCGGTGCGATCCTTGACCAGCACGCATGCGACGGTGACGATACCCGCCGCCGCGGTCGGCAACCCGAGCGGAAGATCGAGCGCCGACACCGTCATCAGCGCGGCGGCCGTGATCGCGATGCCGGCCAGCGCGATACGGCCGCCACCGGTAAGCGGCCGCGTCGGCAAACCGGATTCGCAACGGCCGCCGAGCGCGTGCCGCTGGGTCATCCGAAGCATCAGGAACGTGCATGCGATCGATGCGACGGACGGGATCGCGAAGTGGGCCAGCCATACGCCGAGCGACGGCATGCGCGCGCCGTACAGCACGAGATTCGCGGGGTTCGAGATCGGCAGCACGAAACTCGCCGCGTTCGCGACGAACGCGCAGATGTACAGCAGCGGCAGCGGATCCGCCTTCGCCCGGCGCGCGGCCGCGATGACCGCGGGCGTCAGCACGACGGCGGTCGCATCGTTCGACAGGAAGACCGTCGTCACGATGCCCACCAGGTAAACGAGCGCGAACAGGCGCCGGGGCGAACCCTGCGCGAGATTGACGACGCGCGTCGCGACCCAGTCGAACAGCCCTTCGCGCCGCGCGACCTCGGACAGCAGCATCATGCCGGTCAGGAACAGGTACACGTCGCCGCCCTTCGCGACGGCGTCGAGCGCCGGATGCACGGGCAACAGGCCGCACACGACCAGCAGCAACGCGCCGCTCACGGCCCAGGTTGCCTCGGGCCAGCCGAACGGGCGGGCGATGACGCCCGCCGTGGCGAGCGCGGAAATCAGCCATGCAAGTGAAACGGAATTCATGGGCAGGTCGGGAATCGCAGGGAGAGGGAAAGCACGTTCAGGACGACGCGGCCGGCAAGTCGGCCGGCTTGCCGCACACGCTGCTCAGCGCTCGCGCATGGCCGAGCCAGAGCGCGAGCGCGCCCGTCGACACGGCGCCCAGCACGACGAATGCGACCGGATAGCCGAAGTGCTGCGCGAGCACGCCGCCCAGCACGGGACTGAGCGCCGCGCCGATCCCCTGCGCGGTCGCGACGGCGCCCTGCCCGGCGTTCACGCGGCCGGAGCCGTGCAGCAGGCGCACGACGAGCGCCGGCACGACGACGCTTTGCAGGCCGGCACCGATCCCGTCGAGCACCTGCACCGGCCAGACGCCCGCCTCGCTCATCAGCGTGGCGGCAAGCACGCCCCGCACCGGCAATACCAGGTAGGAAAGCAGCAGCACGCGCCAATAACCATGCGCGTGAATCAGCCGGGGCGCGACCCACGCGGCCGCGATCATCACGAGCTGCGCGATGACGATGGTTTGCGCGGTGAACATGCTCGCGTTGCTGCGATGCGTGGCGACCACGCCCATTCCGTAGAGCGGCAGCATCGCCGCGTTGCCGAGATGAAACAGCGCGAGCGACGCGCCGAGCAGGAGCAGCGGCCGGTTCGAGGCGAGCGTGCGCCAGCCGCCGGCGTGCGGCGCCGACGCGCCCATGGGCGGATCATCGCGCACGGCATGCGTTCGCGGCTCGACATGGTCCATGTCGAGGCCGCGTGCGCACGCGTGGTCGATGGCCCGTGCGGGAATCGCCAACGTACTCGCGATCGCGAGGAGCGTGAACGCGGCGACGAGCGCGAACACCGCGTCGAATCCCGCATGCCAGCCGAGCCATCCGGCGAGCGCCGCGCCGACCACGTTGCCCGCATGGTTCGCCATCTGGTTGCGGCCGAACTGCCGGTCGAAACCCTGCCGGCGCGCGATGCCGAGCGTCACGCCCGCGACGGCCGGCGCCAGCGCCGCGCCGCCGACGGCGGCCAGGATCTGTGACGCCGCCACCGCCGGATAACCGTCGGCGAACATCAGCGCCAGCGAGGCCAGCGCCGTCACGGCGGTGGCCGCGACGATCAGCGCGCGCTTCGCGCGCAGCGCATCGACGAGCGCGCCGGCCGGCGGCGTCGCGGCCATCGCGGCGAGCCCGGCCAGCGTCATGACCGAGCCGATCGCGTCGGCACTCCAGCCGCGCGACAGCAGGATCACGCCGATGAACGGGCCGATGCCGGCCTGCACGTCGGCCAGGAAGAAATTGAGCGCCTCGAGCGCGCGCGCCGCTCTCATCGTCGACGGGCAGTCATTCGTCGTCCGCGTCGACGAGCTCGGCGATCTCGCTCACTTCGAGCACGGCGCCGTACCGCGTGACGACGCCTTGCCCCCACGCCATGACGTGGATACCGGCGCGCAGATAGTCGCTCAGCTCGGCGGCCGCATGCGGCGGCATCCGCAGCACGACACCGTTCGTCAGCAACGCGCCGTTCAGCTCGCCTTTCGGGCCGTGCAGCGCGAACGCGACTTCGCCGCTCATCTCCATCAGCTTGCGGCCGCCATGCGGCGGCTTCGGCGCACCGGGCACGGGCCCGTCGTCGACGATGTCGACGCCGTGGCGCCCGGTCAGCTGCACCGCCACGATCATCGCGGCGCCGCGCGACTTGACGCCGCGCACGCGGATGCGGTCGCCCACCTCGACATGGCGAACCAGTTCGCGGCCCAGGTGCGGCGGCACGTGAACCTGCAGGTCGCCGTTCAGGATCAGGCCGTCGATGTCCCCGTGCGGGTTGAGCAGGAACTGTGTGACGCGGCCGCGCGTTTCGGGCAGGCAGGCGGGATCGATCCAGTGCATGGCAGGACTCCTTGTGGGATGGCAGGAAAACGACGTGCGATCAGCGCACGACGTCGTCATAAAGATTCACGACGCGGCCCGGCGAGCCGAATGCGGTGGCCTGCAGCGCTTCGCCGTAGGCATTGCGCGTGCCGTATCCGACCGCGGCAACGCGCGCGCCGGGTACGAGCAGCGCGCCGAACTGCTGCGCGGCCGGCACCGTCAGCTTGACGATCGCGCCGCTGTCGAGCATCACGCCGTCCGGCTCGCCGCGTGGTGCGTGCATGACGCGCCGCACGACACCCGACACGCTGAGGCGGGCCAGATTGACGCCGCGCAGCGCGGGCGGCATCGGCGCGGCGGATGGCGGCGGCTGGTCGGACAGCGATGCGCCGCTGCGGTCGTTGCGCACGACGCGCGCGTGGATGTCGTCGCCGGCGCGACGTTCGCCGGCCACCGTTACCCGGTCGCCCGGCCGCGCGAGCGCGATCAGCTGCGTGCCGAGATGCGGCGGCACGCCGACGAGCGTCCCGTCGGTCAGCACGAAACCGTCGACCGCGCCTTCCGGGTTGATCGTCAGGCGCGAAAGCGTGCCGGACACGAGTGCGTCGGAGGCGACGGGCGACGGCGGCGGAGGCGGCAGAGGAGCCGGTTCAAAACCGGCGCGCGGCGGCGCGCCGGGCGGTTCGTCCGCACGCGGCGGGGGTGGAATCTGCGCGGCGCAGGCTGTCGCCGCGGCGATCAGCGCGGCGGCACACAGTCCGACACAGCTGCGGCGAACGGCGACGCGTGGGATCGACTTCATGACGGGCTCCGGCAACGGGTTGCGATGCCGTGATATTTGCAACATGCGTGCCAGCACTCACGTGCCCGCCGGGCGGCGTATCGAACCATGAACCGTGCACAACGTGTCGGGATTCCCGACACGCCTTACCCGCCGTTGTCGGGAATCCCGACAGGCGTCATGGCGCCGCTACTCGTCGCGCTCGATACCCAGATGGGCCATGCGCGCATAGAGCGATTGACGGCCGATGCCGAGCTGCCGTGCCGCCTCCGCGCGATTGCCGTTCGCGCGCTCGAGCGCGCGCAGGATCACGGCGCGCTCGACCGCCGCCAGCGCGTCGGGCAACGGCATGTCGAACAGCGGCGCGGGCAGCGCAAGCGCGTCGCCGCCGGGCGCCGGCGCCGCCACGACGCCGAGCCCGAGATCGGCCGCGCCGATGGCCGGCCCGGGCGCCAGCGCGGCCGCCCGCTCCATCACGTTGCGCAGCTCACGCACGTTGCCGGGCCAGCGATGATCGAGCAGCGCCCGCTGTGCGTCGTTCGTCAGGTGCAACGGGCGCGCGCCTGCCGCGCACGCCAGGAAATGCGCGGCCAGCGGCAGGATGTCGGCCACGCGATCCGCGAGCGGCGGCAGGTGCAGCGGAATCACGTTCAGCCGGTAGAACAGGTCTTCGCGGAACGTGCCCTTCGCGACGGCCTCGGCGAGATCGCGGTGCGTCGCGGCCACCACCCGGATGTCGATCGCCGTCGGACGATCCGCACCGAGCGGCGTCACCTCGCGCTCCTGCAGCGCGCGCAACAGCTTGGCCTGCATGGCCGTGGGCATGTCGCCGATCTCGTCGAGAAACAGCGTGCCGCCGTCGGCCTCGACGAGCCGCCCGGCGCGATCGACATGCGCCCCCGTAAACGCGCCGCGTCGATGCCCGAACAGTTCGCTTTCGAGCAGGTCGGCCGGAATCGCCGCGCAGTTGACCGCGACGAACGGCCCGGCATGCCGCATCGACGCGGCATGCAACACGCGCGCCGCCACTTCCTTGCCGGTGCCCGTCTCGCCGGTGACGAGCACGGTCGCGTCGCTCGTCGCGGCCCGGCCGATCTGCTTCTGCACGTCGCGCATCGCGGCGCTCACGCCCAGCAGCCGGGGGCGGGCCGACGCGGGTTCGCGCGCAAACCCGCCGCCGTGCGGCTCGACGGCCGCCGGCGGCGCGTTCGCGGAAACGACGCGCGCGAGAAGTTGTGCGATGTCGCGACGCCCGATCGGCTTGGTCAGGTGATCGAACGCGCCGAGCCGCATCGCGTCGATCGTGTTGTCGCTGGTCGCATGGGCGGTCAGCATCACGACCGGGATCGCGGCCAGCGCGGGATCGTCGCGCAGCTGCGCGAGGACCGCGAGCCCGTCGAGGTCCGGCAAGCGGAAATCCAGAAAGATGCAGTCGACGCGGCCGCCGTCGCGCAGCGCGCTCAACGCCGCGCGCCCGGCTTCGGCTTCGACGACCCGATGACCGAGATCGGCGAGCGTCTCGGCCAGGCCGTCGCGAAATGCCGCGTCGTCGTCGACTATGAGGATGGTTGCCATGGGATTTCAATGACGAAGGATGCGCCGTGCGGAACGTCGTCGAGGCCAGCCTGGCCGCCATGCGCCGCGGCCACTTCGCGGACGACGGCAAGACCGAGGCCGGTGCCGTCCGCCCGCCCCGTCACGAACGGCTCGAAAATCCGCTCGCGCTGCTCGGCGGGAACCCCGGGGCCGGTATCCGACACGGTGATCCTCAGCCAGTCGCGTCCGGCGAACGTGCGACGCGCGGCGGCGAGCGTGACCGCACCGCCGTCGCCGGCATGGCGCAGCGCATTGAGCAACAGGTTGTCGAGCGCGCGGCGCATCTGGTCGGGATCGAACACGGGGAACGCGGCGGGCTGCGCAAGGCGTTCGCCCTGCTCGCCGGGCAGCCATGCGAGATCGATCGCCTGCCGCTGCGCCAGCTCGCGGTGCGCGTCGACGACCTGCGCGAGCCACGCGTCGACATCGACGCGCGTCGCATGCGGGCTGACCGGCTGCGTCAGCGCGAGCAGGCCCGACAGCTGCGCATCGATGCGTTCGATCTGCGCCAGGATCACGCGCAGCGCGTCCTGCTGCCGTCGGCTGTCGCCGGCCAGCGCGTTTTCGGCTTTCAGGCGCATCGCGCCCATCGGGTTGCGAATCTCGTGCGCGACCTGCGCGGCCAGTTTGCCGAGCATCCCGAAGCGTTCCGCCTGCGCGAGCCGCGTGCGGAGTTCGGCGGCCTGCTGTTGCAGTTGCTCGGCGCGCCGTGCATGCGCGTTGAACGCATCGATGATCCGGTCGAGATCGGGCTCGCCGACATACGGCAGGTGCGGTGCGCGGCCGTCGGGCGCCAACCCGGCTTCGATCCGCGCGAGATTGCCTTTCCAGCGCCGCAGCGCGATGGCGAGCGCCGCCGCGATCGCGAGAATCACCGCGAGCACGCCCGCAAGGCCCGTCGCCAGCAGCTCGCCGTGCCGGCCGAGCGGCGGGCGGGCGCGCGTCAGCATCCAGACGAACAGCCCCGATCCGGCGCGGAGCGGACACGCCGCCGCGATCACGGCATCCTGCGCGCCCTCGACGGCATTCGACGTCGTGGCACGCGTCGCGGCGGCCGCGCGCAGCGTGCGGAGAATCAGCGGTGTTTCCGCGTCCGGCACGTCGCGCTTGATGCCGCTGCCTTGATAAGTCGGAAAGGAATACGCAAGAAAACCGCTCGCCGCGGGTGCGCCGCCGGCCGTCCAGAAACCGCCTTCCATGTCCGGCGCGCGCGCCAGGACGATATCGAGGATCGCATGCATCAGCGCCGAATCGGGCTGCGCGCCGGCCGGCGCGGACGCATCGTAGCGCGACGCGACCGCTTCGCAGGCCGCTTCGCCCGCGGCCCGCGCGCCGGCGATCTGCTGCCCTTCGGCGGAACTGGCCATCACCCAGACGACCGCGACGAGCGTCGCGCAGAGCGTCGCGACGAGCGCCCAGAGCATGACGAGTTGAGTGGAAAACGGCGGACGCTTCATCGGATCGGGCAGGCGGTCGAGGGCGACAGGATAACGTAAAGCATACGACGCCGGGACCCGCGCCGCCGGCCTGCCGGATCGGGCAGGCCATCGCGCCGGACGGCAGCCGCCGCCATCGGGAAAGGCCGCTGAGAGATCGAACCGCTAGACTGCCTCCGGCTCGACGCGGTGGAGAATCCCGACAGTTTCAGGACGATCACGCCGGCCAGGCAGGACCTGTTCCCGTGGACGTTCCGCGACGAGCCGAGCTGGGTCGAGCCGTACTACGCGCGCTTCGGCGATCGCCGCCTGCCGGCGATCATCACGCCGCGCCGCCCGTTCAGCGAATGGCAGCTCGGCGGCGATGTGACCGCGGTGTGAGGTGCACCGCTGCCGTAACGGTCGCCCACGCGCGTTCGGGAGGTTTCGCCGTCGCGACGGCAAAACGAGCCGGGCCGCGACCACGGATCGTGTCGACGCCTGCTTCAGCCGCTCTCCAGTGCGAAATTGTTCGGTCGACGCACAACCTCGCGCAATCTCGCGCGAACGGCGCCGACCAGGCCATTCATGTATCAGCGCGCAGCGCCCGGAACGGACTCGTTCATCGCGTCGCCGTATCGCTCCGCGCGCTCGACGATGCGCGCGAGCCGGATGATGTCGGTCAGCGCGAAATCGTTCGCGTCCGGCCTTGGACGATCGTGCTCGTCCGCCACGCGCATCGCGAACGCGAGCGCTTCCGAGCGCTCGCGCAACAGCGTGCGCAGCGCATCCGCGATGATCCGGCGGTCGCGCGGATCGCCCAGGCCGAGCGCGGCCCCGTGATCGTATTCGACGGCCGGCGTCGCGAGCGGCGACGCCGGCAGCATGGAGATCCCGCGCATCGGTACCGTGTTCCGTTTCATGTCCACCTCCCGTTGACGGGCGGCCAGGGCGCGACGCCTCACCGCCGGTTCGACCGCGACACCACGTCGATCCACACCGCCAGCACCAGCACCGCGCCCTTGACGATCATCTGCCAGTACGCGTCGACGTCGAGCATCGACATGCCGTTGTCGAGGCTCGCCATCACGAGCGCGCCGATCAGCGCGCCGTACACGGTGCCCGAGCCGCCGCGCATCGACGTGCCGCCGATGAAGCACGCGGCAATCGCGTCGAGTTCGCCCATCGTGCCCGCCGACGGCGAACCGGCCGCGAGCCGCGCGGTGTTCACGATGCCGGCGAACGCGCACATCAGCCCCATCAGCGCGAAGATCGCGAGCTTCACGCGGTCGGTATCGACGCCGGACAGCCGCGTCGCCTCGAGATTCGAGCCCACCGCATAAATGCGCCGGCCGAACACGGTCTGCGTCGCGATCCACGAGAACACACCGAGCAGCGCGAGCAGCAACAGCACCGGCACCGGAATGCCGCCGTAGCGGTCGAGCGTCGCGACGAACGCGAACAGCACGGCCCCCGCGCCCACGATCTTGACGGCGTCCTGCCACAGCGGCGCGACCGCAAGCCGGTAGCGGTGCCGCGTGCCGCGCTGGCGCACGACCAGCAGCGCGACGAGCGCGAACAGCAGCAGCGCGAGGCCGTCGCCGGCCACGCGCGGCAGGTAACCCTGCCCGAGGAACACGAAGCCGTCGGACACCGGGGCGATCGTCGAGCCGCCCGTCACGCCGAGCAGGATTCCGCGAAACGCGAGCATCCCGCCGAGCCCGACGATGAACGACGGCACGCGCCGGTAGGTCGACCACCAGCCGTTGAAAAGCCCGATCAGCACACCGAGCGCGAGCACCGCCGGGACCGTCGCGGCGACGGGCCAGTGGCGGTTCACGTCGAGGATCGCCGCGACGCCGCCGAGCAGCCCGAGCAGCGAGCCGACCGACAGGTCGATCTCGCCCGCGATGATCACGAACACCATTCCGCACGCGAGCATGCCGGTGATCGACATCTGCCGCAGCAGGTTCGACACGTTGCGCGGCGTGACGAACGCGCCGTCGGTCAGCACCGAGAAGAACGCCCAGATCGCCGCGACCGCGAGCAGCAGCGCGAGGATCTTGTAGCGCACGAATACCTGGCGAAGCTGGCTGCCGGTCGAGCGCCCGGCCGGGTGCCCTGCTTCGTGGCCGCTTGAACGGCGCGCATCCGCGTCCTGCGTCGCCGGGGTGGAGGAAGAAAGTTCGGAATTCATGTCGCACTCGTTGCGGTGGGTTCGGTCGGCCGCCGGCCGGATTTCAGCGCGGCGCCGAGGATCTGTTCCTGTGTCAGGCCGTCGTTGACGAAGTCGCCGCGCAGCTCGCCTTCGCCGATCACCAGCACGCGATCGGCGAGCCCGAGCACCTCGGGCATTTCCGACGACACGACGATCAGCGCGACGCCGCGCTTCGCGAGCGCGAACACGAGGCGGTAGATCTCCGCTTTCGCGCCCACGTCGACGCCGCGCGTCGGCTCGTCGAGAATCAGCACCTGCGGCTCGGCCAGCAGCATCTTCGCGAGCACGGCCTTCTGCTGGTTGCCGCCGGACAGGCTCGCGATCGGCAGGAACGGATGCGCGGCACGCACCGACAGCCGCTGCATCTCGGTGCGGATCGCGTCCAGCTCGGCGGCCGCGTCGATCCGCCCGCGCGCCGCGAAGCGCCGCAGCACCGTCAGCGTGATGTTGTGGCCGACACCGAGCTGCGGCACGATGCCGTGGCGCTTGCGGTCCTCGGGCACCATCGCGATGCCCGCGCGGATCGCATCGGCGGGCGTGCGGATCGACAGCGGCCGGCCGTTCATCAGCACGGTCGCCGTGCACGCGCCCGGATACGCGCCGAAGATCGCCTGCATCAGCTCGGTCCGGCCCGCGCCGACGAGCCCCGCGACGCCGAGGATCTCGCCGCGCCGCACGCTGAACGACACGTCGTCCACCCGCTTGCGGCGCGGATTCGTCACGTCGCGGCAGGTGACGTGGCGCGCTTCCAGCACGACGTCGCCGATCTCGTGCGGCTCGCGCGGGTACAAATCGCGAATCTCGCGGCCGACCATCATCGCGATGATCCGGTCGGTCGTCAGCGCGCGCATCGGCTCGGTCGCGACATGGCGGCCGTCGCGGATCACCGTCACCGTGTCGCACACCGCCTCGACCTCGTCGAGCTTGTGCGAGATGTACACGCACGCGACGCCGCGGCGCTTCAGGTCGCGCACGATGTCGAGCAGGATGCGCGTTTCGGACGCGCTCAGCGACGACGAAGGTTCGTCGAGGATCAGCAGCTTCGCGCGCTTGTTCAGCGCCTTCGCGATCTCGATCAGCTGCTGGTGGCCGCCGCCGTAGTTCATCACCGGCTGCGCGACGTTGATCGAGTCGATCCGCAATTCGTGCAGCAGCGCCTCGGCACGCTGCACCATCGCCGCATAGTTCATGCGCCCGCCCGGCAGCGTGATCTCGTTGCCGAGAAAGATGTTCTCGGCCACCGACAGCTCGGGCACGAGCATCAGTTCCTGGTGGATGATCACGATGCCCGCGCGCTCGGTGTCGCGTACGCCGGACGCGACGAGCGGCGCGCCCTCCCAGCGGATCTCGCCCTCCCACGTGCCGTGCGGATACACGCCCGACAGCACCTTCATCAGCGTCGATTTGCCCGCGCCGTTCTCGCCGCACAGCCCCACGCACTCGCCCGGCCGCACCACCAGGTCGATGCCGTCGAGCGCCTTCACGCCGTCGAATTCCTTGACGATGCCGCGCATCGTCAGCAAGGGTTCGGTCATTCGCTCATGCCTCGCAGTGTGCGCGCGGACGCACCGGTGGGCCGCCCGCGCGCCGCGTCGTTACTGGCTCGCCAGCTGCGCCTGGGTATAGAAGCCGTCCTTCACGACGACGTCGACGTTGCGCTTGGTCAACAGCGTCGGCTGCAGCAGCACCGTGTCGACCTTCTTCTTGCCGTTGTCGTATTGCGCGTTGAACGCCGGTTTCGTGCCCTTCGCGAGATCCACCGCGAGTTTCGCCGCTTCGCTCGCGATCAGCTTGAGCGGCTTGTAGACGGTCATCGTCTGCGTGCCGGCGATCACGCGCTTGACCGCCGCGAGATCCGCGTCCTGCCCGGACACCGGCACCTTGCCGGCCAGGTGCTGCGCGGCGAGCGCCTGGATCGCGCCGCCCGCGGTGCCGTCGTTCGACGCGACGATCGCGTCGATCCGGTTGTTGTTCGCGGTCAGCGCATCCTCGACGATCCGCAGCGCGGTCGACGCGCTCCACTCCGGCACCCACTGCTGGCCGACGACCTTGATGTCGCCGCGATCGATCGCCGGCTTCAGCACCTTCAGCTGGCCTTCGCGCAGCATCTTCGCGTTGTTGTCGGTCGGCGCGCCGCCGAGCAGGAAATAGTTGCCCTTCGGCTTCGCGTCGACGACGCCCTGCGCCTGCAGTTCGCCGACCTTCTCGTTGTCGAACGAGATGTATGCGTCGACGTCGGCGTCGAGGATCAGCCGGTCGTACGACACCACCTTGATGCCGGCCTTGCGCGCTTCGGCGACCACGTTGCCGAGCGTCTTCGAGTTGAACGGGACGATCACGATCACGTCCACGCCGCGCGAGATCAGGTTCTCGATCTGCGAGATCTGCCGCGCCTCGCTCGCGTCCGCGGACTGCACGGACACCTTCGCGCCGAGCTTCGTCGCGGCGGCCACGAAATAGTCGCGGTCGCGCGACCAGCGCTCGACGCGCAGGTCGTCGATGCAGAAGCCGATTTCAGGCTTGTCCTTGCTCGCATGCGCGAGCGGTGCGCCCAGTGTCAGGATCGCCAGCGCAGCGGCGCCGGCAAGCGAGCTCAATACCGTACGACGTTTCACGGATTTCATGTCTCCATTCCTCTCTTTATTGGACTACTCCACGAACGCCGGGCAGCCGCCGAAGCCGGTCGCCCATCGTCTTGCCACCGCGTGGCACGGCTTCGTGCGGCCTGTCGCACGCCCGTCACGCGCCTGTCGCAAACACCGGCTCGAGCGCCCGATACAGCGCGCGAAACGTCGGCCGCCGCGCGTCGCGATACCACGCGTGGCGCGCCATGTCGGGCTCCCGCACCGCGACGACGGGCGGCTGCGGGCACACCGCGTCGAGCGGCGCATCCGGTTCGAGCGCGAGATGCGCGAGCCGCGCGGCGCCGAGCGCCGGGCCGACTTCGCCGCCCGCGCGCAAGGTCAGCGCGCGGCCGCTCAGGTCGGCCAGCATCTGCGTCCAGTACGCGCTGCGCGAGCCGCCGCCGATCACCGTAATGCCGTCGGGCGCGAGCCCGGCCGCATGCAGCGCGTCGATCCCGTCGAGCAGCGCGAAGCCGACGCCTTCGAGCGTCGCGTTCGCGAGATCCGCGCGCCGCGTATCGGGCGTCATCCCGTAGAACACGCCCTTCGCATTCACGTCGTTGTGCGGCGTGCGCTCGCCGCTCAGGTAAGGCAGGAACCACGGGCGCTCCGCGCGTGCGTTCGCTTCCGCGTCGGCGAGCAGCGCGGCAACGCCGTCGTAGCCGGCCAGCTGCGCGGTGAAATCGACGCAGCCGGCCGCGTTCAGCATCACCGACATCAGGTGCCAGGTGCGCGGCAACGCGTGACAGAAACTGTGAACCGCCGATTCCGGATTCGCGCGAAAACCGTCCGACACCGCGAAGTAGACGCCCGACGTGCCGAGCGACAGCAGCGCGTCGCCGGGCCGCACGATGCCGACGCCCACCGCGCCGGCCGCGTTGTCGCCGCCGCCCGCGACGACCGGGATCTCGCGCAGCCCGAGCGCGCGTGCGACGGCCGGCAGCAGCGTGCCGGTAATGCGGTTGCCTTCGAACACGGCGGGCATCTGCGCGCGCGAGAGCCCGCATGCGGCGAGCAGCGTGTCGTCGTAATCGCGCTTCGCGACATCGAGCCAGAGCGTGCCGGCCGCATCCGACGGATCGGTCGCGAACGCGCCGGTCAACCGGTAGCGCAGATAATCCTTCGGCAGCAGCACATGGGCGATCCGCGCGAACACGTCCGGCTCGTGCCGGCGCACCCACAGCAGCTTCGGCGCGGTAAAGCCCGGCATCGCGAGATTGCCGGCGACGGCGCGCAGCGTGGGCGCGCGCCGCTCGAGTTCCGCGCACTCCGCATCCGCGCGGCCGTCGTTCCACAGGATCGCGGGGCGCAGCACGTCGCCCTGCGCATCGAGCAGCGTCGCGCCGTGCATCTGCCCGGTCAGGCCGAGCGCATCGACGGCGCGCGGATCGATGCCGGCCGCGCGCGCATCGGCGACGAGCGCCGCCAGCGCGCCGCACGCCGCGTCCCACCAGTCGCGCGGCGCCTGTTCGGACCAGCGCGGCCGAGGCCGGCTCACCGCCAGCGGCCGGCTCGCGCTGGCCCGCACAACGCCGTCGCGGTCGAGCAGCACGGCCTTCACGCCCGACGTACCGAGGTCGACTCCGATGTACATGGCGTCAGCGCAGCCCGTAGATGGCCTGGTTCACGATGTTCTCGAGCCGCTCCTGCCCGCCGCTCGCATGCTGCGGGTTCACGCCGCGCGCGAGCGCGTCGGCGGCGAGCGACTCCAGCGTATAGCCGCCCGACAGGATCTCGCGGCCGAACGCGCTGTCCCACTGCGCGTAGCGCTGCCGGCGCAGCGCGTCGAGCCGGTCGTTCGCGACCAGCACGGCGGCGCGCTCGAGCGCGAGCGCCAGCACGTCGATCGCGCCCACGTGGCCGTGGAACAGGTCTTCCGGATCGACGCTCTGGCGCCGCACCTTCGCGTCGAAGTTCATGCCGCCGGTGGTGAAGCCGCCGTGGCGCAGGATCTCGTAGAACGCGAGGGTCAGCTCCTCGACGCTGTTCGGGAACTGGTCGGTGTCCCAGCCGTTCTGCGGATCGCCGCGATTCGCATCGACGCTGCCGAACACGCCGAGCGCGAATGCGTTCGCGATCTCGTGATGGAACGAATGGCCGGCGAGCGTCGCGTGGTTCGCCTCGATGTTCACGCGGATCTCGTTCTGCAATCCGAATTGCGTGAGGAAACCGTGCACGGTCGCGACGTCGTAGTCGTACTGGTGCTTGGTCGGCTCCTGCGGCTTCGGCTCGATCAGCAGCGCGCCCTTGAAGCCGATCCGGTGCTTGTGCTCGACGACCATCGACAGGAAGCGCGCGAACTGCTCGCGCTCGCGCACGAGATCGGTATTGAGCAGCGTCTCGTAGCCTTCGCGGCCGCCCCACAGCACGTAGTTCTCGCCGCCGAGCCGGTGCGTCGCGTCGAGCGCGTGGCGCACCTGGGTCGCCGCCCACGCGAACACGTCGGGATTCGGGTTGGTCGCCGCGCCCGCCGCGAAGCGCGGATGCGAGAACAGGTTCGCGGTGCCCCACAGCAGCCGCACGCCGGTGCCCTGCTGACGCTCGCCCAGGTAGTCCGTCATCCGCGCGAAGTTCTCGACGTACTCGCGCAGGCTGTCGCCTTCCGGCGCGACGTCGGTGTCGTGGAACGTATAGAACGGCGTGCTGAGCTTCGTGAAGAACTCGAACGCCGCATCCGCCTTCTGCCGCGCCCGCTCGAGCGGGTCGCCCGGCTGCTGCCACGGCCGCCGGAACGCGCCCTGGCCGAACATGTCGTGCCCCGGCCACACGAACGTATGCCAGTAGCACACCGCGATGCGCAAGTGCTCCTCGAGCGTCTTGCCGAGCACCTGCTTCGTGCGGTCGTAATGGCGGTAGGCAAGCGGGTTGTCCGATTGCGGACCTTCGTAGCGAATCGCGGGAATCTGTTCGAAATACGACATGGCGTCTCCGTCCGGTTTCTTGTTGCAGTGCGGCGCGCGGCGCGTTGGCGTGCGGGCCGAATTCGGTCTGGCTGGATCGTGCCCG
>Ga0209566_100870_pt1 | contig 14811 bp, 8 predicted proteins | sample Araplavi_mTSA_r2_2_FD_184287 | JGI IMG/M metagenome (GOLD analysis project Ga0209566, IMG submission 184287) | Arabidopsis root microbial communities from North Carolina, USA - plate scrape CL_Cvi_mTSA_r2 (SPAdes) (version 2) | ecosystem: Host-associated > Plants > Roots > Endosphere | place: USA...
CTCGCCGCGTCCGGCACGTATCGCGTCGCAGGCATCCTGGGGCAAGGCAGCGCGCGTACCGCCGCGCTGGCCGCGCGCGTCGGCGCGCCCGTGTTCGACCGTCCGGAAGCGTTGCCCGACGACGTGCGCGCTGCGTGCGTCGCGGTCGGCGGCGCGGCGCGCGGCACCGACGGGGCCGCGCTCGCGTGCCGGCTGCTCGAGCGCGGGATCGACGTCGTGATCGAGCATCCGCTGCTGCCCGACGAATGGGACCGCGTGCTGCGCACCGCGTCGCGTCATGGCCGGCGCTGCCTGCTCAACAGTTTCTATCCGAACCTGCCGGTCGTCTCCCGCTTCATCGCCGTCGCGCGACGGCTGCGTGAAACGAGCGCGCCCGTGCATGCGGATGTCGTGTGTTCGGTGCAGGCCAGTTACGCGGCGCTCGACGTGCTCGCCGCCGCGCTGCAGGGTGTGGGCCCGTGGTCGGTCGAGCCGGTCGGGCCGGCACTGTCGTCGATGCGCGAATGCGCGATGGTGCTCGCCGAAACGCCGGTCTCGCTGCGCGTGCACAACGAGATGGCGGCGGCCGACGACGGCCGGATGAGCATGCTGTTCAGCATCACGCTGACGACGGACGCCGGCACGTGGACGCTCGCGTCGCCGCATGGCCCGCTGTGGTGGGCGCCCGCGCTTCGCGAACCGGCGACGGACGACGACGGGCTGTTCCCGATCTTCGGCGACGCGGCGGGCGACGACATGCCGAGCATCCAGATCTGCGACGATGCGCGCGATACGTGGGGCGCGATTCATGCCCGCAGCTGGCCGCAGGCGGCCGTGCGCGCGGTCGACCGGCTCGTGTCGGGCGAAGGGTTGCACGCGTGCAACCAGCGCAGCATCGACGTGACGCGCGTCTGGCAGCAACTGACGATGCAGCTCGGTTTTCCGGAGCAGCCGCCGGGCGACGCGTGCGCGGCCACGCTCGGCATGCTGCTGGAGCGTGCCGCATGAAGGGGCCGTTGCTTTCGATGTTGCGGCCGTTCGCGGCGCCGCTTGCGGCGGCGGTCGTGCTGCAGGCGCTGGCGGGTGTCGCGTCGCTCGTGCCGTGGCTCGCGCTCGGCCGTATCGCCGACGCATGGCGCGCGACGGCACAGCTCGACGCGACGGCGCGCGGCTGGCTCGTCGCGGCCGTGGTGGCCGGCGTGTGCTGGCTGGGCGGCCAGACGGTCGCGCTGCACCTGACCCACCGCGTCGACGCCGATCTCGCCGACCGCTTGCGCAGGCGGCTCGCCGATCATCTGCAACGCTTGCCGCTCGGCTGGTTCGCGCGCGCCGGCAGCGATCGCGTCGCGCGTCACGTCGACCAGGACGTGCGCGCGCTGCACCAGCTCGTCGCGCACGCGCCGGCCGACGTCACGCAACTCGTCGTCGTGCCGTGCGCGGCGCTGGCGTGCCTGCTTTACCTGAATCCCGGGCTGCTCGCCTTTGCGCTGGTCCCGCTCGTCGCGGGCGCCGCGCTGTTCCGCTGGATGCGCTCGGCGCGGTTCGTACCGGCCGTCGCGGCGCGCAACGCGGCACTCGAACAGCTGATGGGCGATTACGCGCAGCTCGCGCAGAACCCGGCGCTCGTGCGGCAGTATCCGGGCGCCGGCATCGAGGCGGCCGCGCTCGCGTCGACCGGGCGCTTCGACCAGGCGTTTTCGGCGTGGGTCGGCCGCGTCGGCGGACCCGGTGCCTGCACGCAGGTGCTGCTCGGCACGCCGTTCCTGCTCGCGTGGGTCGTGTTCGGCGCGACGTGGCTCACGGCCGGCCGCCTGCCGGTCGGCGAACTGTGTGCGTTCGCGCTGCTGATCTGGGCGGTTGCCGCGCCGGTGCGGGCGCTCGGCCACGGTGCCGACGCGTTGCGCGAAGCACGCGCGGCCGCTGCGCGCCTCGATGCGTTGCTCGCGCAGCCGGGCCTGTCCGAGCCGGCCGACGGCGCGGCGCAGGTGCCGCGCGATGCGTCGATCGAGCTGCGCGGCGTGAGCGTCGACATCGACGGCACGCCGATCCTGCGCGACATCGACGCGACGGTCGCGGCGGGCACGACCACCGCGATCGTCGGGCCGTCGGGTGCGGGCAAGAGCACGCTGCTGATGCTGCTCGCGCGCTTCATGGATCCCGACCGCGGCACGGTGCGGCTCGGCGGCGCCGATCTGCGGCTGCTCGCGCCGGACACGCGGCGCGAGCAGGTGGCGATGGTGTTCCAGCAGGCCGCCGCGCTCGACGTGTCGATCGCCGCGAACATCGCGCTTTACCGGCCCGATGCCGATCACGACGCGATTCGCGCGGCCGCGCGCGCGGCCTGTCTCGACGAACGCATCGATGCGTTGCCGGGCGGCTACGGTTGCGTGTGCGGGCGCGACGTGCGGCTGTCCGGCGGCGAGCTGCAGCGGCTGGCGATTGCGCGTGCGCTGCTGTCGACGGCGCCGCTGTTGTTGCTCGACGAACCGGCGTCGGCGCTCGATCCGCAAACCGGGCGTGCATTGCGCAATGCGCTGCGCGGCGACGCGCGCACGCGCGTGATCGTCAGCCACGATCTCGACGCGATCCGGCAGGCGGACCAGATTCTCGTGATGGATCGCGGCCGCATCGTCGAGCACGGCACGCATGCGGCGCTGCTGGCCGCGTGCGGGTTGTATGCACGGCTGTGGCGCGAACGCGGTGCCGCGGATGGGGAGGCCGCATGATGATGAAATCGCTCAAACGTTTGCAGTGCCTGCCATCCGGCACACGCCGCGCGCTGTGGCGCGGGGTCGGCTTGGCGATGGCGGCCGCGTTGCTCGACGGCGCCTGCGGGTTGCTGCTCGTGCCGTTGATCCGCGCGTGGTTCGCCGGCGCGCAGGCAGCCGTGTTGCACTGGACGATCGTGCTCGGTGCGCTGACCCTGTGCCACGCATTCGTGCTGTACGTCGCGCAGCGCGGCGGCTATCGCGCGGGCGGCGCGCTCGCGGCCGGTCTCGTGGAACGCCTCGTGCGGCACCTGCCGCGCATCGCGTCGTGGCAGACCGTGCGCGACAGTCATCCGGCCGGGCTGCTGCGCGGGCCGGTCATGCAGGCGATGGGGATTCCGGCGCACCTGCTCGGGCCGCTGATCGGCGCGGTCGTGACGCCGCTTGCGGTCGTCGCCGGGCTCGCGTGGATCGACTGGCGCATCGCGCTGTGCCTCGCGGCAGCCGCCGTGTTGCTGTTCGCACTGCTCGAGCGCGGCGGCACGCGCACCCTTGCGTTCGAGCAGGCGCGCGCGTCCGGCGATCGCGACATGGCCGTGCAGCTTCAGACCTTCGCCGCGCATCAGGGGCTGCTGCGCTTCGCGGGCCGGGAAGGCGACGCGCGCGCGGCGCTGCAGCACGCGTTCGACGCGCAGCATCGCCGCACGCGCGCGCTGATGCGCCGCTCGCTGCCGATCGAACTCGGCTTCGCGGGCGCGGTGCAGGGCGTGTTCGTCGCGATGCTGGCCGGCGGCGCATGGGCCGTCTCGGCGGGCCGGCTCGATGCCGCGACGGCCGTGGCGGTGCTCGTGCTGCTCGTGCGTTTCATCGAACCGCTCGCGCAGCTCACGCAGCTCGATCAGGCGCTGCGCGGCGCCTGGCGCGCGCTCGACACCGTGCTCGCGGTGCTGCATGCGCCGCGTTTCGACAGCCCCAACCGTGGCACGCCGGTACACGACGCGAGTGTCGACGCGGTGCGCGTCGGCTACCGTTCGCCCGCCGGCGCGACGCTGCTGGACGGCGTCGACCTGCATTGCCCGGCGGGCGGTTTCGTCGCGATCGTCGGCCCCACGGGTGCCGGCAAGAGCACGCTGCTCGGCTTGCTCGCGCGGCTCGACGATCCGGGCGCCGGGCGCGTGCTGCTCGGCCGCGCCGATGTGCGGCACCTGAGCGAGGCGACACTCGCGGCGACGCGCAACCTCGTGTTCCAGGACAACGGGCTGTTTCGCGGCAGCCTCGCGTGGAACGTGCGGATGGGCCGCCCGGACGCGACCGATGCCGAACTGCGCGACGCGCTCGACGCGGTCGGCCTGCTGCATGACGCCGAGCGCTTGCCGGACGGGCTCGAATCCGACGTGGGGCCCGGCGGCCAGTTGCTGTCGGGCGGGCAGCGCCAGCGGGCGTGTCTGGCGCGCGCGCTGCTGTCGCGTGCGCCGGTGCTGATGTTCGACGAGCCGACCGCGAGCCTCGACGAATCGAGTGCGCGGCGCGTGCGCGACAGCCTCGTCGCGCTGCGCGGGCAGCGCACGCGCATCGTCGTCACCCACCAGCCGGCGCTCGCGGCGGCTGCCGACACGATCGTCGTGCTCGATGCGGGCCGCGTGCGGGCGACCGGCACGCACGCGCAGCTTGTCCAGGCCGACGCGTGGTACGCGACTTTCGCCCGCGCCGGGCAACTCCCCGACGGGCTTGCACCGGCCGAGGCGGACGCGGAAGCCCGGCCGGCCGAATCCGAACACTGACGTGAACAATGCGGGCCGGCGTGCCCGGAATCGATAGGAAAAGCCCCTCGATCGAAAAATGGCCTGCCGGTTCTATTTGATAATGAGAATGATTATCAAATACGGGGGCGTGAATGCGGTACGAGGTGCTGGAACCTGGGAGATCGATGACGAAGGGCGCGCGCGTCGCCCGTTTGGGGCGAGGGCGCTGGCGCCCGTCGCTGTATCTCGGCCTGCTGATCGCCGCGCATCCGGCGGCGGCGTTCGCCGATGCGGCGCCGGCGGCCGGCGCGGAAGTCCGGAAGGAGGAAGCGACCGCCGTGAAGCCTGCCGCGGGCGAGCTGAAGGCGATTTCCGTGACCGGGTCGCGCGGCGTGGCCGACGATCCGGCCGTGGCGACGGTCGGCAAGATGCCGCTGGCGTTGCGGGAGATTCCGCAGTCGGTCAGCGTGACGACGCGCGAACGGATCGACCAGCAGAACCTGTACTCGCTCGACGAGGTGATGCAGCAATCGGCGGGCGTGACCGTGCAGCCGTACGTGCTGCTCACCACCGCGTATTTCGTGCGCGGCTTCAAGGTCGATTCGTTCGAATTCGACGGCGTGCCGGTGGTGATCGGCGACATGGCGAGCGCGCCGCAGGACATCTCCGTGTACGAACGCGTGGAGATCCTGCGCGGCACGAACGGCCTGCTGCACGGCTCGGGCAACCCGGCCGCGACGGTCAACCTCGTGCGCAAGCGGCCGCAGTACCAGTTCTCCGCGAACGCGAGCGTGAGCGTCGGCAGCTGGGACCGCTACCGCGCGGAAGCCGACATCGGCGGCCCGCTCAATGCGGCCGGCACCGTGCGCAGCCGGCTCGTCGCCGCATACGAGGATCGTCATTTCTTCTACGACCACGCGAAACAGGACACGCGCTCGATCTACGGCATCACGGAAGTCGACGTGACGCGCGACACGCTGCTCACGTTCGGCGCGCAGTACCAGACGACGCGCTCGGTGCCCGACATGTCCGGCGTGCCGATGGCGCGCGACGGGTCGAGCCTCGGCTTGTCGCGCTCGACGTTCCTCGACACCGCGTGGGGCCACTTCGACTGGGACACGACGCGCGCGTTCGCGTCGGTCGAGCAGAAGCTCGGCGCCGGCTGGAAGGCGAAGGTCAGCGGCGAATACCAGAGCGTGCGCTCCGACCTGAAATACGCGGGCTCGTACGGTGCGATCGATCCGTCGACCGGTGCGGGCGGCGCGCTGATGGGCGGCGCGTACCGGTTCAGCAGCTACAGCCGCAGCATCGATGCGAACGTGCAGGGCCCGGTGCATGCGTTCGGGCTGACGCACGACCTGCTGTTCGGCGTGACCTACGCGAACAGCAGCAGCGGGCAGATGTCGGCGCAGCTGCTCGGCAACGTGGCCGGCATGCCGGTGAACGTCTACCGCTGGAACCCGAGCAGCGTGCCCGAGCCGGGCGTCGGCCCGTACCAGCAGTCGCAGCAGAACGACGTGTCGCAGAAGGGCGTGTATGGGCTCGGCCGCATCAAGCTCGCGGAACCCGTCACGCTCGTGCTCGGCGGCCGGATGAGCTGGTGGAACCAGGACAGCCTCGGCGCGCACTACAACACCGGCCACCAGTTCACCCCGTACGGCGGGCTGATCTGGGATTTCGCGCGCGACTGGTCGTGGTACGCGAGCTATGCGGAAGTGTTTCAGCCGCAAACCAAGTCGATGTGGGGCGGCGGCATCCTGACGCCGGTGAAGGGGCGCACCTACGAGACGGGCGTGAAGGGCGAGCTGGCGGGCGGCAAGCTGAACGTGTCGCTCGCGGCGTTCCGCATCGATCTCGACAACAATCCGCAGGTCGATCTCGCGCATCCGTGCGCGGGGCCGAACTGCTACTACGTGAACGGCGGCAGCGTGCGCAGCCAGGGCTTCGAGTTCGAGGCGAACGGCCGCATCACGCCGTGGTGGAGCGTGTGGGCGAGCTATACGTACGACACGATGCGCTATGCGGACAACCTCGCGAACGCGGGCACGTTCGCGCCGCTGCTGAACCCGCGCCACCTGTTCCGGCTGTGGACCAACTACGACCTGCCGTGGCAGGAGCGGCGCTGGAGCGTCGGCGGCGGCGTGCAGGTGCAGAGCAATTACTCGGCGCAGGCGAACGGCGTCACGATGAGCCAGGGCGGCTACGCGCTCGCCAGCGTGCGGCTCGGCTATCGCTACGACAAGCACTGGAGCGCGGCCGTCAACGTGAACAACCTGTTCGACCGCAAGTACTACCTGAGCCTGAGCCAGCCGGGCTGGAACAACCGCTACGGGGAACCGCGCAACGTGATGCTGACCGTGCGCGGGCAGTTCTGATGGCGGGCGGCTGGGGGACGCGGGCGGCGCTCGCGATCGCAGGCGTGCTGCCGGGCGCGGTCGCGCTGGCGGTCACGCTGGCCCGTCATTACCCGGCCGACGGCCTGAACCGGCTCTACGCGGCGGTGCTGCTGTCGCTGGCCGCGGGTGTCGCCGCGCTGCTGTGGGTGCTCGTCGCGCCCGGGCCGCGGCAGGCCGCGTGGCGCGCCTGCCTGTGGCTCGCGGTGCTCGTGCCGTGCGCGATGTTCTGGGGAGGGCGCTGACATGGACGCTTCATCGCGTTCGCGCTGGCGCGCGCTGCATCGCGGCGCCGGTGCGCTGTTCGGCGTGGTGCTGTTCGTCGTGCTGTTCAGCGGCACGTGGAGTCTCGCGACCGATTCGATGCAGGGCTGGTGGCGGCCGCCTCCGGTCGCCGTCGCGCGGCCGGCACTGCCGCTCGATGCGCTCGTCGCGCGCGCGGCGGCGCTCGGCGTGCCGTTGCGCGATGCGCGCATCGTGCTGCCGCAACCGGACGATCCGGCGATCCGTTTCTGCGACGCACGCCAGGGCTGCACGCTGGCGCTCGACCCGGCGACGGGCGAGCGGCTGGCCGACGGCGGACGCGCGGCGTTGCTCGTCACGCTGCACAAGACACTGTTCGCGGGCTTTCCCGGGCGGATCTTCGTCAGCCTGTGGGGGATCGTGCTGCTCGTGCTCATCGTCGCGGGCCTGGTCGTGCATCACCGGCGCTGGCCTGCTGCCGCGCGCATCCGGCGCGGCAGCGGGCTGCGCGCCGCGCTGTTCGACCTGCACGCGTGGATCGGCCTGTGGGGCTCGCCGTGGCTCGTGCTGTTCGCGTTCACCGGCGCGTTGTCGGGGCTGGGCGCGCTCGGCACGGTGTCGCTTGCGGGCGTCGCGTATCCGGGGCAGCCGCAGCGCGCGTTCGCCGAGCTGCTCGGCGGGCCGCCGCCGACTGCCGCCGGCGGCGCGTGGCAACGCGCACCCGATCTCGAGGCGCTGCTGCGGCGCGATGCGGTGCGCACGCCGGATTTCCGGCGCGAAGCCGTCGTGTTGCATCGGTGGGGCGACGTGAACGCGCGTGTCGAGATTGCCGGGACGACCGCCGGCCTGCCGAGCACGGCGCTGTTCGAGCGTCACCTGTATCGCGCGGTGGACGGGCAATGGCTCGCGGACGCCACGTCGCGCGGCCGAGGCTTCTGGTTGCGCGCGTTCATCGCGGTGCAGCCGCTGCATTTCGCGCAATACGGCTGGGTCGGTGCGATGGGCGGCGTGCTGCGCGTGCTGCATTTCCTGATGGGACTCGCGGCGTGCGCACTCTGCGCGACGGGGCTGCATCTGTGGATCGAGCGGCGGCGGGCGCAGCACGACCGCTCGGCGAACGTGCTGGCCGCGGTCGCCGTCGGCGCTTGCGGCGGGCTGGTGCTGGCGGGCGGCGCCCTGCTGCTCGCGGGGCGTGCGCTGCCCGCCGGCGTGCACGTCGACCATGTGCTCGCGATGCTGTTCTGGGCCGTGTGGGGCGGCGCGTTCGCGCTCGCGGCCTGCGTGGCCGATCGCGCGGCCTGGCTGCGCACGCTGATGCGTGCGGCCGGCGCCGCTTACGGGCTGGCAGGGGCGATGCATTGCGCGATCGCGCTGCTCGGCGCGGGCGAACCCGTGTACTGGCCGATCGACGCGGCCCTCGTCGCGTTCGGCGCATTGCTGCTGCGTGCCGCGCGCCGTCCGCGCCGCGATGCGTTGCGGCCCGCGCGCGTGCCGGCCGGTGCCGAACCTTTTTAATTTCATGCAACTGGAGACTTCGATGCGCGATCTGCTCGAACATCGCCGCCTGGTCATCACGATCACGCTGCTTTACCTGTCACAGGGAATCCCGATCGGCATCGCGATGGATGCGATGCCGACCCTGCTGCGCCACGACGGCGCACCGCTTCATGCACTGGCGTTCCTGCCGCTCGTCGGTTTGCCGTGGGTCGTGAAGTTCCTGTGGGCGCCTGTCGTCGACAACCGCTGGTCGCCGCGCATCGGCCGGCGGCGCAGCTGGATGCTGCCGATGCAGACGCTCGTGGTGCTCTGCCTCGGCAGCCTCGCGCAGATCGGGATGACCGTCGCGACGGCCGGATGGGCGGTCGGCCTGCTGGCCGTCGCGTCGCTTGCGAGCGCGACCCAGGACATCGCGAACGACGGGATGGCCGCCGAACACTTCAGCGGCGACACGCTCGCGAAGATCAACGCGATCCAGATCGCGGGCGTGATGATCGGCTTCTTCGGCGGCGGCGCCGGCACGTTGACGCTGATCGGCCTGTTCGGCCAGCGGGCCGCGTTTCTCGCGCTGGCGGCCGTGCCGCTCGCGAGCCTGGTTTGCGTGCTGTGGGTGTTGCCGCGCGATGCGGATCGTGCGCGCGCGAAGCCCGAGCATGATGCGAGCCTCGTCCGTTTCGCGAAGCGGCCGCGCTCGTGGTCGCTGCTGTCGCTTGCGCTGCTGTCGGCGATGACGGCCGTATCGGGCTTCGGCCTGTCGAAGCTGTTCCTCAACGACGCGGGCTGGACGCTCGACGCGATCGGCAAGCTCGGCATGGCCGGCGGCATCGTGACGGTCGTGCTCGGTTGCGGCGGCGGTGCGTGGCTCGTGAGGCGGCTCGGGTTGTGGCGTGCGTTTACGGCCGGCGTGAGCTGTGCGGGCGCGGCCGCGCTGCTGTGGTTCGCGCAGGCGGGCGGGTGGCTGCCGGTGTCGCCGTCGTGGGCATGGCTGTGCACGGTACTCGGTTCGCTGGCGACCGGGATCACGTCGGTGTCGATCATGACGGCCGGCATGCGCTTCGCGGGCGGCAGCGACCAGGCCGGCACCGACGTGACGGCCGTGCAGAGCACGCGCGACCTCGGCGAGCTGATCGCGTCGTCGACGATTCTGTCGCTCACCGCGAAGGTCGGTTATACGGGCGGGTTTCTCACGGGCGCCGCGCTGGCGGTGCTCGCGGCGCTGATCGCGATGCGGCTGAAGCGGCGCGAGTCGGCGTATGCGGTGAAGGGGGATGATGCGCTGGCGTCGTGATCGACGCGCGGCCGGCCTGATGCGTCACGTCTTGAAGCTCGCGACGGATGACCGGATCGCGCGGGGCGCTCACCGCGCCCATTACGTCTGTTGCGTCGGTTACGCCCGTGCCAGCCGGCGCGCAGCCAGCAGCCCGAGCACGAGCAGCACCGCGACGTAAGCGGCGACGCCCGTCCACGCGCCGTGTTGCCAGAACGTGCCGCCGATCGACCCGAGCACGCTCGACCCGAGATAGTACGCAAGCAGGTACAGCGACGCGGCGTGCCCCTTCGCGGCCCCCGCGAGGTAGCCCACCCAGCCGCTCGCGACCGAGTGGGCAATGAAGAAGCCGATCGTCACGAGCACGATGCCGACGACGATCGCGGCGAGCGAATGCGACAGCGTCAGCGCGAGGCCCGCCGCGAACACGAGCACGCCGCTGACGAGCACCGGTGCGCGTCCGAGACGGTCGGCGAGCGCGCCGGCGCTCGATGACGACACCATCCCGAACAGGTAGGCGCCGAAGATCAGCCCGCACGCGGTCGCACTCAGGTTGAACGGGGCCGCGGTGAGCCGGAAGCCCGCATAGTTGTAGATCGTCACGAACGCGCCCATCACCAGGAAGCCGATCGCGAACACGAACGGGAGCCGCGCGTGACGCAGTTGCTCGCCCCACAGCCGGACGTGATGGCGCAGCGTCAGGTCGGTGCGCTTCACGAAGCGCCGCGACGGCGGCAGCAGCATCACGAACGCGGCCGCCGCGACCAGGTCGACGACACCGATCGTCAGCATCGCCGTGCGCCACGAGAAGTGCTCTTCCAGCATGCTCATGCCGATCCGTCCGACCATGCCGCCGAACGCGGTTCCGCCGACATAGAGCCCCATCGAGAAACCGAGCCCTTCCGACGCGATTTCCTCGGCGAGATACGCCATCGCGACAGCCGGGACGCCGCCCAGCGCGAAACCTTCCAGCGCGCGCCAGACCAGCAGCAGGTTCCAGTCGGGCGACAGCGCGGCGAGCACGTTGAACAGCGCGGCGAGCGTCATCGACGCGAACATCAGCCCGCGCCGCCCGACGCGTTCGGACAGCGCGCCGGCGCACAGAATGGAGATCGCCAGCATCCCGGTCGACAGCGACAACGAGAGCGAACTCGAGGCCGCGCCGAGGCCGAACTCGCGTGCGAACGCGGGAAGCAGCGGCTGGACGCAGTACAGCAGCGAGAACGTGGAAAAACCGGCAAGGAAGAGCGCCAGAGCGATGCGCTTGTAGGCGGCCGAACGCGGGGAAACGCCGGCGGGCAGCGCATCGGGCGTGGCCTGTTGCGCGCCGGGCAGGGCACGGGAAAGCGAAGGGGAGGACATGACTGCGCTCGATGTGCGAAGGAACGCCTGAATTCTTGCGCACGGTCATGTATATGTCCAATATATGAAAGTAACCGCAGCGATATGTTTAACCACTGGCTGGTGAACCCACCCGGCACACCGTGAGAGCACGTACGAATGGAACTCCGGCATCTCCGTTATTTTCTGGCCGTGGCGGCCGCGTCGAATTTCACCAAGGCTGCCGAGGCGCTCGGCATCGGGCAGCCGCCGTTGAGCCAGCAGATCAAGGCGCTCGAAAGCGAGCTCGATGTGGAACTGTTCAGGCGGACCGCGCGCGGCGCCGAGCTGACGCTGGCGGGCGAGGTCTTCGCGCAGGAAGCGCGCCGCGTGCTCGACGCCGCCGAGCGTGCGGTGCGCGCGGCAAGGCGGGCCGCGCGCGGGGAAACCGGGCATCTGCGCGTGGGTTTCACCGGGACGGCGGCGTTCAATTCGAAAGTGTCGGACCTGATCCGGCGCTTTCGGGAAGCGTTTCCGGATGCCGAGCTGACGTTGCAGGAGGCCGCGTCGCGGATGCTGCTGGAGGCGCTGGAGGCCGGGCACCTCGACGTCGCGATCGTGCGGCCGGCACGCCGGGCCGCCGCGACGTTGCGGATGCTCGACTGGGACGACGAACCGATGTTCGTCGCGCTGCCCGTTGCGCACCGGCTGGCGCAGCGGCGGCGGATCGATCTGGTGGAGCTGGCTGACGAGTCGTTCGTGCAGGTGCCGAGGGAGGCCGGCGGCGCGCTGTTCGACCATATCGTCGCCGCATGCAATGCCGCCGGGTTCGAGCCGCGCATGGCGCAGCCTGCGCCGCAAATGGCGTCCGCGGTGACGCTGGTTGCGGCCGGGCTCGGCGTGTCGGTCGTGCCGAAGGCGATTACGCAGGTGCAGGTTGCCGGAGTCGTCTATCGGCCGTTGGCAGGGGATGCGTTGCGGGCGCGGCTCGCCATTGCGTCACGATGCGATGAATCGTCGGCGGTGGTCCGGAATTTTCTGATGCTGGCGGAGGAGGATGGGGCGGCGTGAGGGCCGCGGAAACAAAAACCGCGAAGCCATGTGCCGTCGCGTTTTTCGAACATGCTTGAAGAGCGATGATGTTGTATTCGACGGGATGTTGGCCTTCGCATTTGAATGAATTCAATATCGACGAAGAAGTACTTTTGTTAATTGGCGTGCGCTGCCGTCTGCAATCTGTCGATGTTGATCGCGAGATGAAAATGAAGGATGGATTCTGGAATTTTCAATCGATGATCGTCGTGACCGGTTGTGGAGCTTGTCGGTGAGGAATTCACTATTCATTCGCTGCACCACGCATAAGAGGGTTGCCTGCTTGCCAGGAAATTGACGTTGATTTCAATTTCACCGGCACGCAGGTCGATGATGGGGGGGCACGGGAGATCTCTGTTGCCCAATGGCTGGAATTTCCTTGTCGTTCGCCACGATCACGACCTGCCAGGCACCGACCGGGTGGTGGGAAGCCGATCGATGTCATCAGGGAGCACTTCGCCGGTTCATGCGGACTGCAGCGGCGGCCATGCTGACATCGGTGCCAGCGACGACAACCTGATCAAGCGTCGAGTATTACGAATCTGTTTTTCTGTCATATAAATTGAAAAGAAATAGAAAGACGATCGTTTGGCAATTTGAATGATTCTGTCATCAAAATGCGAAACTCGGTTCTTTAATACTTCGTGTATCAACTTTTACGTGATCTTTTTGTTGTTTTCGCGAGCCGGGTACATTCTCACGACTCGTTGCTGCCGCTAGAATTGCGGCGGCATGACGGGAAGCCGTTCCCGTGAGAGTGCAGGCCGCTGCGGGCTTGCAAAGAACAAGAAGACGGATAACGAATGAACATGAACGAAGTGGCTCAGGCGATTCGTGGCGGCCTGATCCAGCAGGACCGCCTGCTCAAGACAAGCATTCCGGCGTTGCCGGAGAATGCGCTGGTGCCACGACGAGCCGTGACTTGTTCCGAACTTGGCCGTGACTACAGCGTCACGCTCGATATGGTATCCACGGCAGGCGACGTCGAGCTGAAAACGCTGATTGCCCAGCCGATGACACTCTGGATTCAGCAAGCGAACAAGTCCTATCGACCGCTCAACGGTTACATTCATACGGCTCGCAGACTGGGTGCCGACGGCAGCCTTTCGAGCTATCAATTGACCTTCGCTTCGTGGATGCATTTCCTCAAGTTCCGCAGCGATATGCGGTACTGGCAGGACAAGAGCGTCGACACCATCATCACGGACGTATTCAATGCGCATCCGCAAGCCCAAGGGCAATTCGAATTTGCTTTATTGAAGCCGCTGCCTCCGCGTTCGTATTGCCGCCAGAGCGAGACTGACTGGAATTTTGTCCATCGGTTGCTGGAGGAGGAGGGGCTGTTCGGTTTCTGGCGGCAGGACAAAGACGGGAAGTCGCATCGACTCGTCGTGACCGACGACGTCTACTCGCTCGATGAGATGTCTCCCAATTCAGTCGGTTTCTCCAGATCGGGTACGGGTGGAGAAACGGATGCTTTTACGCAGTGGGCGGGTTCGCGGACATTGCAAAGTGCGGTGCACACCACACGCACGTTCGACTACAAAGCGCCTTCGTCCTTCGCCAATCCCAAAGGCACGACGTTGCCGACGATGTCCGGCCAGGGGAGTTTGCCGGAGCAGGCCGAAGTTTACGAATACACGGGCGCTTATACGTATTTGGATCGCAATCGCGGTGAGCATCTCTCGAAGATGCACCTGGAGGAATGGGAGTCCCGGGCAAAGCGATTTTTCGGCGTGGGCGGCGTGCGGGGGATCGATGCCGGCTGCCGTTTCGTGTTGACCGGGCATCCGGAGCATGACCGCGATTCGGCAGCTCAGCGTGAATTCGCCGCAATCAAGGTGCATCGGTATATCGAGAACAACCTGCCGCTGTCGAGTCATGAATCGAGTTTTCCGTACAGCCTGCAGGGCGAACTCGCCCAGGCCAAGCTCGCGCAGGCGGGCGGAGTCGTTGCACACGCTGACGGTTCAGTCGGCTTTTATCGGGTGGAGGTCGAGGCGCAGCGTGTGACGGTCCCGTATCGGAGCCCGTTCGAGCACAAGAAGCCGGCGATGGAACTGGAAACGGCAATCGTCGTCGGGCCGCAGGGCGAAGAGGTCTATACGGACGCGCTGAATCGAGTCAAGGTCATGTTCATCTGGGACCGGCAAAACTCGGGAAATGCGAGCGCGTCGTGCTGGGTGAGAGTCGCCCAGTCGGACACGGGGGGCGGTTACGGGAGCGTTCACGTTCCACGTGTCGGCGAGGAAGTGCTGGTCGGTTACGTCGGTGGAGACTGTGACAGGCCTATCGTCCTGCACCGTGTATACAACGGGAACGTTCAACCGCAGTGGCACAGCAACGGCATCCTTTCGGGTTACCGGTCGAAGGAGTATTCAGGGGCCGGTTATAACGAAATGGTTCTGGACGATGCGACGGGACAGAATCGCGCAAGACTGTTCAGCAGCAATGGCAACAGTTTGCTGCATCTGGGATACCTGATCGATCAGAACGGCAACGCGCGCGGCTCGTATCTGGGCTCGGGATTCGACCTGAAAACGGATGCGTATGGTGCCGTGCGAGCCGCG
>Ga0209566_100871_pt1 | contig 14789 bp, 9 predicted proteins | sample Araplavi_mTSA_r2_2_FD_184287 | JGI IMG/M metagenome (GOLD analysis project Ga0209566, IMG submission 184287) | Arabidopsis root microbial communities from North Carolina, USA - plate scrape CL_Cvi_mTSA_r2 (SPAdes) (version 2) | ecosystem: Host-associated > Plants > Roots > Endosphere | place: USA...
TATCACAACTTTCAACGGGTACGCACCTCATTTACCATATTCGTCGGTTTGCCTTGTAAAAAAGCGGCTGCATTACCTGCAGCAATTTGCATCATTACGCCGCATATCGCCTGGGCAACTTATGAGGCGCGGAGGAAGCTGATGCAAATTGCTGCAGGTAATGCAGCCGCTTTTTTACAAGGCAAACCGACGAATATGGTAAATGAGGTGCGTACCCGTTGAAAGTTGTGATAGCTCCCGATTCATTTAAAGGAAGTTTGCGCGCAGCAGATGTGGCGCTTGCGATTCAAACAGGGGTGAAGCGCTGTCTTCCACAGGCAGACACAGTGCTTCTCCCTGCTGCTGACGGCGGCGAAGGCACGCTGGACAGTCTGACCCGGTTCGGCGGCACGAAAGTTCCTATTACGGTGACAGGGCCTCTGGGTGAACCCGTTGCGGCAGAGTTCGGCATTATGCGGACGGGCACAGAGGGGGTGATTGAGCTGGCCAGTGCTTCCGGGCTTGAGCGGCTGCCATCGGACGGCAAAGACCCGCTGCGCGCGACGACCTACGGAACCGGCGAATTAATTCGTCATGCGCTGGATGCAGGCTGCCGCAAGTTTATTATTGCGATTGGTGGAAGCGCGACCAATGATGGCGGAGCCGGGCTTCTTCAGGCTTTAGGCTTTCGCCTGCTCGATCAGGAGGGTGCCGAGATTGGGCCCGGCGGCGGGGAGCTGCACAGGATTGCGGCAATTGATGACCGGCAAGCGGATTCCCGTTTGAAGGAAGCGGTTTTCACCATAGCTGCCGATGTGCAGAATCCGCTGCTCGGCATTAGTGGCGCAACAGCGGTATACGGCCCGCAAAAAGGCGTAACGCCGGAGATGGCGGAGGCGCTTGAAGCGGGAATGCGCAACTGGGCGGACCGGATCGCGGAGCAGACGGGGATTCGCGTCCACGATTTGCCGGGAGCCGGGGCAGCCGGGGGCGTAGGCGGGGCTTTGTTTGCTTTTTTCCGCGCTGAGATGAAACGAGGGATCGATATTGTGATTGAGCAATCCGGGCTGCTCGAGCATTTGGCGGATGCCGACGTGGTGATCACAGGTGAAGGCAGAGTCGATTCGCAAACGGCCTCAGGCAAGACGGCGCTGGGCATCGCCCAGGAAGCACAAAAGTTCGGCGTTCCTGTCTTGGCGCTTGCGGGATCGGTCGGACCTGGCATTGATGTGCTGTATGCCGGGGGGATCAGCAGCGTGCATAGTATCGTCAATGGCCCGATGACGCTTGCGGAAGCCATGTCCCGGACAAATGAGCTGCTTGAGCAAGCTGCGGAGCGCGTGATGCGGACGTTTGTGGCGGGGCGGTAACGTTGAGGCGCGCTCGAGGCTGATAGCGGAAGGGAATTTCCGCTATCGGTCTGTTTTCGCTGGCGTAGGGGGAATTAACGGAAGCGGAGTTCCGTTAATCGTCCCCGCCAGGCGCGGGAAGCGCGCGCGAGAGGCCGATAGCGGAAGGGGATTTCCGCTATCGGTCTGTTTTCGCTGGCGTAGGGGGAATTAACGGAAGCGGAGTTCCGTTAATCGTCCCCGCCAGGCAAGGGAAGCGCGCGCGAGAGGCCGATAGCGGAAGGGGAATTCCGCTATCGGCCAGTTTTCGCTGGCGTAGGGGGAATTAACGGAAGCGGAGTTCCGTTAATCGTCCCCGCCAGGCGCGGGAAGCGCGCGAGAGAGGCCGATAGCGGAAGGGGATTTCCGCTATCGGTCTGTTTTCGCTGGCGTAGGGGGAATTAACGGAAGCGGAGTTCCGTTAATCGTCCCCGCTAGGCGCGGGAAACGTGCGTGCGTGGCCGATAGCGGAAGAGGAATTCCGCTATCGGCCAGTTTCCGCTGGCGAGGAAGGAATTAACGGAAGCGGAGTTCCGTTAATCAAAGCATTTGGATAATTTCCCGTTAAATTGGAAATTTTAACCTCATACAAACTGCATCGGCGCAAACACCCGCCAGATACCTAATCTCGGCCGTGTTTTGCACAATAAAAAAGGGGTCTGATTTCATTTGCAAGCCTCCAGCTTGGACTGGGATCCGCAAAAACTGAACGATTTCGGCGACATCGAATTCAGGCAGCTGCGCATCGAATCCGAAACCGTACAACTGGCCTATTTATCCAGCATGTCCGACAAAAAGAATATCCATCAGTCGATCGTAAAAGCATGTCTGGAAAGCAGCAGTGTCGCGGCGTTTGCGGCTGCCTTGGAGATGATGCCCGGATTTGTGCTTATTCAAGCGGAGCAAGAGCTGAGTGATTACTTGATCGGCGGCAGCGCGCTGCTGTTTTTCCCGCAATTCGTATGCGCCATTCAGATGAAAAAAGAGCCGCAAAATATGCAGCCAAGGGAAACTACCATTGAAAACATTTTGCAAGGCCCGCAGTCAGCGTTTACCGAAGACATTTTTACCAACATCCAAATTGTGCGTACACGCTACCCTTCACCCGACTTGCACGTTGAGTTCACGAAGGTAGGCACGCAAAGTCAAACAGATCTTGCCATCCTTTATGATAAAACAAAGGTGGATCCGGACGTTCTGCTGCAATTGGAGAACAAAATCATGCAAATTGATGCGGAAGTGATCCAGGCTTCCAATCAACTGCAAATGCTTCTGACGAAGCGGTGGCATCTGCTGCCCACGGTGATGGTCACTGAGCGGCCGGACAGGACCATTCTGAATCTGAGCAAGGGCAAGATCGCTTTGCTGTTGAACGGGACGCCATTCTCGGTGAATTTGCCGGCGGTATTTTTTGACTTCATGGCCTCCATGGACGATATCTATGAATTGCCCTGGATTGTCCGGCCTCTGCAAATTTTGCGCTTTATCGGGGCTTTCATTACGACGACGCTGCCGGCCTTGTATGTGGCGACAGTTTCGTATAATCCCGAATTTTTCCGCTCGCAAATCGGCATTGAAATCGCCGGCAGCCGCTCCGCAGTGCCGTATGCATCTTTTTATGAAGTGTTTTTCATGCTCTTCTTGATTGAAGCGCTGACGGAAGCGAGCATTCGCCTGCCCAAGTATATCGGATCGACAGCGACCACGGTAGGCGGTCTGATATTAGGCCAAGCGGCGCAGCAGGCAGGGCTGGTGAGCAGCATCATGATCATTATCGCTTCGGCTGTAGCGATTGCCAACTTTGTCATCCCCATGAATACGATGAGCTTCGCTTTGCGGACGGTCAAATTTCCACTTGTCCTCTGCGCTATATTTTTTGGACTGGTCGGTGTGATGGCAGGCTTGTTTGCTTTTCTGATCTATGCGGTGAGCTTGCGCAGCTTTGGCCAGCCCTATCTCAAATTGTTTACCGGAGAGGATAAGAAGAGCAGATGAGTGGAGGAACCGCCTCTCCATGGACTTTTTTCCTGAAAGCCTGTAAAGCAGCTCGATGCGAGCTGTTTTTTTATTTGCAACTTTTATTGCAGAATGACGTCTAGAGTGTATACATAAAGTCAGGCTATTCATAATTTTGAGGTGAAATGGTTGAAAGAGCGCATTTTAGTCATTGAAGAAGATGAAATGATCAGAGGGGTAATCGAAGAAAACCTGTCTTCGCTGGAGTATCTCGTATCAACCGCGCCTAATGATAAGGAAGGACTGCGGCTGTGGCGCCAGGGCGACTACGATTTGGTCATTTGCGATAACCATACGCCTGGTTTCACGGGGTATCAGCTGGTCCGTACACTGAGACAGGAATCGGATGTGCCGATCATCCTGCTATCTGCATTGGCCGAGGATCATTTCATTCTGGAAGCGTTTAACAGCGGTGCGGATGATTGTATGATCAAACCTTTTTCCGTTCAGATTCTGGTCAAAAGAGCTCAGGTGCTCTTGCGCCGTTCAGGAGCTAAGGCATTACCGGAGAGCGGGCGCGTGAAATTTAATGAGCTGCGACTGGACGTGGATGCTTATAAAGTTTATGTTGGCGAGGCCGCAGTCGAAATGACAAGCAAAGAGTTCGAAATTCTGAGGCTGCTGGTTGAACAAGCCGGCAAAGTCGTGACGCGCGAGCAGATTCTCAATAAACTCTGGGGCTTCGAGTATTACGGGAATGCGAGAATTATTGACTCCCATCTGAAAAATATTCGCAGAAAAACGAGAGTCCCTTACATCAAAACAGTAAAAGGCATTGGCTACAAATTGGAGCTTTAAGCAGACGGACATTGCGAAAGGGCACATTATTTGTGTGTTGCCGCTGCTGATTCATGTCGTTTTGTAGACCTTTTTGCTAGAATTTCACGAAAAGGTCATCTTAACTCCACACAAAATCCATATTCGTCCTGTAGACTGACAATGTAATATATAATGCACATTCGAGGACGAAGGAGATGACATGATGATCGCACGAAAATCAAAGCTGCTGCTGCCATTTTTACTTATTTTCATTTTCGTAAGCAGCTTTGGAAGCACCGCTCTGGCGGCTGACGCAATATCGCGTCTTGTACTTAACAAGAACGAGTTGACTATGGAAGTCGGGGATACGCTCGCGATGACAGCAACAGCGGTTTACGAGAGCGGATCGACGGAGACCGTCACCGTGAAGACGGATTGGAATTCAAGCGACAGTGACGTTGCTCCAGTGTATGCTGGATCAGTAACAGCGAAGAAGGCGGGTACTGCCGTAATTACGGCCACGTATTTGGGCAAAACCGTTATCGTCAATGTTACGGTTAACAAACACGTCCGCTCGCTAATCAAAGACAAGCAAAGTGTTGATTTGCGTTTGGGGCAATCCGATCAGATTGCATTGACAGCTTATTATGATGACGGTACGAATGAAGATGTTACGCAGAAAGCGGAATGGAGCTTTGACAATGACGCGATTGCTACCGTAGTGAATGGCAAGATTACAGGCCTTAGCTCGGGCACCGCGACTTTGACGGGCCAGTATAATAATCGTTCCGTGACGATTCCGGTCAATGTCGAAATCGTCAAGCGGCTGGAGCCGGATCAATCCCAGCTTTCCCTCCTGCTTCATGATTCGCAAACGGTCAAATTGACAGCTACTTTCCCGGATGGCTCCGTTGAAGATGTGACGGATAAAGCGGATTGGGAATCCGACAATCCGGATATTGCCGATGTCTTGAAAGGCAAAGTTACCGGATACGGTCCTGGTGGAGCGAAGATCACAGCCACTTACGGAACAAAATCCGTCGTCATTAAGACGGATGTTGATAAAGCGATCAAGCTGGATCTTGATCAGCAGCAAGTGTTTATGAAGAAAAACAGTACAACGCAGCTCCAATTGACCGCTTCGTATGCGGATGGTTCTACGCTGAACATCGCCGACCGTGCAGAATGGTCATCCTCCGATGAGAGCATTGTGTATGTGGACAAAGGCAAGCTGGTTGCCAATGCGACAGGCGAGGCGACCATCACCGCCAAGTACGGTGAGCGTTCGGTTACGGTTACCGTCGATGTGGATTTGCCTAAGCGGCTTTCCATCAGCCAAGACAGCCTGTCGATGAAGACGACAGACACACCTGCCTTGACATTATCTGCTACCTTCAATGATGGTACGACGGCGGATGTGACGAATCAGGCAACTTGGAAAGTTAGCGATGATAGCATTATTGATGTCAGCAATGGTAAAATCACGGCTTTCAAAGCCGGTGAAGCGACGGTTACAGCAAGCTTCGGCGGTAAGAGCGCAAGCTCCATAGTCTATGTCGACATCCCAACCTATATCAAGGCCAGCAAGAAAAACCTTGATTTCCAGGTTGGCGGCAACGAGCAGATCGGTATTACCGCAGTATACAGCGGCAGTTCGGAGACGGACGTCACGAATAAGGCGGAATGGACGAGCGGCGACTCCTCGATCGCCGAAGTCAGCAACGGCTTGATTACAGCAGTCGGCAAAGGTTCGACGACAGTTACAGCGAAGTATGGAACGAGAACGGTTACTGTTCAAGTAACCGTTGGGATTCTGAAAAGCTTAACCAGCGATAAGGATTCCAGTTCCAACCTCGTTCTGAAAAAAGGTGACACGCTATCCGTTGCGTTGACGGCTACATATACAGATGGAACCACAGCCGAAGTGAGCAAAGACGCCGTCTGGACAAGCTCGAATGCCAAAGCGGTAACGGTAAGTGAAGGCGTGCTTAAAGCAGTGGCTGCCGGTGAAACGGTCATCACTGCCGAGTACGGTGGCAAGAGCCTGGCGCTGAATGTCCAGGTCGATATGGCCAGCACGTTGGCGGCGAACCTGACGTCTATTTCCATCGACGTCGGTGAGACGAAGTCTATAGCCATCACAGCTACGGATGTGAATGGAACTTCAACCAATGTCACCGGCCAGGCGCAATGGACTTCAAGCACCCCTGCGGTAGCTACAGTTGCCGGCGGTACCGTAACAGCTGTTGCGAACGGCAAAACGACGATTACTGCAACCTACGGCGGCAAAAGCGTTACGGTCTCTGTTGAAGTTGGCGCGGTGCAGACGATCGACACCGATAAGAAATTCATCTCCATGAAATCTGGAGATTCCGCTCAGGTAAAACTGACGGCCTTGCTGGTTAACGGCAGCAAGAAAGATGTGAGCACCTCCGGCGTTTGGAAATCGTCCAACTACAAAGTAGTATCCGTAGACAATGGTCTGGTTACTGCCGTAGGCTCGGGTAAAGCGAACATCACAGCTACGTACAATGGCAAGACGGTTTCGATCCCGGTGGAAGTGGACACATTGAAGTATTTGAAAACGGATGTCGTCAATGTGGAGATGAAGCTGGGTGCAACTTACAACGTGAAAGCTACAGCCACCTATGCGGATCAAAGTGAACAAGATGTAACGTTGCCTGCCCTGTGGAAGAGCAACAACATCCGAATTGCCGATGTGAAAGACGGCATCATTCAAGCGAATGGCAAAGGTAAAGCGGTGATCAGCGTTACTTATGGCAACATGAAGACAACGGTCTATGTAACGATTAAATAATTACGAATGCAAGGCAAGGCGCCTTCCCGTCCTAAACGGGAGGCGCCTTTTGCGTTCCGGCGACCCATTCAATTCGAGACGGACCCGCCGGATTATTTTTATCTAAGTTTCCCGGCAGGCAGGGGAATGGTTCATAAATGTAGAAACTATTGGCAAGCACCTTCAATTGAATTCTGTAACTTTGGGATGTGTGTGGCCGCGCATGTTAATCGAAAAACTGTTTCTCAACATATTGATCGTTCTCGCTCCGACCCTTGTACTTACAGCCATTGGGGATAGATGGCCATTCGTGAGATCAACTTTCGGGATCGGATTGCTGCAAGGTCTGTCTTCCATGCTTTGCCTCATTTTCTCGTATGAAGCAGTGAATTTGTATTGGGATCTTCGGTATGTGCCTCTTGTGATTTCGACCATCTATGGGGGACCAATCGCCGGCGCCGTTAATTATTTGATTATCATCGCGACTCGTACCTACTTGGGCGGCAACGCCTTGTTATTCGGTTACATCAGCATTACCTTTACCTTCTTATTGCTTTTGCTCCCATCCTGGAAAATGAAAGGAACATCAGGCAAATATCGCATTCGTGGAACGCTGCTGATTTCCGTGCTGCCTTCTCTGGTCATGCTGGCGATCTTAATCTCGTTTACGTCGCTGAAGGGGATTCCCATTCAACTTGAACAAAATCCGATTGTTACGGTGCTGTTGTTCGGATTTTTTCAAAGCTCGGCTGCTTGCATTTCGGCGATGCTGCAGGAGGTTTGTCACGAACGAATTGTCATGAAGCAGGAAATCCAGCACAACGAGAAAATGAAAACATTAGGTCAGCTTGCAGCTTCGATCGCCCATGAAGTCCGCAATCCATTAACGGTCGTCAAAGGCTTTCTGCAGATGATGCGCCCTCATGAGCAGGGGAAGAACGCGCAATATTTGGAGATTGCACTCGGTGAGCTGGAGCGGACGGAGGCGATTATCAATGATTACTTGTATTTTGCCAAGCCCAAATTGACGAAGATTGAACCTTTTTCCTTATCGGACATGCTGCAGAACGTCACCACCTTGTTTATGCCCATGGCGACTAACAATGGCGTCTTATTAAGCTCGAGCCTGCAAGGGGATATTATGATTCACACGGACCGCGGGCAATTGCAGCAAGCTTTATTTAATATTATTAAAAATGCAGTAGAAGCTACGCCGTCGGATGGAGAAGTTTCGCTGCACCTCACCGGTCATGATCAACATGCGCAAATCATCGTAATAGACAACGGAAAGGGCATGACCAAGGAGCAGATTTCGCGTATCGGCACGTTATTTTTTACAACGAAGGAAGTGGGCACTGGTATTGGAACGGCGCTGGCGGTTCGAATTATTCAAAGCATGAATGGTGTGATTACTTATGAAAGTGAACCTGGAACTGGGACTAAGGTCACGATAAAGGTTCCTTATCAAGTTGTCGCTTGAGTAATAAAGGCACCTTTACCCCCGCTTGATTCTCTAGTATAATAAGAACTAACGTTCTGGTAATGGAGTGAAGACATAATGACTGGACAACGTGAAAATAACAAAATTGCTAAAGTGATGTCAGAGGCTCTGTTAAGTCAACAGTTTGTGCTAGTGAAGATCTATAATGAAACTGGCGATCAGCAGATGACAGGTCTCATCACGAAGATCGATCAGGAGTCGCGTAAAGTGAAGTTATCGCACGATCAAGGCATTGATTGGATACCTATCGATGATATTCTAGTGATGGAATTGATATCGGAATAGTACATACTAGCAAGCAACGAAAACACAAATGAGTGCGCTCATTTGTGTTTTTTTGCGTTTGTCGGCATGCACGGGCAGCCGCAGCATAGACCGAATGCGGTAGCGGAACCCTGCGCCGAACACACACACACACACACCGTTTTGCAACGAACTGCAAGAGCGCAAAAAAGTGTTATGCCCATCAGGGGGCTCCTGCAAGAATGTATGCTTGCCGGGAATCGCCCGGACGAATAAGGTTAAGCTACAAATTTTTTATTAGGAGGGAGCCGAATGGACTGGCAGCAATTCCGAAGTCCCGGGGCTGAATATAGCATTCATCCGTTTTGGTTTTGGAACGGGGATATGAAAGAACAGGAGATTGTACGGCAGATAGAGGAGATGGCCGACAAGGGCGTACGCGGGTTTTTCATCTGTGCACGTCAAGGCATGCAAGTCTCTTACTTGTCGAAGACATGGTTTGACAAAGTCAGTTTTGCCATTCAAGCAGCGAAGGAAAGGGATATGCAGGTCTGGCTTTACGATGAGTACCCGTATCCGAGCGGGATCGCCGGCGGTGAAGTAACTCTGCTGCACCCTGACGCCAAGCATCAGACGCTTGCCGTTACCGAACATAGCGTCTCTGGCGGCACTCAGCTTCAGCTGGAGCTCCCCTGGGCGCGCATATTGGCGGCCAAGGCAGTGCCCGTGAAGTCGACCGGGGAGAAAGAATGGGAGCAAGCTGTGGATTTGTCAGGGGCGATCGGCAATTTCCAAGCGGATCTTGTTTTTCAAAAAACAGGGCTGACAACATATAACCAGAAGCGCTTCTTCACGTATCGTACGGTGTACCGGCTCGATTGGGAAGCGCCTGCAGGCGAATGGTTCATCTATATTTTCCAGGAAAAGGAAATTGAAGATTTCAAATATTATGGCACGTTCGTCGATCCGTGTCACCGGGAAGCGATGCAATCATTCATCCGGCTGACGCATGATCGCTATGAAGCGTATATCGGCGAGGAGTTCGGCGCGACGGTCAAAGGGATGTTCACCGATGAGATCGGATTGCTAGGAAAAAATCCGTGGTCACCACAGCTGGAGGCCTATTTCTTGAAGCGCAATGGCTATTCGCTGAAAGATCACCTCCAGGCGCTCGTATGCAGCGATTATCCGGATGCGCCGAAGATCCGCTACGACTATTATCAATCGCTGCATCTTTTGCTTTGTGAATCGTACCATGAACAGGTTCACGATTGGTGTGAGGAACGCAGCCTGCGCTATGTGGCTGAGGTGCCTTCGATGCGCATGACGACGCAGCGTTACAGCCATGTGCCTGGCGGCGACAGTGCGCACGAGAAGCTGGGACGGTCGCTCGATTGGATTTTGCGCAGATATGCGCTCAGCTTCCGGGACAATCCGAAGATGACAAGCTCGATCGCGCGCCAATTGGGACGTGAGCGGGTGCTCAATGAATCGTTCCACAGCGTCGGCTGGTCGATGAATTTGCAGGATGCCAAGTGGATGATTGACCGGCTTGCCGTACTGGGCACGAACTTTTACAACTTCCATGCCTTCTTCTATACGATTGACGGGTTGACGCAGCATGATGCACCGCCTTCGCAGTTTTATCAGAACCCTTACTGGCGCCATTTCGGCCAGCTTGGCGCTTATACCGCCAGAATGAGCTACCTGATGAGCAAAGGAACGGCTGATATCCGCATTGCCGTGCTGGATCCGACGACGACACTATGGAGCCATATGTCGAATCCGATGCATCACTTCGAATATGCGGGATATGAGGCTGAGGAGAAGAAGCGCCTGGACCAGCTGAAAGGTGACTGGCAGTCGATTCATGTTCACTTGCTGAAAAGCCGGCGCGACTTCGATCACCTCGATCCCGAGCTGCTCGCTGAAGCGGAGCTGGCGGAGAACGGAACGATCCACATCGGCAAAGCGAGCTACAGCGTGCTGATCCTGCCGCCGATGGCGAATCTGGAGCAGCAGGCCTGGAGCCGGGTGAAGGCATTCCTGCAAGCCGGCGGTACGGTTATCGCCTACGGCTTGCTGCCTTACGAGGCGATTGAGGCGAAGGGCACGGCGCACCTGGAAGCGGTGCCGATGTTTGGACTGACCGAGTCACCGCAGCACCTGTACTGGCACAGCAGCCAGGGGGCGGAGTCTCAGGCCCAAGGAGCGGGAGTCGCCAAAGGGCAAGAGGCCGCCTATTTCATCCCACGCAGCGGTGCGGAGCTTGCGGAAAGTGCGCTCGAGCAGCTGAGCCAGCTGCTTGACGGGCTGCTTCCGAGGGCTGTGACGCTGGACTGCGGGCGGGAGGCAGACGGCTTCCTGATGCAGAGCCGCTACCTGGACGATCAGGACTATGCCGTGTTCGTCAGCAATCAGGAGTCGGCTGTGTGGGAGACTCGGCTGACCATCGATCCCGGACAAATCTGGCCGGAACTGAAGTCGCCGTACACAATAGAAGCCGAGCTGGTGAATGTGGAGACGGGGGCGCACACCCCGCTACGATTAGAGATGACGGAAGGGCTGTGCATCATTCCGCTTGCTTTTGACGCGTATCAGTCGAGATTGATACGGGTAGCGCCTGTTGCAGGCGCGGGGGCGCAGCAAGCGCAAGAAGCAGCTGTGTGGCGCTGGAATCTGGACGCTGATGCAGGCGATTGGCGCCAATCGGCGCTCAGCCCAAACGCGCTGCGCTTCGATAAGTTCCTCTTAAGCGTAGGCGAGTCGGCGCAAGCGCAGTGGGTGCAAGCCAAAACCTTCATCGACCAATGTGCAGACTTAGCGCAGCAGCAGGATCTGCCGGTCTCGTTCAGCCAAGTGTTCGGCGTACCGATGAAGACGAGAATCGCCTATCCCCTGTCGTGCCGATATGCAGTGTCCTTCTACGTGGAACAGCTGCCAACATCATGCAGCTTGCTGATGGACGAATCGGCGATCGCAGGAGATTGGACGCTCTGCGTGAATGACGTGGCGGTAACGAAAGCAGATTTCACTAGCCACCTTGTTTACGATAATGCCAACGTCCTGTGCAACATCGGGCATGCGCTTCGTCAAGGCTGGAATGACCTGCACATCGATGTGCAGGTGGAACAAGATTGGCACGGCATCGTCGATGCGCTTTACTTGTATGGCGACTTCGGCGTACGCTTCGACGAGAAGTCGCGACCTGTCGTGACTTGTGCTCCGGAGAGCGCCGAATCACTCCGCGCAGAACGCTACTATACAGGGTATCCGTTCTATGCCGGCGACATGTCTTTCAAGCGTTCCGTGAACATAAGTACGCTGCCATCAACAGTGACGTTCGAAGTGGCATTCCCAGGCTGGGAAGTTCACGACAGCGTCGAAGTGTTGGTGAACGGCCAGTCGCTAGGCATACGCCCGTGGTCGCCTTACGTATGGGGTGGAGCGTCAGAGATTCTCCGTGAAGGGGCCAACGAAATCGAGGTGCGCGTAACAGGCACACTGATCGGGCTGCTGGAAGGGAAATATTTTGATTATGAACAGCATCGGGTTATCGATATTTAACATTCGGAGAGGAGTACAGCGGATATGGAACAATTACAAACACCTCCGACGCTTGTTGCCAAAGGAGCCGGGCAGGCTCCCACGGCTGCGAGGGGAAGACTAGGAAGATTATGGAAAGATGTCGTAAAAAGCAAATATCTCTATCTGCTCGCCTTGCCGGGGATTATTTTCTTTCTTATTTTCAAATATATCCCGATGTTCGGGGTTGTCGTGGCCTTTCAGAACTATTCGCCCATCCGGGGCATTGCCAACAGCCCATGGGTCGGTTTCCAGCATTTTGAGCGGTTTTTCTCAAATCCGGACTTTCTCATCCTGTTTCGCAATACGATGGGAATCAGCTTAATGAACCTGGTGTTTTTCTTTCCGCTGCCGATTGTCGTCTCGCTCTTTCTCAATGAACTGCGCAGCGAAAAGTACAAGAAAACGATTCAAACCATTGTCTACATGCCGCATTTTATGTCCTGGGTTATTATTTCAGGTCTGACGTTTCTGATGTTTGCTACGGGTGAAGGGCTTTTCAATAAAATTCTGGCTACCTTCGGCGCAGATAAAGTCGATGTCTTATCTAATCCCCATTTGTTCTGGATTATGCTGACCATTCAATCGGTTTGGAAAGAAGCCGGTTGGGGCACCATCATCTTCTTGGCAGCGATCGCCAGCGTCGACCCGCAGCTGTATGAAGCTGCCAGAATGGACGGAGCCGGACGTTTCCGTCAAATGTGGCACGTTACGCTGCCGGCGATTCGCAGCACGATTGTCGTTCTCTTGATTTTGCGTCTCGGCCATATTATGGACGTCGGTTTCGAACAAATCTTGTTGATGTATAACGGCGCTGTTTCCAGCGTGGCCGAGGTGTTCGATACGTATGTGTACCGTGTCGGCGTTCAGCAGGCACAATTCAGCTACAGTACGGCAGCAGGACTTTTCAAATCGATCATCGGTTTGGTGCTGGTCATTGTGGCGAACAAACTGGCCAAAAAATTCGGCGAAGAAGGCGTATATTAGGAGGTGCCGTATGAAAAAGACGCTTAGTGACCGCATATTCGACGTATTTAACGTGCTGCTGCTCGGCTTGATCGCCGTGCTGACGCTATTCCCGCTGTACTACGTATTCGTTGTTTCTTTCACCGACCCAGTCGAGTATTTGAAAAGCAGCTTTATTTTATTCCCGCATCGTTGGTCGCTTGCTTCGTACAGCTACTTGCTGGCGACCAAAGCGTTCGTACATTCGCTCGGCAACAGCGCCTTTCTGACGATCGTCGGCACGGCTTGCAGCCTAGTCGTCACCGCAGCGCTTGCCTATGCGTTATCGCGTAAGCGGTTGCCTGGCCGCAGATTGCTGCTGCTGCTCATTCTGATCACGATTTTGTTCAGTCCGGGCATCATCCCGAATTACTTGATCGTTCGCAATCTGCATCTGATCAATAGCGTTTGGGCGCTAATTCTCCCCGTGCTGGCCAGTGGATGGAACGTCATTCTGATGAAAAACTTCTTCGACGGCATCCCTGTCGAGCTGGAAGAGTCGGCGGCGATCGATGGCTGCAACGATATTACCACGTTCATTCGCATCATCCTGCCGTTGTCGCTGCCCTCCTTGGCAGCGTTCGGGTTGTTCTATGCAGTCGGCTATTGGAACACCTTCTTCAATGCGCTGCTCTATTTGACGGATTCTGCCAAATGGCCGATTCAAGTGCTGCTGCAGAACATCCTGCTCAATTCGCAAAACAGCGAGCTCGGCATGTCCGCTTATGTGGAAGCCCCGCCATCGGAAACGCTGAAGATGGCAGCCGTCATTGTGGCGACGATTCCGATTCTGATCGTGTATCCTTTCTTGCAGAAGCATTTTGCCAAAGGGGCTATGGTCGGTTCGGTGAAAGGGTAAGAAATCGTTCCGTTACAAGCAAGATGAAAGCCGGTTCTTTGAGCGCTGCTCAGAGCCGGCGATTTTTGCGTATGATCGGTCTATTTTTTACCGTCGATATCGGGAGCGGGATGATTTATAATTAGTGAAATCAGGGCGCTTCTGCCTGTGTACTTGCTACGGAAAGCTGGAAGGTGATGCTTATGCTTAAGAACAAACAGAAAGGAAACTTCTACCGCAAAAGCTTGATCCTCATTTTGCTCATTGCTTCGATCCCCGGACTCGTAACGGGACTTGCTATTTATGGCATCGTGACCGGAAAAGTGGAGGGCGAACTGCAGCGTCTTCATTACAATAAAATCTTGCAGCAGGAAAAGAACGTCGAGGATCAATTCGCCAATCTGGAGCTTACGTTTTCCCATTGGGCTTACGACCCTAATCTTGGGAATAAGCTGAAGGATATCGACTTTGTCGAGAAGTACGACCAGGTACAGGAGCTGTACCGGACTTTGCTCATTATTGAAGGCTCAAGCCCTATGCTGGGGCATGTGGAGCTGTACTTGGCGGTTCCCCAGCCGGTCGTCATTACGAAGGAGGGCTACACGTTCCTGACGGATCCCGACTTAATCGCAAAATACAACGCCATGCTGCAGCAGAAGAAGTCGATGTTCTGGACGG
>Ga0209566_100874_pt1 | contig 14715 bp, 17 predicted proteins | sample Araplavi_mTSA_r2_2_FD_184287 | JGI IMG/M metagenome (GOLD analysis project Ga0209566, IMG submission 184287) | Arabidopsis root microbial communities from North Carolina, USA - plate scrape CL_Cvi_mTSA_r2 (SPAdes) (version 2) | ecosystem: Host-associated > Plants > Roots > Endosphere | place...
CTTATCGAAGGCGAGAATCATTGCCGCGAGTTTATCGTCGGCCGCGAAAAGGTAGGGCAGGGGTACCTCAAGAGCGCTGGCCATGCGCTGAATGGTCGCCATGTCCGGCTCATGGACGCCCTGCTCATACCGATTAATGCGGGTGCTGGCCACGAAGGGGTCGATCCCTGCCTCTATGCCAAGACTCTTCTGTGAAAGATCCCGGTTTTCTCTAGCCTCTCTCAACCTCCGCTGGAAAACCAGCCGGGCATCGGGGTTACTAGGCATGCGAACGAGTCTCGTAGTCGGGTGCTACGAGATTCGTAAGTTTGCCTTGAGTCCGATACTACGAATTTCGTAGCATGAAGCGCAAGGCCCCTCAGGCAGATATCTGGGAAACGGTCATGCGGCTGTTGCTCAACAACGAAGACGACCCTTTGGCCATACCCATAGATGACGTGATTCGGGAGGCGTGGGCGCTTCAGTATGACCGGGCACACGGCGAGGGTGGTATGGACCGTTTCCGCGAGCGCCTCGCAGTTTGCTTTGCCAACAGCCTGGCAGCCTGTCTCGATACCGATCTGCAGCCACCGACTGCCGCGCAAATGCAGTATGCAACATCGATAGCAAGAGAGCTGGGGGTTTCGCTCCCGTATGAGGCTCTTCGGTTCCGCGGCACCATGTCGGACTTTATAGACAGATTCGCTGATGCACTACGTGTCAAACGTGAGACATACCTACGCGACCCGGGATGATCTATGGCAGCAGATGACGATGATCGCTTTGGCATGCCGCAGAGCGCTTTCGAGGCAGCACTGAACAGTCACGGACGCGACAACCCCGTCTATCGAGTTGGAATGTATGTGCCCACACGAAGAGAGGTGGCAACCCTTCCCATAGAAGATCACGCTCTTGGGTGGGAACTGGCTTTGCCATCCACAACGGCCCATACCCCAGGCGGCACGACACGCTTGTATATGACTTGCAGCGCCGTGCGGCTGTTACAGGACAGTCGAGGCGACCGTTGATGACAGGGGGCTGGCCCAAGGGGGCGCACCTTGACTCCTCTCGCAGGGGTCGTTTGCCGTGAGATCTTGCGGGCGGTCACTGGCGGCTTTACAGTCGTTCTGTACGAAACAACCCTCACCAGGAGGGCGCCATGATCGTTCAGATCCTCGCAAACGGGGTCGCGCTCGTAGTGACATTGTTCATTGCGCATCGATCTTCGCCAGATGGCCTTTTGGGCCGGAAACGTATGAGGTAGCGGACCAGAGAGACGATGCTCGCCTCTGGCGGCCGTTGCAGGTCCGTGTCGTCTGAACTACCTGCAGGCGCCGCTTCCAGCATGATGCCCTCGCGGCGACCGGACGTTGCGATCGGCGCTCACAGGTCGCCCAGTCTCCCGGTGATTTCTATTCGCGCGACGCGCAGATAAAACGCCAGGTCGCCGTCGTGGTCGGCGAGGCTTTCCAGAAGCTGCTTCATGTCGACTAGGTCCGCGGTGGCTTGAAAAGGACCGGGCCGCTCTTCCAACACGTAGATCGCGATGGCTAGCGCCTTCTTGATGAGGTGCCGCTTGCGGTTGAAGTGCGTGTCCACAGCGAGGAACTCCGAAAACTATGGCGAGTTACCTTATACATAACTTACTCAACAGCTCACGCGATCATGCATACAGACTCGTCGCCATCCGTCGGATTCATTGGTCTTGGCGCCATGGGCGAACCGATGGCGATGAATCTTATAAGGGCACTTGGCCACCTCACTGTGTGGAACCGATCCGCGTCCAAGTGCATCGCGCTCTCAAAGATGGGCGGAAAAATAGCAAGCGCGCCATCTTCCGTGTTTGCCGAGAGTGAGATTGTCTTTGTGATGTTGGCGAACGGGCAAGCCATGGACGAGGTGCTTGGCCGAGGGACCGTCCTGTTTCGACGAAATGTCCAAGGGCGTGTCATTGTGAACACCGCCACGGTTTCCCCTCGCTATTCGAAGGCTTTGGAAGCGGACATTCACGAGGCCGGAGGGGTGTATGTGGAGGCGCCTGTTTCAGGTTCTCGCGAGCCCGCTAAGCATGGCCAACTAATTGCCATGTTGGCTGGAAACGAAGAGGCGGTTGGTCGGGTTGAAGCATTGGTTGCCTCTATGTGCCACACTTCGGTCCGTTGTGGTGCGGTGCCAGGCGCATTGGCTATGAAGTTTGCCGTCAACATCTTTCTCATTGCGTCTGTGACGGGTTTGGTCGAGGCAGCAAACTTTGCACAGGCCGAAAATCTCGATATGCACGTGTGGGCCAAAGTCATCAAAGCGAGCCAAATGTCGAGTGACATCGCGCGGCTTAAGGTCGACAAGCTACTTGCCGACGATCTGGACGCCGAGGCCGCTATTGGTAATGTGTTCGAGACGACCCGGCTTATCACCGAGGCTGCTCGAAACGACCGCATAAGAACTCCTTTGATGGACGTCAGCCATGCCCTTTACCAACAAGCCAGCAGCATTGGGCTGGACGCGGCCGACATGATTGCCGTCATTCAAGCCTTTAAGTCCGCTGAGGCTAGGTGAGCTCACCTTCGGGCTGCAGATGGCGCGGGACACGCTAAGTTTGGTTCGCTTCCGACCCGAAGCGGACATTCAACGCATCATTTCCACAGCGTTCTTAGCAAGGCGAACTAACCTCTAGAGGTGCGGAGTTTTGCTATCTGGGTCTCTAGATCCGCAATCATGAACGGCTTGCTAAGTCTGGCCGTGTCCGGGGGCAAATGAGCCGGCGATTCGTTGCCATGGCCGGTGACAACGACCATCATCATTTCTGGACGAAGCTCTCGAACTGCGGAGGCAAGTGCGGCTCCGCCCATTTCCCCAGGCATATGGACGTCGGTGAGAATCAGGTCAAAGCATTGTTCAGAGGACAACACACCTAATGCCGCCTCCACACTGTTAAGGGCGAAAGTGGCGAAACCCAGATACTCCAACATGTCGCAGAAGGCAGTCATGACTTCTTCGTCATCGCAGACGACCAACGCGGTAAGTCGCTTTCCAGGCGACCCACCAACAATACCGCCGGGCGTGTTCATTTATGGACCTCGAAAAGTCGCTACTAGGTTCTGACGCAACCCGTTAGCGCGTAAGGGTGAATTCGCACGGGCATCAAGCCGAAACGGCCGCCAACAAACAACTTATGCACTCCAGTTCACGACCAGACCAGTGAGCTGGTGATGAAAAATCATACGGTATAGGTGCGCAAGATCGAGCTTTGTTTAGCTCGTGTTCTCTAACTTGGCTCATCTTGGCCTCGGCACCCATGAGATGAGGTTGGGCGAGGGGCGAATATGTCTCGGTCCTGACGCCGGTGAAATGGCTTAGCTAGACTTTGGGCCGTGCTGCGAGGCCTGCTTTCGAGCGGAGGCGGAGCTTAGGGAAGACCAGCCAGGTGGGGCGTAATAGAGAGAAGGTTCTGCGGGCAATTGTGCAGTCCTCCCATGAGGACCTGGGTTCAAGGCGAATACCGCGAGAAGACGAAGTCGCGATCCTGGACGAGCACATGGCAGGCAAAACATGCTTTGGCATCCGCGTGGGCGGGCCTCGTGTCTTCGAACTGGATGAGCTTCCAGCCGCCTGTCGCGGCGTACCTCTTCGAATCCTTGATCATGAACTGCACATTCGTTGGTGGTCCTGCCACGAACGACTGCGCGCGACCAAAAGCCTTGTTGTTTTTATCAGATGGGACGTAACGCCAGGCAAGGCGCGCGATGATTGCGCCATCAGGGAAGGGTAGTCCTCCCGTCCGGAATGCATTGATCGCAGCATCGTTGCCTAGAATTGCGCGAATGTCGTTCAGGCCTCCCTCTTCGTGCGCGACCGAAATCAGTTTCCAGTCGCGATAGCCGGCCGGCATACGCTCACCCTCGTTGGTTGCAGGCGTATCTTCGCCGTAAGCGGTCGCGCCAGCCATAAGCGCCGCAAGCAGGAAAAACCAGCGACTTCGGTTCATGACCATTCTCGATGCTTTGTTCGCATCCATGGCTCTCGTCACACGATGAGGTATTTTCGAAAGAACTGCACCGTCCGACGTTTAGCCAGGGCCGCATCTGCTTCATGAAAATGATCGCCACCGGGCCGAGCGAACGCATGGTAACGTCCGGGATAAATATCGATTTCCACGCAAGCGCTGCGAGACACTGCATTCTTGATCTTTTCCAGTGCCGAGGACGACATGTATTCATCGCTCCCCGCAAGATGCATCAGGAGCGGCGTATCCACATGGCCAAGTTCGTGCGCATAGCGCTCCGTACCCGCGCCATAGTAGGAGACCGCCGCGTCTACATGATGGCGAGCGGACATGAGGTTGGTGAGCAGGCCTCCAAGGCAGAAGCCCATGAGCCCGACCTTCTTTGACGAAGAGAGCGGGCGCGCGGTGGCGACGGTGGAGCAGACGTCGTCAACGGATTTGGCAATGTCGAGCTGATCGTAGATTTCAAAGCCCTGCCTCACTTCTGCCTCGATGTGCTCCGACAGCTCGATCCCTGGCGCCACTCGCCAATATAGGTCGGGGCACACCGCGATGAAGCCCTCCCTGGCCAGGTCGCCCGCGATGTGGCGGATCGTGGAATTGACCCCAAAGGCCTCGTGAAGGAGGACCACGACGGGGCCGCTACTTTTTTTTGGCTGAGCTACGTAAGCAGAGAAATTGCCGTCAGGGACAGTAATCGCCAAAGTGCTTTCCATGGCCTGGTCCATTGTTGTGAAGAACGTGATTGGCAGCATTGTTTTGCGCCAGACTATTGCTCGCTATCATGCAGATCCAGATCATTGATGCCGGGCAGTTGGGCCAGCGTGCGTGCACGTAACTCCTTCGCGCATATTGCTGCGGTCACTGGATGCCCTTGAAGCATTCGCTTAACGATGGGAACGGCTTGTTCCCCAGCCAAAATCCCTATCAGACCTACCAACGCGACCATCGGCGGCGCGGGTGACCTGACTTCGAGGATCCCGTAGATGAGCCCCACCAGAAACCCAACGGCCAGCGAGATCGCGTAGATCTTCATCGCAATTCCTCATTGGTATCGGTATTCGTGCACTGCAATCCTCAGGGCAAACGGGAGCAGCTAATTGACGTCGGTGTGTGTGGGAAACCACTGGCCACGCTGACGCGTTGCTCCAGAGCATTCCGTGAATACATAGACACGAAGTCTGCCGTGGGAGCAGTCTGTCGTATTGTCCAAATCGCTGACGATTGGACAAAGTCGCTACCGGATAACCTGCGAGCAAGGTCGTGCTGGCACCTTGGCTGGCTTTCGCCCACGCTCTCCGAGAACGGCACGGCGCGATGACTCAGAAACGCTAGTTGATGACCGGGTTATTTCTCAGCCTTTCAACGAGCAATTCCAAAAAGATTTTTGACTTTGCAGGCATGTGCCTTCCTTCCGGAACAAGCACATGAATGGGTAACGCCGGCCCTTCGAATTCAGCAAGAACGGGTTGCAAGCGACCCTCCATCAATGGCGTCGCAATCTTGTACTCCATGATCTTTGTGAGTCCCCACCCCGCCATAGTGGCAGCGACGGCGGCTTCGTCGGTAGCACACAACAATCGCGGATTTACGGTGACCGTTATGTCGGGATGGCAGAACTCCCATTCCTGCGGTTCCCACACATCGTCAACGGCAATGACGTTGTGATCGCGGAGATCGGCCGGCCTGACCGGGACCCCATGCGCTGCGAAATAGGTGGGCGACCCGCAAACGATGCTGCGAACCGTCCCTACCTGGATGGCGCGATAGTCAGAATCGGGCAGATGACCAATGCGCACCGCCACATCGATCTCCTCTGCGACCAGATCCGTCACGCGATTGGTGAACAACGCGTACCCATTGACCCTTCGATGCTGCTGCAGGAAATCCAGCAGGATCGGTAACACGTAGACCTGGCCGAACAACGCAGGGGAAGTCACCGTGAGTTTTCCGGAGGGCATCGAATAAGCGGCCGCAGCGGCCGACTCCGATGCTTCGATGTCAGCGAGAATGCGCCTGCAATCTTGCAGGTATCGCGCACCAGCTTCGGTAATCTTTAGCGCTCGGGTCGTGCGGACAAACAGGCGCGTACCGATCTGTTCTTCAAGGTAGGTAATGGAGCGCGTGACCGCCGAAGCACTCATGAACATCGTGCGTGCCGCCTCGGCGAGGCTCTCGCAGTCAGCTACCTTCACGAAGATCTTCATCGCAGCGAAGCGATCCATCGAGCGCCTCATCGTCGTATACATGCCTGGATCGGGTGCCGCACCTACACCTGTTCGAGCGCCGCACCTACTTACAATTGCCTGACGGAGATAGCCGACCTTCGTTGCCATTATTGCATATAGCGAGGCGACGCATTGCAAAAAACGTCCATTGTCCTGCGGCCTGCGCAAGCGCAGGATCCTTAGTGCGGCGATCGGGCAGTGATCCTTTCGAGGCGTGCCGGACAGCCTGTGCGGACGACTTGTTGCAAGAGTGATACGCCTTTCTCTCCCAAGTCGTTACGGCGCTGAAGAAAGCAGGGGCAACCAGCGGCCCGCGTGAGTCATCTTCCTTCCGTCGGGAGGACGAAGGCTACAGGTAAGCGTTTGGAGGTGTTCGATGTGTGCCGACGCGGGTCGACAAATGAGTCTGATGTTTCAGGGCGGCGGCGTCGACGCCTCACTCTACCAAGGCTTATGTCTTGGCATCCAGGGATGCGCGATAGCATGCGAACGTTTGGGTGAGTCAGCGCAGGCTCGTTGCGAATCGATCGCGTATCGGTCGATGCTCACCGTTGTTGTTTATCTCTCGGAATACCGCGGCCACTCGATGTGGTGCGATGCACTACCCATGGTTCTGCCGCATCAGGCTGAAGGGACAATAGGTATCTATGACAGGTCGCATCGCTGGAAATGCACGCCACAAGGGCCGCTCCACTGCGTTCAGTTCCACTTCCACAAATCGCACCTGGATAAGCAGTTCCGTGCTGCGCAAGGGGAGAGGTTTTCTCTGCTGGATGGCGCGCCGGCGCGATTGTCTGTGCGCGATCCCATTCTGAAACACCTGGCACTGGCCAGTCTTCCTTTGCTGGAATCGAAGGAGGATTGCCATGCGATGCATGGCGAGCAAATCATGGATGCGGTGGTGACACATATCGCCCGTGCCTGCAGCTATCGGAAAGCGCGATCCACCTTCGATCGCGATCGCCTGGCTCCATGGCAGATCCGCAAAGTCATTGCTTACGTATCCGCGAAGATCGATGGAAGAGTCACAGTAGAGGAGCTCGCCTCCGAATGTGCGCTTTCATCCAGCCACTTCTCGCATCTGTTCAAGATAACCACGGGAAGCACGCCGCATCAATGGTTGCTGAGTCGACGCATTGAGCTGGCAAAGGAACTGCTCCGTAACACCGACGAGTCCCTGGCCAGCATCGCCTCGGCTTCAGGCTTCTCAGACCAAAGTCATTTCACCCGCGTATTTTCCCGACGTGTAAAAGCAAGCCCCTCGCTGTGGCGCAGATCCGGCCACCATGATCCAGCACATGCTGCCGCATGCCGTCTTTAAAGCGTCCATGGCGATCAACGACTAGAGGCGTGTTACGAAAATTATGTCAGCGATTTCTGCAAATCACCGCTGATTCTCCAAGCCGTGCACGCGGAAGATGCCTAGGGTGTTCCATACGTAGTGAGCACCGTATGACTCCCCAAGCTAGCGAAACATCGTCCCTCTTTCTCTATACGCAGCGCTTTTCTATGGAGGCTTCCACATGAATTCGAACGATTTCCTGGCGGCACGACGCAATTTCGTCGTTGGCAGCGTGGTTGCCGCTGCGGCCACCTCCTTGCCAAGTGTCGGGAGCACCACGAGTGGCAATGCTCCTGCGCTAAGCCATGCTGGGTCGCCAGCCAAGCGCACCGTCATCACCAAGGATGGAACTCGCATCTTCTACAAGGAATGGGGTGTGGGGAAACCCGTGGTGTTTTCCCACGGCTGGCCGCTTATGGCGGATGCCTGGGACAACCAGATGTTCCTGATGGCGTCGCATGGATTCCGGGGCATCGCACACGACAGGCGCGGCCACGGTCGATCGGACCAACCTTGGGATGGCAACGATCTGAGCACCTACGCCGATGACCTGGCCGAACTGATCGAAACGCTCGATCTCAAGGACATCATCTTGATCGGCCACTCCACCGGTGGTGGCGAAGTGACGCGGTATATCGGCCGTCATGGCAACAAGCGCGTGGCGAAACTGGTGCTGATCGGCGCCATCCCGCCGCTCATGCTTAAAACCCCCGCGAACCCTGGTGGTTTGCCGCTCAGCGTTTTCGACGATATTCGCAGTGGTGTGATGAACGACCGGTCGCAGTATTACAAGGATCTCAGTGCGCCGTTCTACGGCGCGAATCGACCCGGATCGAAAGTCTCGCAGGGCGTAAGGGACAGCTTCTGGCTGTGGTCCATGCAGGCAGGGCTAAAAGGGTCGTACGACTGTATCAAGGCTTTCTCGGAGACCGACCTGACCGAGGACCTAAAGAAAATCGACGTGCCCACGCTGATCATCCATGGCGACGACGACCAGATCGTCCCGTTTGCCGATTCAGCCATGTTGTCCTCGAAGATCGTGAAGAACGCGACACTCAAGGTTTACAAGGGTGCGCCGCACGGTTTGTTTGCGACACATACCGAACAACTCAACAAGGACTTGCTTGCCTTCGTGAACGCATAAAGCGGGTGAACCCACCTGTGACCAACCGTTCCACGGCAACGGGAGACACGCAATGACAGCCGATGCATCTAACAAGTCCACGATGCCACCAGTGACGCACCATCGGATCGAGAAAATTGATGGGGTCAACATTTTTTATCGGGAAGCGGGGTCAAAGGAAAACCCATGTGTTGTTCTTTTGCATGGCTTTCCAACGTCTTCGCACATGTTTCGCAACCTTATCCCAGCGCTCGCTGACAGCTATCACGTCGTGGCTCCCGACTATCCCGGATACGGCCAGAGTGACATGCCCGATCGTAAGTCCTTCACTTACTCCTTCGACAGATATGCGGAACTGATCGAGAAGCTGCTCGCAAAGCTTGGCGTGGAGCGGTTTGCGATGTACGTGATGGACTACGGCGCACCCGTGGGTTGGCGCCTTGCCTTGAAGCACCCCGAACAAGTGACCGCGCTCATCGTGCAGAACGGGAACGCCTATGACGAGGGCCTCAAGGAATTCTGGGACCCCATCAAGAAGTATTGGGCGGACAAGACCGATGAGAACGCCAAGCCGCTACTGAAGCTATTCACACTGGAAACGACCAAATTCCAGTACACGGATGGTGTGGACGATCTGACGCGAATTTCTCCCGACAACTGGGTGCACGATCAGGTACTGCTAGATAGACCTGGCAATGCGGATATCCAGTTGGACATGATGTATGACTACCGCACGAATCTTCCGCTGTATCCGAAGGTCCAGGAGTACTTCCGCAAGCACCAGCCGCCGACGCTTATCGTGTGGGGCGAGCGCGACTTCATCTTTCCCGCGGACGGAGCCCATCCATACAAGCGTGACCTGCAGGAACTGGAGTTTCATTTGATCCCCACAGGCCACTTTGCCCTGGAAGACAAGTCGGATGTCATGGTTCCTCTTATCCGCGACTTCCTTGGCCGACGCCTGAAGAAGTAGCCATCGCTACGCACGATCCACGACATGAAGAGCCTGCAGGAGAGCGATCATGTTGATTGATACCCAATGGAAGCGAGCGGCATGGATTCGCGCAACCGGCCTTGCGGCGCTGTCATTAATCATCCCTTGCGCAAGTGTGTTGGCTCAGGTGCCCGAGGTTAGCCCGGTCACCAGGATCAACGAAGCAGCGGCCAAGCCGGACATCGAGCTCACGCCTCTGCGAGGGAACCTCACTATGGTGTCGGGGTCCGGCGGCAACATCACCGTCCTGACAGGCGCCGAAGGCAAGTTCATGGTGGATGGTGGCATCTCACTCTCCAGGCGCAGCATTAAGGCTACCCTCGCGAAAATTAGCGACGCTCCGTTGAAATATCTGGTGGATACGCACTATCACTGGGACCATACCGACGGTAATCCCTGGCTTCACCAGGCCGGCGCGACCATCATCGCTACGCCCAACACCGTCAAGCATCTTTCGACGTCAACACGCGTAGACGACTGGAAGTTCACCTTCAAGCCGATGGCGTCCGAAGGTATGCCGACGGAATTGGTGAGCTCTCCCAAAACCTACCACTTCGATGGCGAAACCGTCGTGTTGACGCCAGTTTCCCCGGCCCATACGGACAGCGACCTGTACGTTACGTTCAAGAAAGCCGACGTGGTCGCGTTGGGTGATCTGTTCTGGAACGGCGTCTATCCCTTTATCGACAACGAGCAAGGCGGCGGCATCGACGGCATGATCAAGGTCGATAACGAAATCCTTGCCGTCATCTCTGACAAGACGATGGTGGTCCCTGGTCATGGACCAGTAGGCACGCGAAAAGATCTGGTTGAATTTCGCGACATGCTTGTGGGCATTCGCAACAACGTGGCTTCACTGAAGAAGCAGGGGAGATCTTTGGCAAAAATAGAGGAGGCCAAGCCCACCGCGGCATTCGACGCCAAGTTCGGCCATTTCGTCATCGACCCTGCCTTCTTCACCAAGATCGTCTATGACGGGATCAAGTGATCAAGAAGCACACGCGCGGGCGCTTTCCAAACAAAGGTGAGCCGACATGAAAAAGTTTCTCGTTGCGATCGCTGCCTCTGCCATCGCGCTTGGCGCAGGGACGGCCAGTTCGCGAGCCACTACGCCCGCCATCCATGAGGCAGTGCCGGTGACGGTGGTGCTTGTTCACGGTGCGTTTGCTGATTCCTCAAGTTGGGATGGCGTCGTGAGCCTACTACTACGAGACCATATCAAAGTGGTGGCTGTGGCAGTGCCACTGCGAGGCCTGGCTGTCGATGCCACGAGCGTCACCGACTTGCTCAAGAGCATGAGCGGGAATGTCGTGTTGGTGGGGCACTCCTACGGAGGCCAGGTCATCACGGCGGCAGGCGCGGGCAATCCGCAGGTCAAAGGGCTCGTTTACGTCGACGGACTGGCGCCTGAAACGGGCGAGAGCGCTGCAGATATCAGCGACCACTTTCCAGGCGCAACACTCGGGCCCGCATTGGCGCCTCCGGTAAGCCTCAGTGATGGAGGCAAGGATCTCTACATCAAACAGGACCGCCTGCCGGACCAATTCGCGGCGGATGTCCCCATCGAGAAAGCGAGGCAGATGGCCGTATCGCAGCGACCGGCGACGGACGCAGCACTGCACGACAAGCTGCAAGGTCAGCCCGCGTGGAAATCCGTCCCTTCGTGGTTCATCTACGGCACCCTGGACAAGAACATCGTTCCCAAAGCTCATGAGTTTATGGCTAAGCGTGCACATTCACGCGAAACGGTAGCCATCCAGGGAGGATCACACGTAGTCATGATCTCGCACCCTGATGCCGTCACCAAGATGATCGAGGAGGCAGTACGGGTAGCGTCGCCCTGACGATGTCTTGCCAGTCATGGGTGCATGCTTGGGGCAGAATCTTGACGCGCAGGTGAGCGAGAGTTGAAAGCCATGCGGCGCAGATTAGAGCCAAAATCATGACTCAAGGGAATTCCATCGACGAGGCGATTTGCTGGCATGCGGGTGAGCGGGCGGTACAAAGGACCATCGGTGCCGATGTCGTTTTTGAAGGGCTGGAGAGCCGGATATTCCATACGCAGATGAGTGAGCAACAGCGGGCTTTCTTCGCCGGGCTCAGCTTTCTCGTCATCGGTTCGGTGGATGGAAAAGGAGGCATATGGGCGTCCGTCGTCTCAGGACGCCCAGGCTTTGTGTCCTCGCCCAACGTCAAGACGCTACGAATAGGCGCAGCTCCATGTCCCGATGATCCCGCACGTGAAGGACTTTCTCTCTCCGCGTCTGTTGCATTACTGGGTATCGACTTTGCGACGAGAAGGAGATATCGGTTTAACGGCCACGTGGTCAATTCAAGCCAAGGTGCGATTGATGTGCGAGCGGAACAGGTATTTGGGAACTGTCCGAAATACATCAAGGTCAGGCACTTTGTAGGGAAGCCTGCTTCGCCGAAGGCCGAGAGAGATCTTGAAGAGCTGGAGAGCCTGGAGGGAGAAGCACGCACATTGATTGAGAACGCCGAAACGTTTTTCGTCGCTTCTTATGTGGACCTGCCGCGCGTCGGTCGGCAGGTGGATGTCTCTCATCGTGGCGGTCCGGCTGGTTTCGTTCGCGTGACCGACTTAGGTTTGCTGATCGTGCCGGACTACGCAGGCAACCGGTTTTTCAATACGCTTGGAAACTTTTCCATCAATCCACGCGCAGGGCTTGTGTTTGTCGACTTTGAAACAGGCACCGTGCTTCAGCTGAGCGGTGACGTTATCCTTGTATTGGACGGACCAGAGATTGACGCCTTTCCAGGTGCCGAACGCCTTTGGAAGTTCATTCCCCGGACCATCATGCGCCGCCACTTCGCCATGACGATCAGCGGGAAATTGGCCTCTACCCCTGATTGATCGGCGTCAACGCCATGGAAGTAGTGAGGCGGCTCCCTAGGTTAACCGGCTGACGAAGGCGCGTCCCTCGCTGCTTAGCCGACCATATGGGACATATGCGATATAGACGTCCAACGGTTTGGGTCGCCAGGTTCTCAGTGACCGAGCTCACCTAGCGCAACAACTTCCATTGGAGATCAATATGAGTACATTGCATCACAGAAGGATTCACGCCGAACGACATATTGGAAAAATCGCCCTCGTTACCGGCGGAAGCTCGGGAATCGGCCTGGCTGCCGCCAAGCGCCTGGCCCTGGAGGGCGCCAAGGTCTACATCACCGGGCGGCGCCAGGGCGAGCTGGATGCTGCCATCAAAGAGATCGGGCACCATGCCACCGGCATACAGGGCGATGTGTCAAACGACGCGGATCTCGACCGGGTATTTAAAGCCATCGGTGATGCGGACGGTCGGCTCGACATCCTCATGGCGAACGCGGGCGGCGGCGAGTTCGTGCCGCTGGGCCAGATCACGGACGCGCAGTTCCACAAGTACTTCGACATCAACGTCAAGGGCACGTTGTTCACGGTGCAGAAGGCGCTGCCCCTCATGCAGGCAGGTAGCGCGATCGTGATCACCGGATCGATCACCGGCTTCAAGGGCATTCCCGCGTTTGGCGTGTACGCCGCGACCAAGGCGGCACTGCGGTCGTTTGTCCGCACATGGTCGGTCGACCTGAAGGGGCAGGGCATCCGCGTCAATCTCGTGGCGCCCGGCACTGTCGTGACACCCGCCTACAAGACCGAACTTGGCTTGACGGACGAAGAAATCGAGCAGTTTGTTGCCCGGGTCTCCGAGTCGACACCGCTGGGTCGTCCCGGCACAGCGGATGAAATCGCCAGCGCCATGTCATTCCTGGCATCCGATGAAGCCAGCTATATCACGGCGTCAGAATTGGTCGTCGATGGTGGACAGGCACAGATCTAAGCTGAACCATGGCCGGCAATTTTTGCCTCATTGAACCGAGCTTTTGAAAGCTCGATTAGCCCGTGTTATCGCGGGTAGAGCTCGTTATCCTTAGGTGACGGAGTGAGCAGACTGCTCGCCCGACTGCTCAACAAACTGCCCGCTTGGAAGTAGCCCATCGCCGTGCTCACGCTACGGTGTTCGGTCATCGCCATCACCTCGCCGAGCGGGACGCCTTGGCGACCTGCTTCGGTGACGAAGCCCGCGCGCAAGCTGTGCGCACCCCAATCGCCATCGAGGCCGGCCAGCGTGGCGCGGCGCTGGACCATGCGCGCCACATGATCGGCACTGAGCGCCGTGGTGCCTACGGTGTCACCGCGATGCAGCCGACGGAACAGCGGGCCCGTACTCGCCGGCGCGGCGGCGAGCCAAGCGGCGAGCGCCTGCGCGGCTTCGCCGCGCAGCGGTTTTTCGCGCCGAACACCAGTGGTGTCGGTCTTGGTGGCGCCTAGCGCGACCAACCAGGTGTCGGTGTCGAGCGGGCGCACGTCGCTGACCTGCAGGCCCGCCACCTCCGCACGGCGTCTGCCGCCGCTGCTCCAGGCCAGCAGCAGCAGCGCACGGTCACGCACCCCGCGCAGTCCATCGGTGCACGTGGCGAGCAGCGCCTGCAGCGGCTCGAGCGTCACCGCGGCTTTCTTGCGCACACTGATCCCATGGCGGACCTGCGCCTTACGCGCCTGCCGCAGCAGCGTCGTCACCGCAGCGCTGTCGGTTGGCGCGTCCCAGCCGCGCACCCGATGCCAGCTGGCCAATACGGCCAGTCGATGACTGACCGTGTTGAAGGCCAGCGCGCCGGTGCGAGCTTTGACGCCGGCGAGGACGAGGGCGCCGTCCAACGCCGCCGGGAGTGCGTATTCCCAGCCACCCTCATCGGTGGGGCGTGCTAGGTGATCAAGCACGAACTGCACCGCCACCGTGGGCGGCAACGGCGCCTCGCCGAGTCGGGCGCCGTAGCGCCCCTGCAGCCAAGCCGCCCAGTAGGTGAGGGCGCTGCGGTAACTGCGGACGGTATTGGCGGCGGTGCCGGCCGCGACGAACGCGGCGGCGGCCGCTTGGCTGGCGTCATCCAGAGCCTGCGGGTCCAGTGGCTGGACCACCCGCTCGAGCGGAAGAGGCGTATTATTCATTACGTTCACCGTTCCAGAAATGCGGTATCTGTTAACTA
>Ga0209566_100875_pt1 | contig 14712 bp, 15 predicted proteins | sample Araplavi_mTSA_r2_2_FD_184287 | JGI IMG/M metagenome (GOLD analysis project Ga0209566, IMG submission 184287) | Arabidopsis root microbial communities from North Carolina, USA - plate scrape CL_Cvi_mTSA_r2 (SPAdes) (version 2) | ecosystem: Host-associated > Plants > Roots > Endosphere | place...
AGGTAAAAAACGAGCAGCAATAAATGTGGCCCATGCTATGCTTCGGATTGCGTTTTATCTTTTAACTCGAAAAGAAATGTATGTAGATCTGGGTGAAGATTACTTTGAAAAGCAGAAGCAACAAACTATTGTAAAGTATGCCGTTCGTAGACTGGAGAACTTAGGCTACTCTGTAACAATTGCAGCTAATTCCTAGCTCCATTCCCCCATCTTACAGTCACTTTAAAAAATGATTAAGTGGCGTCTTATTTAGTGCTGCCATTTTCTGTTTCATGGGAGCTTAACGAACCTTTACATTTTTCAAACAAAAAGGTTCTACATATCTAAAGCCAGAGCTTCAATCACAATTTTGCTTCCAACTTAACACCTTCTGCCACCTTCTTGCTTGCTGAACTTTTTGAACTCTTTCTTGGCGCCGACGCATTTTTTCTTGATACATTTCTCTCTCAGTTTGACTCATAGACTTTACTTTTAAAAACAGTTCACTTGTCTCTTTAGCAATCCCCTCACTGTCAAGTAATTCGCGCGTCTGATGTGCTCCCCACGTCTCCCCTTGATCCCAAGCAGTTTGAAGTTCAAATGCCACTTTATCAGCAAGTTCTTCTGTTGGTAATTCCATTAAAGAAGTATCGAATACGCCATCAACTGTTATAACCCAAAACTTATGTTCTCTAATAACCGACTTATACAATTGTTCAGATCTCCTTTAAAGAAACTTACTGAGTAACAATCGATTACCAATTTTGTCATTGTACTTTCACAAAATCACACAAGTTCTTATCCATTCTTCTTATGGAGCTGCCATAAACCTTGTTACTCTATACATCCAAGTACTGAAGACCTATTCAACGATTATTTCCAAATTGATAATGTCATCAATGTGTATCCAATCAACTCCGCGTTCGTGAGATAATTTGACTTTTCTCATTTCCTGGTCAATTTTCGTTATCAATCCAGAAATTTGTTGATATCCTGTTTTATTAAAAACAGTCACTACAACGAACTGCTGATCCAGTAGGGCTTCAGACATCACAATTGCAATTTTCTTTTCTTCACGATTAGTTGCCATAATTAATCACCCCACTTGAGAACGTTTGTTCCCATTATATTTTAGTCGAGATAGCCAGTAAATAACTCAAAAACTACATTAAAAATAAAAGTCTGCTCCAGAAGTTCAAAAGAGCAGACTTTAGCTTATACTCATCATATTGCTCCCGAACTAATGATGGCTGCCTCCTTTGGGTTAACTTCCCACTTGCAATTAGTATATACTCGGCATCCCCGCCTTCAACCGCCAGCCCCGCAAATACCCTTGCACCTTTTGTTATCCTCGGCAAAAATCTGCCATTATGTGAGCTAAAAGCTCTCCAAGCTCTAACTCACACCATCTTTCATATGCTATGTTATGATCTAAGAGCTCGAACCTTGTTGTTTCTTTATCGTTTCATTCACTCACCGCTTCGCCTTATAAAACTCATGATACAGCTTCATCAAAGCCCGCTTCTCAATCCGCGATACATACGAGCGGCTGATCCCCAGTTCCTTCGCAATCTCCCGCTGCGTCCGCTCCTCGCCGCCGAGCTCCAATCCAAACCTGCCAACAACGACCTCTTTCTCCCGGTCATCCAATATATCTAAATTTTTATAGATTTTGCTCTTCTCAATCTTGAGCTGCACCTTCTCTACGACATCGTCGGCTTCCGTCCCGAGGATATCGATCAAGGTGATCTCATTGCCTTCTTTGTCCGTGCCGATTGGATCGTGCAAAGACACATCCTTGCGCGTCTTCTTCAGCGAGCGCAGATGCATCAGGATCTCATTCTCGATACAACGCGCTGCGAAAGTCGCCAGCTTCGTGCCTTTATTTGGCGAGAAAGACTCGATCGCTTTAATTAGTCCAATGGTACCAATGGAGATGAGATCCTCTAAGTCCTCACCTGTATTGTCGAATTTTTTCACTATATGGGCGACTAACCTTAGATTGTGCTCGATCAGCATATTCCTTGAATGATCATTGCCTTCAGCCATCAACCTAAGGTGCTTCTCTTCTTCTTCTTCGGTTAGAGGTTGTGGAAACGCATTATTCTTGACATAAGATACAAGCAAAGTTAGCTGCTTGATTAACAATGCAATTGCGCTAAACAGTCCAGGCATTCCAGCCACCCCCTTGAGGTTTTGCGGATCATAGCTGCATCGGAAGTCTCCGCTTAAAGATTAGTATTAGTGTATGTGGGTTTGTGCCTAGAAGTGCCTGTACATAATAAGTTACTTGAATTCGTCTGCGTTTGGGAAGGTTCGATTGATACTGAACTGGGACAGAAGCTTTAATCTTTTTTCATAAAATTCAGCCATCGCTTTCTCTTTTGAGATCTCCATCAAATAAAACTTTAGGTTAACATCCGTAACCTCTCTGTAGTTTCTAATTTCAGACATGTTAAAAAAACCCAAGGCAGCGAGTTCTTCGATTTTTAAAATGTCTACAACCGCAGCGTTTAACAATTCGTTAACTCCAAACATACTTACAAAGTCTTTGGCTAAGCACTTTGGCTTTTTCTCTAATAAAGAGATTGTCCCAAATTCAAATTTAGATTTCTTCTCCTTTTGAAGCAGTAAAGAAGAAACAGCAATTTTTCTAATACATACCCATTCTGAAACTAATACCTCAAGCTTCTTATGATGTTCTTGCCACACCACTAGTTGCTTTGGAATATCTAAACTAACCCACCATGCAGTATCCTCTTTAGTCTCCAGGCGTTTATTGGGACTAAAGAGAATGTACTTCTCTCTCCGCATTAGTTTTTCTTTGTCCAGAATGTTTAGTTGGTCAGTACTTAATTGCTCAATATTGATGGAGCATGCTTCTACTAATATGCCTAGATCGAATAGCAACTCCTTTAAGGGCTCTTTATGCCAACTAAACTCCTTACTTGAAACAAATTTACTGACAACCCCTGAATCCTTCCACTCAATTCGCTTTTTATCAGTCATCAACTGAAACACGCGAATGTTTTCTTTAATATTATGCGTAACGAGTTCCAAATGCTTCATTTGCGTATATTTACCCTGCTCAATGAATCTCATGAGATGATATATCGTCATAAGATGAGTATTCCCCTACTCTACAATCTTTTTGGGACTATAGTTATTAGCACGTTTTAACTTGAACTTCCTATGTAGAATAACACCTACATTGTTGTCGTTATGTATTTGTTCTTCAAGTAATCCTGCTAGGTGACCAATTGTAGTAACTTGAACCTCATCCCCAAGATAATGAATGCGTATTTCATCAATGAGCCATTCGACGATTTTTCTTTTATCATTAAAAGAAAGCTCCGATCCCCCGTTTTCAATAAACTCCTTAATTCGTTCGGTAGCTAATATGATCTTCTCAGCATTCATGTTCCCTTCTTCAAAAGCAACAATTTGCTCTAGATAATTATCTAACGATTGTTGCAACTCCCATTTGTCAGCATTAATTTTGGCAATTTCTTCAGCCATCTGCTCCTCGTCGATCACATCACGTCTGAACATAATCTTTATTTTTTCAACCTCTCTCCCCTTTTCGTTTATTTGGTTTCTTATTAGATCAATAGCGCCTTTGATTTCGCTTACAATTGACTCCGACATAACCCCCAATTGCTCAATGTACTCTTTGGGATCTGAAATGACGGACATAACAAGATTCCAAATATATTCATCAAGTAGATCAGCACGCAATGTTCTTGCAGGACAACATTCAACACCTTCCCCATAACGTCGCGGATTTTTATTAGGACAACGATAACAGGTGTACTTGACGCTCTCACGAGTTCGCAGCTGCTTACCTGTATAGGTTGTACAATTCCATGTTCTCCCACAATGTGCACATTTAATTAAGGATTTAAGGAGGTACTCGAATTTTCTATTCCCTGATCCTGTACTGTTTTTTACCTTTTGTTCCTTAGCTAACTCAAAAATTGCCTCATCAATGATTGGTTCTACCTCCACCATAATCCAATCGCTTTTCTCCCGGTATTCATATGCTTTTTTGCTTTTCCCTGCTTTCGTCTTCTCTCCTTTTATTTTCTTGAATTTTCTTCGATTGTAATAGTATTTACCAATGTACACTTCGGAGCTTAGAATACGTGCGATAGAACTAGATCCCCAGTTCCTACTCTCCTTTCTTTTTGGGGAGATCCCTAAATCGAAGAGCTTGCAACCTATCTGACGTAAGGTTAGACGATCGATTATGTACCATTGGTAAATGCTCCGAACTACATCTGCTTCTTCTTTATTAACAACGAGTTTCTGATTTTCAAAATTGTACCCAAATGGAGCAACACGCATCGGCATAACTTTTTTGTCGCGCTCTACTGCTTTTAGTCTTCCACGTACAGTTCTCTTCTTAATTAACGACAACTCATATTGGGCTATCACACTCATTAAGTTAAAGAACAGCTGGCCCTCTGGCGTAGACGAATACTCCGTATCAACGAATTCTAACGTCACGCCTTTGGACTCAAGTTCCCTACAAATGAAAAGCTTATCTGTAAGATCCCTCGAAAGTCGATCCGGATGTGTAACAATGACATGAGTGACTAGCCCAGCAGAAATATCTTGCCTAAGCCGGTTGAGTTGAGGGCGCTCAATATCTTCACCGCTCGCTCCTTCTTCACGATATATGATTACATCCGTTGTGGAGAGTCCAAGTTCAGATACTTTTTTCATGCAAAGCTCAGTTTGAGCGTCTAAACTAGTCCCATCCATTGCTTGATTGCCTGTAGATACACGCGGATAAATTGCTATTGCCATATTCTTTTTCCTTTCTTGGTGATGACTAATTCTTTCCGTATTTTCTTCAGTTCTTGTAATTGAGAAAAATACTCCTGTAACTGCTTTTCGGGAAGCAAGCACTTCTCAGGCAAGCGATAGCACGTAATCAACTTCGATTCAAATAGGACGAAAATGAAATCAGTATTATGTGAGGAATGAAATACGCTAATTTCTTGCTCATTTGTTGAGAACCAGTAATATCTCAATGCCTCTCCGCATGAATAAAAACACCCTTCAAAGACAATACCGTTTTCATTCAGGACAGCTGTACCTAGCTTCACTTGATTGCATCCTTCCATCATCGGAATAAGAACAAATGTTCCTATACAGTAATATTCCCGTTTATTAAAAAAATAAACCGACTTTATTTAGTCGGTTTGTGAAGGATTGCTTTTAGAATATATTCAATTACTTTCTTCTTGACATCAGAAGTATCAGTTTTCATTTTTTTGAGTTCCAATCTTTTTTTCGTCATCATTTCCTTCTTTTCTGAATTCTTCTTCAGCTTCTATACGTTTTGCTTCTTCTTTCATCCAGACTTCTATAAGTTCTAATGCTTTTTTCCGTTTAGCGTCCATTACAAAAAAACCTCCTGATTACCATATATCAGGAGGTTTCACAATTTTCGTTTTGTCTAACGTTGTACTACCAATAGGTTATTGACGTTTAAAATAGATTGGCTCAGCCAATACTGAATCTTCACTTTTTATTAGATAGCCTATATGTGTTCTACCCTCAATTACAGTTGACATAATTCCCTTAATTGGACTAAATGTTTTAATTAGGCTTTCAAATTCCCCTATTAAACCATCACTCAAAAAATTATTCAGCACTTCAAGCGTGATTTGTCCATTACCAGACTCAATTCTTAATGGAATATACTTATCTCCTTGTAGCGTTAATCGAATACCTATTACATTTCTAGTGTACCGATTTTTCAGCAAATTTAGAAATGACTTTATCGATTCATCCTTATTTTGCACGTAAAGTAAATTATCATCATCATAAGTTTTTTTGATATCATCATTTAATAACCAATGAAATGGTACTCTGCAAATCATAGCTAACGTAGCGACAAATCTTGTGCCATACTCATCGGTAACATTTTCAGAATAGCGGAACTTCTTTATTTTATTCGCACTTACTGAAAGAATCACTTGAAGCTCTTCATAACTTAAACCTAAATAATCAGGTTCAATTAAGAAAAGTCTACGACTCTCTTTCTTATTAAGTTTCAGAAGAAACTCCTTCACTTTATGCATTCCCAGTTGTGAAAGTCTCCGCATCATAAAAATATAAGTGGGCCGTTTAGGCTTTATGAAGGGCTTTACTAAATCCTCTTCAGTAATTTCTCCACGAAGAAACTTTTGTGCCATATTTAGATGTTCCTCAGCCCAATAGGCTTCACCTTTTTTTATTGCCAAGTTTATCTCACCTGGAATAAAAATAAGGTTTATTCATTCCGCTTAGGTTACAACTACCAATTGGTAGTTGTAACCTAAGCATTATTAAATTGAGATACACTTTTGAAGTGATACCCATTTAGACCAATGTTGACTTTTTGGATACTTGAATATAAAGAGTAACTGAACGAATGAGTGCCAACATGTGTTTGTTAAAAAGACTAGTTTACTGTTAACAGGTGGATATTTCTTTTTCATGTCCAGTCACCTCCTTTTATTAAGATTGTATCCAATAAATCAAAAGGTATTGGATCATTCCATCTTTAGCAACAGTAAGTTTTACAGAAAAGCAACTCACACATTCCACTTTCGTCAAATAGAGAATTTGTCGTATTACAAAAATGACACGCCAATTATGTAAATAAATAACAAAAAAAGACCACTGGAAAATAACTTTTCACAGTCGCCTTTAGGCAGATTTATCCCGTAATGGCAATGGTTTTTTCACACAAATCTCCACTTACGCATGTATGGGAGCAAGAAAAAATTATCAATTTTATTTCTATATTTTACTACTTACTCAAGCAATTAATCAATCTTTTTTTTCTAGTAACATCCATAAAGTATTAATTCCAACAACATCGGCTAGTAAAGCAAATCTATCATGTAAATCTAGCAAACATGAGTATAGATTTACTAGATTCAGAGAATATTAATAATGAGGTGAGCTAATAATGCAATTATCAAACATAGTCGTTCATTATACTGATGTAGAAAAATTTAATCAGAAGAAAATTCCAATCAACTATGTAATTAAACAAATTGAATCATTACCTCTAGATACAAAGACGATCAATGAACTTCAAAAGCATTTACTGGAAAGTTTTCGTAGGGATTTGATGGTGGTGAAAAAAACTCAATTCCAACCTAATTTGTTAAAGACCAGAACAGTGAAAAGAAAGGCTCCCCATATCTTCAATGCCATTCAGGAGTTTGAGGCCTTTTTCAAACATAAATATGCAGAAACTACTCTGACAAGGCACAGAAGAAGTTTAAAAAAATTTATAATATTTCTTACCAGTAGCGCTAGACTGCCATTACAAGAAATTAACTTGATGGAACTCTCTGCACTCACTCAACAAGATCTTATCGATTACGAAAGTTATTTGATCTCTGAAATGCACAATCATAATATCCAAAAATGTACTATAACTAAATATTTGAGAACTGTAGAATTGTTAATTCAATTATTGAAAAGGATGCAGCTCTCAAAATTACAATACAATATTCCAAAATCCTTGATGGACAATGGCAAGCGGAGTAATGTATTGGCTGCAACAGAGGAGATTGCCGCGATTCTTGAAGCATTAGATCAGATCAGTTTATACAAAGAACGTGATCTCGCCATTATTCTATTAACCATGGAACTTGGCTGCCGTCCTATCGAATTAGTTGGTATTACTCTAGAGGATGTCGTTTGGACAGAATCGAAAGTCAGCTTATTCTGCATTAAATCAGGTCAAAGAACATTAAAAATCAGCAAACCTCTTACACAGCTACTGAAAAAGTACAAAATAATTCGAGATACGTACAACCTTACTCACAACTTTCTTTTTGTCAATCAGTTCGGTGAACAGATGTCACGTAATGGGGTAGCATCCATTTTTGGAAGAGCAAACTTAAAAGCATTCGGTGAGCGTCGGATAAATCCAAAAGCAATGAGGCATACGTATGCAACGAATGCTTTAGATAATCTTAACGATTTCGATGAGGTCTCAAAATCTCTAGGACATCTACATTGGTCCTCTACTGAGTACTACGTCTATAAAAGTATCTCTCGACTGTTAAAAATGGCATTACCTTATAACCCAGCTGAAGAAATTAATAAAAGCGGAGGCTCTTATGGAATTTGATTTTACGATTAAAAGCGAATTAGATCCAGAGTACGTGTGTGAGCAGTTTGGGATTGATCTCAAAGATTTCCTTGCTTTAATTGAAGGCAAAAAGCAATTGGAGAGTGACAAGTCCATCCTCTTTGTTATTGAACAGTTCAAGAAAAAAATTTTAAATGATGTAACTCTTTCAGAGAATACGAAAAAAAATTACTCTGTTTTTCTTAATTGCCTGAGCAGATTCATAAAAAATGGCTTTGAGAATCATAGCATCACATCTCTAACTTCTGATCTTTTTTTCGATTTCCTTGCTACATTTAGACCTAGAAAGGGGACTGCCCTGACAAATGGTACCAAGAATACCTATATCGCTATAATTAGAAGCCTCTTCTCGTTTGCTTACACAGAAAAATATATCTCCGAAGATCTCCGAGATCGCATGAAGTACATTGGGGATGACCTTATTCCACGTCATTTACCAGGAGAATGTATTACAGCTCTTTTAAATGAGGCAAAAAAGACATCATGGCCCTTCCTGAATTATAGCATCATTTATTTCATGCTGATGACGGGATGCCGTATTAGTGAGGTAGTACGTTTACGTGTAGGTGATTTTAACATCAATGAAGGTGTAATCTTTATTAGAAAGAGCAAGAATGGGAGAGAACGATACGTTCCCATGTATCCCGAACTTAAAGAAGCAATTTTGGATTACTTTTCACGTACTGGTTTAAATAAATGGAGTATTCAAAACGAAGAGGCACTTTTTACAAAGCGTTGTATAGACAAGAGAACCCCTCTTTCCATTCGAAATGTTCAGTACATGTTGGATAAACTTTACGAAAAAATTGGGATAAAAGGGAGATTTACAGTGCACGGGTTGCGTCACACGTTTGCCGTCAATAGTATTAAGCGAGGTATGCCATCAGATATCTTGCAACAAGTACTTGGGCACAGAAGCATCGAGTCTACAAGAATATACATCCAATTACTCCCAAAGGATTTGAAAGAAGAAGTTACAAAAAAATATCCCTTTCCTTATGAAAAATTGCTTAATGATGTATTTGGTATTGGGAGGTTGGGAACTGATGAACTTTCTTGATTTGATTCAGGCACACAAAAACGTATCAACTTTGTCAAAAATCACGACAAATAAATACGAAAAATACCTGATAGAATTTTGCAGTTTTCTCTCAGAACAGTTGAACTGTAAGCCAAGAGATGTCGAGTTGAACAAAATCTATAAGATTGTCAATCATTCCAATAACCTAATTGGGTATCGCCCTATTGATGCTAAGATACTTGATTTTTATTTAGTGAAGATAGTCCCGCTTGGTTTTAACAAACTAGCCAATGTCAATCATGCCTTAAAGTCCTTTTTTCGGTTTTTCTCTGAAAATTATAACTATAGTGACATTATACCCAAAATGCAATTTAAACTGAGCGATTTTAAACCAGTGAGTAAGCCAAGAAAAATATTCTCTCGACATGAAGTCTTAAGATTTCTCCAGAGCCTGATTACACATAGTGAGAATCTTGAGAGGGATAGTCTTCTATTTACATTACTACTTTCAACAGGATGCAGAATTTCTGAAGTACTCAACTTAAGACTTAAAGACATTTTTTGGGAGGATGAATTAATTTTATTAGAGAAAACAAAATCAAAAAAACAGAGAGTAATTTGTCTACGAGAAGGATACGGTGAAATCTTAAAACAATACTGCAGCAATCAAAAGTTAAATGAAAGCGACTTTCTATTCCAAGTCAACGGAAAACCAATTTCAAGATCTGATGCTTCTGCTATTATGGAAAAATTCATTGAGAAAGCTCGGCTGCCATCTGTTACTTTGCATAGTTTTCGTCACTCTTTTGCTACGTTTATGTATGAAGCCGGCAGCGAGATCACAACCGTTCAACAATTACTCGGACATAGTTCATTACTAACTACTCTGATCTATGTTCACCCCTATTTTATTCGGAACTTAAATATTACAATTAAAGAAAACGAACATGTTTATAGTAAAATAAAGCCTATTCTGCAAAAGTATATCGGATGATCGTTCAACTTAAGTATATATTAACCACAAACAACACCCCATGACGAACTCGTCACGGGGTGTTGTTTGTGGTTATTTTGCTAGAATAATATTGATGTTTAAACAAAGAATAGCAAATTAACTAATCTGGAGTGATCCGAATCCCCGACGACTGTTCCTCAAGAATTTCCAGTTACTATGTCTGTCTGAACTGCACTAATCTCGTTCCCTCAATTAATTGAGTTCCCGTTGGCACACGTGCGTAGGTACCTGTAAGCGTACTTTGCATCTCTCCTATCTAACATTTACGCTATATCAAGTCTGCATTATTCTTTTCCAATCAATAACAAAAAAGTTGAGCGGCGTACTCAGATCCTCAAAGCTGACTTATGTTTCTACTAAATCTCACAACATTTAACCGCGGGTCTGCTTATTCATAAAGGTCAGGTGTAATGTGCAGATGTAAGACTTTTTTCCTTAAAAATAAATACTATTAATGTCGTGTTGTTGTCTAATAATAACAACACTTTGCTAATTAGATTCTTCTTCCTCCGAATCTAATATCCACTCATTTGGTACAAGCTTTTCTCCATTTCGCCATTCTTTTACTAGATGAATATTATCCAAATTCCCCCAAACACTCTCAGGGGCATGATCAAGTACGATTACTTGCAAATTTCCGTTACACTTTTCCACTATATATGAAAACACCTCAAACACTTTCCTTACTGCATCCACATCCTCATCTCTAAACTCTATTTCCTCAGGATCCGGATTAATCGAACTTTTTGATAATGCCAATCGCTTTGGAAAATACACTTGACTGGGTTGATCATAAACAATAAAGGATGGAATTGGATTTTGCTTTAAACTTAAAAAGTACTCTTGTAACCCTAAAGTCATTGCAATATGGTATGATAACCAATTTGATCCACTACCAATCTCCCACAAATAGTCCTCTCTATCCATCCTTTTTACGAAAATTGAAAGATTCTCATCTGACAGATATATTGGATCGTCGGGTCTTTCAACATCTAATAATGGTAACAATCTAGAAGCGTTAAAAGATACAATATCTAACGCTCGTTTTTTTCGATCTGCAATGTTTGCTTCAGATACTTGCTGGCTTAGTGTAGTAACTTTATCTTTTAATACAGATATCTCCAATACAAGTTCACTATCACTACCCAATTGTTCATAGGTTAATAAGGATGTCTCTATGTTACCAATGAATCGTGACATTTTTAGTACTTCATACTGCCTAGACCTCGCATGTTCAGATTTCCTTTCTAATGAGCTCCTTCTAATGCGAATTGCATTTAATTTTTCTGTAAAAAGCCTTATTTGTCCCCTAACTCGTTCTAGTTCTCTATCAAATGAGGCTGGAATGCTATCTAACTCACCTGCTTGTTGCTCAATACTAACTAATGCTTTATTTAGTTCATCTAGAACACTAGAATCTTCTAAATGATTGCCACAAAGAGGGCAGTCATGTTCAGGATCGGTTATTTCTGTAAGCCAAGATGATACTTTTAGTCGATCGCGCTGAATGTTTAGCGACCCCTGATAACGTCTCATATTCTCTTTTAATTGAGTCATTTCTGAAAACCGTCTTCTTGCTTGTGATAGGAGTATCGCTTCTTCTTCTTCCTCTTTTTGTAACGAAAGAAGTTCATCAATTGCGTGTGTGATAGTTTCACCTGTTACATTAGCTTCCACTACAGAAAAATCCACAACTTTTCTCAAAACATCAATTAGTTCATTCTGATCTTTAGAGATTATATAATCCGACCTTATCAATCCCATTTCTTTTGCCTCGGATACTCTCGATTGTAAATCAGCTATCCATCTTAAAGAAACTTGCCTTATCGCCCCCAATTCTTTTTGCTTCCTAGTTAGTTCTTTTCGAAGTGACTCTAGCTCGTGTCTCTTAGCCATTAAATCTGGAGATATAGCTCCTAATACAAATGGGAAAATATTTCTAAGTTTTTCCCGGTGTTCGTATGTATCAGCTTTATAAAATACGACATCTGGATTTGCCACGATATTTTGAGGTTGAAAATTAAAAGCTGCTAAATCTCTAAAACTTGGTCTTCCTCTAAAATTATTCCCTGTTTCTTCAACATCAAAATCCAATGTTGTTAAACCAACAAGTTCATCCAATGTTCTTTTTACACGCTTTACATCGCTGTTTTTTCCTTCTATTTTATTTGGAATATTGATTAATGCTTCTTCCAGTACAAACATATCTCCAGTTGTCTTATGATTACCTGGTTCTCTTCTTGCAAATAATTTTTCTCCATAAGGTGTTGAAATCACTATACCAAACCATTCGCAGGTATCTCTTATTGTGCTAACAGGTATAGAACATGAGTCTGATCCCATACAATAATCAATAATAGGAATTATTGCTGATTTCCCTGTTCTCGAGGATCCACTAATTATGTTTACCTTTCCTGTCTCAAAGGGAATTACTTGTGGTAAGAATTTATTATTTTTAGGCCACAAGACTATACTCTTAATTTGAAAATACAAATTAAAACGCCACCTTTAATATGATTGATATTTCATGTAAAGTTAAATTTGAACACCAAAAGCCTAGTTTTTCTGCTGCCTTAAACATCATTTTAACCGATTCTGGAATGCCTGATTTAGGTGCTGACCTACTTAAGGGAACGGCCGTTCCCTCTGAAATACTTAAAGTAAATAAATTAGTAGATAACCCCATTCTTATAGATTCTGTAGTTAATTCCTTAAATTCAATTGACCGATTGTGAATATTTAATAAGACATCAGTTTTAGATGTCTTTGAAACATAAAATTTATCAACAAACATCCTTAAACCAGATGGTTTATTCGTGGATGCAATCACATCGAGTGTTTCGGTGTGATAGATTACAGCTAAAACGATAAATAATAATGGGATTGGAGGACATTTCTTGGATTCATTTGACTCTTGATATCCTGAAATGAACCGCCAAAGAATTGAGGCACCTAAAGCAGGATTTTGGATCAGCATAGCTTCTCTTTCGAGAATACTCAAAGATATCTCCTCCTATATATTGGGAAGTAAGCCGTCGTACTGAGGATGCCAGCCAACAACCTTACTATTGGATAATGAATGGTAACTGCCTGGTGTAAAGTGTTCTGGTACTTCTAGTCCTTGTAATTTTAATGATTGACTTGAACACTTATGATATAGTAATGTTCCCCTTTCTTTATCTACCAAGGATCTGTGTTCAATATTAACTATTTTTCGCAGACTGTTCCAATTCCGAATCAGGTTAGTTTCATACTCTGCAAAGCTCTTTCTATTAACTAATCCTTTTTGGCTCCAATGTGTCCTATCATTACTAGATCGAAGAAAATCGTTTACAGCTGCTAACTTCTCGTAATCATCAGCGTCAATCAATTCTAATTGTTTTACATAAATACTATTATATAAATGTGTTTGAATAATAGAGTCGCTGATTTCGTCTTCAATGCTTGCTAGTTTGAGGCCACTATTAAGTGAGAGATTATATGAAGTCATTTCAGCATGAAACCAGTCGTATTCTATTACCGCTAGTTTTTGTTGCTCTAATAATAAATCAGTTTGTTTCTTTACTAAACCAAGTGCCCAATTTTGTGCATCATCAATAAACATCTCAGGAATCAAAGCTCTCTTTAATTGTTCACGTAAATCCGTCTGAGGACTTCCACTCCCAAGTATTACTTTGAAATTCTTTATTATCCCTACAAGCTTATCCTGGTTAAAACTAAAAACGTTTTCAACATAATTTTTTATAGAATCAGATAAGTTAGAGTACTTAAGTTCCTCACCGAGCAAAATAATCTGTGCTTTTTCAAGTGCGGTCTTAGCCTCTTTATCTGTACTTGCCTGCTCAAACCTCTTACAGATATCACCGCTCAGCGGCTTAGATACATATATCTCGAATTTATGTCTGTCAGATAATCCCTCTTTCCTAACTGCATCAATCCAATTACTAAAAGTCTTCCAAAAGTCGACTGATCTATCTGCCAAAGGATTTCCTCGCAAACCCACACTTTTCCCTTGTTCATAAGTCCTAACACCATCTTGATCTTCTACCCCGACATCCTCAAACACTTCTAAACTAATTTTTTCCCCACTACTACCGTTTAGTAACCTGGATAAAAAACGCGTATGCTGTAGTGAATAACCTAAGTTTTGACCTGGCACGTTAGAAGATTTTTTCTGACGCCGCTCTTCTCCAGAACCTATATTTAATTGCTTCATTCCTCCACCTACTCATATAAAATACATACCTCTCAATTATACAATATTCTCCAATTCCCGTCCTACTTCTTTCATTTTGATAGTGAACACATGAAAAAGACGCCACTTCATTTACACTGGTACCCATAGACTGGACACATTGAAAAGTGTTCAGTCTATGGGTACTTTTTTGTATACTAGTATTAGCAGCGGAGGGGATTACATCATGTCTAAGAAAATCTTTAGCGAAAAAGAGCAAATAAAATTATCAACGAATAAATACGTGATCAGAGTAAGCGATAAAGCAATAACTTATGCGGATGAATTTAAAC
>Ga0209566_100876_pt1 | contig 14700 bp, 15 predicted proteins | sample Araplavi_mTSA_r2_2_FD_184287 | JGI IMG/M metagenome (GOLD analysis project Ga0209566, IMG submission 184287) | Arabidopsis root microbial communities from North Carolina, USA - plate scrape CL_Cvi_mTSA_r2 (SPAdes) (version 2) | ecosystem: Host-associated > Plants > Roots > Endosphere | place...
GATTGACATAGAAATACCGCGTACCGTCCAGCGACATCCCGCTCAGCACGCCGTTGTACAGCACGCGCTCCATCACATCTCCGTATCGGCTGTCCATTTCGAGCCGGAGCATTCTGGAGGCCAGCATGACCAGTCCGATGGATGCGCATGTCTCCGTGTACGCCGTATCGTTGGGCAGATCGTAATCGATCGTGAACCGTTCCGCATGGCCTTGCGAGCCGAGCCCTCCCGTAATGTACATCCGCTTGGACGTCATATGATCCCACAGCTTGCGGAGCGCCGCGGTCAGCGTGTCGTCGCCGCAAGCGATCGCCAGATCCGCCATGGCCGCGTACAAATACATAGCCCGGACGGAATGTCCTTCCGCCGTCTCCTGCTCTCTCACTGGCGCGTGCGCCTGATGATAGTCCAGCTCGAACCAGCGGTCCTTGAATTGGAAGCCGAATCCGGGATCGTCCTTGAGGAAACTCGGCTGTTTTCCTCGCTCCTCGATAAAGTACCGGCTCAGCTTCAAATACCGTTCCTCGTTCGTCGCACGGTACAGCTTGACGAGCGCCAGCTCGATTTCTTCATGGCCGCAATACACGTGCATCTGATCCGACGCCGGCCCCATGATCCGGTCGATGTAATCGGCGTAGCGGCACATGATGTCCAGAAAAGTACGCTTGAGCGTCGACTCGTAATAAGCCACCGCCGCCTCGATCAGATGACCGGCGCAATAGAGCTCATGACCGAAAGCGAAGTCCGTCCACCTTCGATCCGGCTCGGCGACCGAAAAATACGTATTCAGATAACCGTCGGGCCGCTGCGCCCTTCCCATCAAATCTACGACCGCATCGATGACGGCCTCGAGCTGCGGATTCGGAAAATGCCGCAGGCTGTAAGCGGCCGCTTCGATCCACTTGGCCACGTCGCTGTCCTGGAAGACCATGCCGTAGAATTCTCCCGAATGCTCTCCCGCCGCGATGCGGAAGTTCTCGACGGCATGGCTGGGCTCTGCGCCTTCCACTTCGTCATTGAGCGCTTCCCACTGATAAGGAATCGTATTCAGGGCGGTCCGCTCGACCTTGGGCTGCCAAAACTGATCATTAAGTCTAACCTGCATGTCGATCTCTCTCCTTCAATAGAACCACGCGATAGGGGGTGCGAACTTGGGCTAGTTTTTCATGCCGGTCAGCGTGATTCCTTCTACGAAATACTTTTGACCGATCAGGTAGAAGAGGACGCCAGGCGCAAAGGACATGCACGTAGCCGCCATCGTCAGCGACCAGTCCTGCTTCAATTGGCCTCTAAAATTGGTCAGTCCGAGCGCGATCGTAAATTTATCGCTGGAGTTGATATAAATCATCTGTTGGAGCAGATCGTTCCAGAGCGTGATGAAAATAAACAAAGCGACGACGATCATCGCCGGCCGGATCGCCGGGACGATGATGCTGAACAGAATTCGGAAGTAGCCGGCGCCGTCGATCGTGGCCGCCTGATCGAGCTCTCTTGGGATGGAGACGATAAACTGCCGGATCAAAAAGATATTAAAAGCGCCGCCGCCGCAAAAATATGGCAGAATCAATGGCAGATAGCTGTCATGGAGCCCCAAGCCCCGCGTCCATCCGATGTACAGCGGAATGAGCGTGACCATGGCAGGCAGAAGCATCGAACCGACGCAAAGCGCCCAGATCAATTGTTTGCCCCGAAACCGCAGTCGGGCAAAGGCATATCCGCACAAGGTGGCCGTAAAGGTTCCTGCCAGGCAGGAAGGAACGATGATGATCATCGTGTTCCATAAGTACTTCCAGAACTTGAATATCTCCAGCGTTTTCTTATAGTTGGAAAACAGCCAGTCTGCCGGCAGCAGCGAAGGCGGATACTTGTAAATCTCCGCGTTCGTCATGAGCGACGTGCGAAAGATCCACCAAATCGGGAAAAGAACGAATACGGCAAATAAAACGACGACGACAAGCGTGATGAGATTGGCCGTCCGATCTTTCCGCTTCTTGCTCTTCAGTCTTCCGAATGCGGCCTCGCTCATTTGTCGTCGCCTCCTTCGTCGAAAATCCATCCTTTGGACGTCTTGAACAGCACGCCGGTAAAAGCCGCAAGAATCGCAAAAATAACGAAGGTCGTCGCGCAGGCATAGCCCAGCTTATAATTCACGAAGGCTTGATCGTACATTAGGTACGTCATGAATCGGGAAGCATTGCCCGGGCCGCCGTTGGTGAGGGACAGCGCAGGCGTCACGACTTGAAGATTAGCGATCAGGCTCATCAACAGGTTGTAAAAGATAATTGGCGTCATGCAGGGCAAGGTGATATGCCGGAAGCGCTGCCAGCCGTTCGCGCCGTCCATCTCGGCCGCTTCATGATAGACGCTGGGTACGTTCTGAAGTCCGGCCAGGAAAATGACGATCAGGTTCCCGGCCAGCCAGACCGAGATCAAGGAAAGGGAAGGGACGACATGGCTGGAGTCCGCGATAAAGAGCACTTTATGCAGTCCGACCTCGGAGAGAAGAAAGTTGAAGAATCCGAAGTTCGCCTCGTAAAGCCAGGACCAGCCTACGTATATGGCCGCAGCCGGCAAGACGTACGGCACATAGAATACGGCTCTGAAAAAACCTCGTGCCGGAATCTTGCGATTGAGCAGCATGGCGATAAAAAGCGAGTAGATCATACTGCCCGCTACGGATAGGACGGCGAAGTAGATCGTCGCGATAATCGAGTCTTTGATATACGGATCTGTCTTAAACAGCTGGATATAATTGTCGATGCCGACAAACTTGGGCGCGGCCAGTCCCGTCCAGTTCGTCAAACTGATGCCGAGCACGCTAAGAAGCGGCAGATAGGTGAGAAAGATCAGCCCGATGAAGGCAGGAATCAAACAGATATAAGCGACGCGTGCCTCACTGGCATAAATGTGGGAACGGCGTCTTGGCGATTTGTCGATGGTTTCCATATGTCGCTCCCCGCCTCATCTCTACGGGATGACCGCCGCCTAACGCGATCCCGGCGGTCATCCCTTCTTATCTTTTATTTGCTGCCGGCATGCGCGGCCTTTAATGCGTCCAGATTTTTGGTAATCGCGTCCTTGGCAGTCGTCTTGCCCGTCCATACGTCTCCCAGAATCGAGCCGAGCAAGGTGTTGAAGTCCGTGGTGTGATTCGTGTAGAACCAGGAGGCAGGTCTCGCAGCGGAAGATTGCGCATAATCGACGATTGCGGATTTGTATTCTTCGTACGGAGGGAAGTTCGGATTGTCGACCCATTTGTGGGTAAGGGCTTCGTCCTTATACCACTTCTCGAGCGTCGGCATCCAGATGCCCGAGCTGATGAGTCCCCAGTTGTTTTCTTCGGAGTTGTACCATTTGAGCCATTCCATCGCTTCTTCTGGATGCTTGGTCTGGGAGAAGACGACGTTGGCGCCGCCCGTGCTGAGCGTCACTTTGTCCTTCATGTAGGGAAGCACGGCAACGCCGTATTTGAGGCCGCCTTCCTTGGCCGTATTGAGGCTGGTGCCTACGTTCCACGCGCCGTTCGTCGCCATGGCGACCGTGCCTGCGATAATGGTGCGCTGAATGCCGTCGTCGGTCTGGCCCACGGACAGCGGCGCGACATGATCCTTGAGGTACAGATCCGCGACGCGCTGAATCGCTTCCACGCTCGCGTCTTCCCCGATTTTCACCTCGGTGCCGTCGGCGGAATAGAAGCCGCCGCCATTGCTGAGCGTCCAGGTCTCGAGCTGCCACGGCAAGTTTTCGACGGAAGCGCCGTACTGCACGATGCCATCCGCATCGAAGCCGTCTTCTCCAGGGTGTTTTCCCTTCTTGTCGACCGTCAACTTCTTGGCCGTCGCGACGAATTCGCCCCAGGTCCATGCCTTATCCAGAGCGGAAGGCGGATAAGCCACGCCGGCTTTGTCGAACATGTCTTTGTTGTAGTAGAGGAGGAGCACTTCGTTGGCGGCGGCATAGGCGACCGTTTTGCCCTGATACTTGTAGGCAAGGCTGTCCAGCGGTTTGCTGTCGCTTCCTTCGTACATGGCGCTGACGTCGTTCAGCATGCCGTCGGCGGACCACTGGATGACGCCATCCTCCTTCAGCATCCCCGTATCCGGCAGCTGCTTGCCCGTTGCCTGCGTGTTCAGCTTGGTCATGTAGTTCTCCCAAGGGATCGCGACCACTTCGACTTCGATTCGGTCTTGCGAAGCATTGAATTTGTCCGCGATCTTCTGCGTGACGCTTCCCTCTTCCGCGCTGCCCCACATCGAATACGTAATCTTGACCTTCTTCGTCTTGGAAGGCGCCGTAGCCGATGCTTTGGTGGCCTCTCCTCCCGTTGCTGCCGGCGACGATGCCGTGTCTTTCTTGTCGTTGTCGTTGCTCCCGCAGCCGACGGCACCGAGTACCAATGCAGCCGTGAGAATGCCTGCCCCAAGCTTCTTTCCCGTGTTCATTGCCCCACTCTCCCCTTTAACATTTGCATTCATGAGTGCCTAACCGTTCGACTCGACCGCCCGGAATATCCAAGCGCATGAGCCAAACGTCGAGCGCCCGCCTGCCTCAAGCCCGCAAGCCCGATTCGACTTCTTGCAAGCAGATTTTGGTAAGCGCTTTAATGGTATTGTGACATGAGTGACTTTCAAAATAAACAAATGAATCCAACCTAATTTTTAATATTTTCAACCTTTTGCGTCGCCGCAGAGGGTTGACCCGCCACGTCCGTAAGCCAGGATCGACAGCGAGCAAAAAGTATCATAAAATCTGAAAGATAGGCGAAGTAAACGCTTGCGAACTCTTCATGCTTGGGAGGAAAGCGTATGGACGGTTCGATTCTGCACTTCATCTCTCCGCCAATCCCGTATTTCGTAGACTTCGGTTATGCCTATTACGGCGTCGGGGATTCCCATATCGAACGGGACTGCATCCGGGTATTCGATCTGATCGTCGTCCGCAAAGGCGTGCTCCCGATCGGCGAGAACGGCGGATCCTGGGAAATCCATGAAGGAGAAGCCTTCATTCTGCTGCCGAACGGCCACCATTATGGGAGCGCTCCCTGCACGACGGATACCGAGATCATTTGGATTCACTTCCAAACCTTCGGCGGCTGGAAATTGTGCCTGGATATGAACGAATGCATGGGTAACCAGATTGAATTGATCGAGGAACACAAGAAGCTGGCTTATCTCAACCACGCCGATGTCAGCTCCATCTTCATCCCCAAGCATACGAAGTTGTCGCCCAAAGCCATGGAGGTGCTGGAAACCTTTTTTCAGCAGGAAAACGAGCCGCAATCCCTTCGGAACTGGAAGCGGCAAGCCACGTTCCAATCGTTCCTTCAGCATCTGGAACGCGGACTCGCCTCGCCTGCGAACGACACCGCGATTCAACTCGCCGACCGGATCGAGCTGTTCATCCGTCAGAACTACGCCAGCGACATCACGAACGCCGTGCTGCAGAAGAATATGAACTATCACCCCAACTACCTGGCGAAAATGATGCTGAAGGTGTACGGGATGACGCCGATGACCTACCTCCAATATTACCGGCTGGAACAGTCCAAGCGGCTGCTGCTGCAGACGCCCTGGTCGATCGCCCGGATCGCCGACGAGGTGGGCTTCCATCATGTCTCGCATTATTCCACCTTCTTTTCCAAGAAAGAAGGCCTCTCTCCCACAAGCTTCCGCAGAAAATTCGCGAAAAAAATCCCCTCAAACGGATGATTCCGTGTGAGGGGATATGCGCCTTCATCGCCGGGCGGATATCCTTTTATGAAACATCTCGTCTAGTAACATGATTTCCGCTTTTTGGCTGACGGCATGGTGCCCAAGCTTCACATCGATGATGAAGTCATTGCTCAGCATCTGCCGGTATCGGGCAATAATCTCGCTTTCGGGCAGCTCTCCCATCGCTTTCGTTTCGGGCGGGATGACCGGAATTCCGGCCTGCGCCACCAGGCGAATGTTCCGTTTAATATCTGAGGCGATTTTGCTCAGGGTGCTAGCGCTTCTTGCCGTCTCGATATCCACCATTCCGTCATCCGTATAAAAATGCTTGTTAACGATGGCGAGCGCCGTATGCGAAATGTGGAAGGCCTGAATGTCCTTTTGGATTTCATAATGCAAACCGGCCGATTCAAGAATTCGGGCAAGCTCTGTCACTCTAGCCGTCGTCAGCCCGTTTATCTCGCCAAAAATCGTTCCCTGATGCTTCTCGGAGCCGAATTGAGCGTATAGGACATCTTCCTTGATGTCTCCGCCTGCGCCCGGGAATCCCGGAAGCAATCGATCGCCCACGATATCGAGCCAAGCTTCATAGCCGACGGTGTTGGTCAAGGTGACGATGGTCTTGCTCCGATTGCGCTTCATCGCGGACAGGGCGGATTCGGCTTGATCGTACCGGACGGGCACAAACACATAATCGTAAATGTCTTCGTCATCCAGCTTTTCGATCGTCTTGATCCGTATGCGCTTGATCGTGCCATGATCGTTGTATTTCAGGCCGTCCCTTTTCAGCGCCTCCAGTCTCTTCCCTCGTGCCAGGATCGTGACGTCCAATCCCGACTGCGCGAACCGGAGTGCATAGACGCTGCCGATCACGCCGGCGCCAAATATCAAAAGTCGATGCGGTTTGGTGTTCAACTTAGCTCCATCCTTTCCTAAATCAGTCACAGATTGTTTAAGCAACACCTGTTTGATAGGATATTAATATCGCAGGCGTATGAGTTCAACCAGCAGAGCGGGGTGAACGTCGTATAGGCAACACATTGCAAGATGTGATGCGTAACAAGGAGATCGAGACATGGTGAAACAGGAAGATCCGAGGGTGCTGCGCACGCGGGAGTTAATTCGGGCATCGTTCAGAGATTTGCTGCGGAGAAAAGGGTTTGATGCCATCACCATCAAAGATATCGCGCAGAAAGCGACCATTAACCGCGCCACCTTTTATGCCCATTTTGAAGATAAATACGCTTTGCTCGATGAAGTCACGGAACTGACTTTTGATGCCATGATTCCGGAGCAGGTGGCGCATGCAGAGGCGTTCACGGATGACATTTGCGACCGGTTGATCTTGGCGACGCACCAGTACATCGTCGACTTTTACCGGAACTGCCGAATGGATTCCCATTCGATGGCGACGCTTGTCGACGAGAAGATAAAGAAAATGCTGCAGCGGACGATCGCGCGCATTTTCCTGAAAGGGAACTCCGACCACGGAACGGACAAGCGTCAAATCGAAATCATGGCGGCCATGACTGGTTCGGCGATCTATGGCGCTGCGCATTATTGGTTAACGGTCGAGGAAAAGGACCGAACCGATAGGCTTGTAGACTTTGTTCGACCGTATGTCATGAACGGTTTGGGGCTGTATCGCAGTGACAATGAAAGCAGATGAAAAAACGAGAAGGGTCTCGAAAAAATTTTCGATACCGGTACAAATTGCCTTCTTGAGGGCGAATGCCTGGCACCGTCAAGGGTAACCTACAAATCGTTAAACAGTGTACCGTATTCATTTAATCGGGTAACAAGGAGGGAAACATAACCCATGTCTAAGCAGCAAGGGCACGGACGAAAGAACACCACAACTAGATCATCGGACAAAAAAGGCAACTCTTCCGGTAATAATCATTAACAACACAAAATGCAAACAAAAAAAGCCATGACTCTATTCACATAGAAGTTCATGGCTTTTCCCGCTTAACTCACAAGATCATTCACTCCCTCGCCACACTATTCTTGCTCTGTCCCTTCATCGACACCGCGAAGCAAATCAACAGCACGACGGCGGCGAGCGTGTACGGAGAGTTAATATTCATATCGAACAACACGCCGGCGACGATCGGGCCGACGATGTTGCCAAGGCTCGTGAAGGCCGAGTTCAGCCCCGCCACATAGCCCTGCTGATCCTTGGCCAGCTTGGACATCTGGGTGCCGATCGTGGGGCGCAGGATGTCGATGGCGAGGAACACGACGAAGGTGACGCCGAAGATGAGCCAGAACTTGTGCACGAACAGCATCAGCAGGACGAAGATGCCGGCGACGAGCAGGCAGGCGGTGATGATCCGCTTTTCCCCGAACCGGTTCAGCAGCCAGCTGAAGAAGGTGAGCTGCACGACAGCGCCGGCGATGGAGCCGAACGTGATGACAAAGGCGATGTCCTTCGGATCGAAGCCAAACTTGTGATCGACGAAAAGCGAGTAGATCGTCTCGAAGTTGGCAAGGCCGAACGACATGACGAACACGATGATCAGGCTGAGAAAATAAGGCTCGCGATACGAATGCTTCATTTGGGTGAGCAGGCCGTTTTTGGGCTCGACGACGTCGGCATGGGCTTCGGTTCCTTTTGCTTTTGCCGGGAGAGATTCCTTGAGGAAAAATAACGACACAAGCGCCGCAAGGACGCCGCCGACGCCGGCCGCATAGAACGGCGCGCGGATGCCGAACTCTGCGACATAACCCCCGATGCCGGGGCCAATGATGAAGCCGGTCGTGATCGAGGCATTCACGTACCCCATTCCGGCCGCACGCTCCTCATCGGTCGTGATATCCGCCGCATAAGCCATGACGGCCGGCATGATCATCGCCGCGCTGAGCCCGCCGAGCGCCCGCGATACGAACATCAGCACCGGCGAGTGAGCAATGCCGAACAGCGCTTCCGATACGGCGAACACGAACATGCCGACGACGATCATCCGCTTCCGACCGACGGTATCCGCAAGGCGTCCGGCCATTGGCGAGAAGAGGAACTGCGCGAGCGAGAAGACCGCGACCATCAGCCCCATCAGACTGCCGTTCACGCCCAGCTCGTTCATAAAGCTCGGCATAATGGGAATAATCAGACCGATACCGGTAAATACGAGAAACAGGTTCAGCATTAAAATAAGCAGCGCGCCCTGTTGTTTAAGCAAGATAGCCATTTCTAACGTCCTCCAAGTTCATTGCGAATACTGAATATTCATTCTAGATGTGTGCAAAAAAAAGCAAAGCTACGGCCTGGCGATTCCATGCAGGAACACGTCTATCGCCAGCCGGTATGCTGCCAGCGCTTCGCCCCGGTCCATACGACGAGTATGCTGACCTAGCCCGTACACGAGGCTGTCGAGAATGACGGCGAGCCCGGTCGCGTCAGCGTCCTTGAACTCTCCGGCATCGATGCCCTGCTGCAGCAGCTGCTTGTTGAAGTTAATGTAACCTTGGACCATGTGCCCGATCCGCTCTTCCGCCTCCGAGTTCTTTTCGGCATTGTTGAAGAACTCGTCGATGGCCTTGGTCAGCGGATGGTTGAGCTGCTCGTGCGCCAGATGCTCGGCCATGCCGTACAGCTTTTCGGCCGTCGTCGCGTAGAGCCCTTCCTTCGCGAGCCACGTCTCCTCCCACTCCCGGTCCCACTCCTCGACCAGATGCAGGAACAGCCCTTCCTTGCTCTTGAAGTGGTAATAGATGTTGCCCGCACTGCACCCGGTCGCCTTCACGATCTCCTCGATGGCGGTCGCTTTATAGCCTTTCTTGATAAACAGCGCCTTGGACGCCTCCGCAATCTTCTTCTTCGTCTGCTCGGTCTGCTGCTGCTTCTTGTTGATCGCGATCACCTCATTTGGTTCCCGAATAACACTGAACGAATATTCAGTATTATAGCGTGCCGAATGCATCTTGGCAATCGGCGCTCGCGCGATCCTGCTTATTCGATTGGGTTCAGCACCTGACATGCTTGCGCTTAAAGCCCAACTGGTTTTTGTCGATGGCCTTTTGAATATTCTCGGCCGGCTGCAGGAACTGGCTTTTTCCCGTGTCCTTCTTGACATCGACCGGACCTACGGCCTTGGCGGTCTCGACCGCGAGCTCATGGAGAGGGACATAGGACACGCCCACGGTATACATGAAGTTGCTCATCGCGTATTTCGCTCGCGTGGGCGCCTCGTGAATCGTAGCTTGCACCGTCTGCAGCATACCGGCCAGCTTGTCCGCGGAAAATGCGCTGTCCGGACGGTTGCCCAGCAGCCAGCAGTAGCAGCTCCAGCCCGCGGATCTCCGCAGCTCCTCGTCGCTAGCGATCCAGCGGTCGGCCACCTCTTGCGCGATATCCGCCTCGGCCAGCGTCACGGCAACGACATAGTCGGACAGCATATAAAAGTAAGCGCCGTCCATCCAACGATCATAGTCCGCCGCGGTCATCCCGTTCGGATCGGCGATGATGCCCGCAAAATACATGGCGTCATAATTCCCCGTGGCGTAGAGCTGCTCGGCCAGCGGCTGATCGATCTTGATGCGCTTGGACAGCGGCTTCATCGCGCCCGTCGCGACGCCGAACAGCGGTTCGCGAGCGCCGTTGGAAATGTACATTTTTTTCAAGCGCTCCTTGCCTAACGCCTCGAGCTCCTGCATTACCGTCTCTGCGTTCATCTATTGGCCCTTTCCTTTCTGTATCGAAGTTTATGCATAGATGTTTTCATGCCTATCCTATCATAGCCGGAAGGCATTCGCCTATGCAGAAAGAAGACCGGAATCGCTCCGATCTTCTTTCTCGCTTTTCATAAGGATCGGCGTCAATCTCCGGAAGTCAGCAGCTTGCGCAGCCGCTCGTCCCGCAGCCATAGCGCGCCCCACACGAAGAGCGCCACATATACGGGGAAGAGCGTGTTCGAAAACAGCGGTGCGTCGATCCTGATTTGCGCAGCGACTGCGCCGCCAAGATAACCCGTCAGCAGCAGCGCGCCCAGAAAAGAGGTGCGAGGCACCATATACAGCAAGGTGGCCAGTAGGCTGACAATGCCCATGATCGCCATATGGCGCTCCGCGAATCCGAGCTCGATCGTAGCCTCGACGACCGACGCCGGTCCGACGAGCTTCCCGATCCCGTCAAAAAGCATGAATAAAATGGCGATTCCGCCCAAAATCCGCGACGTCCATATCCTCGCGCTCGAAGTGTCCTTCCGCACGCCCGCCTTCAACTTCATTTCCCGCTCGATCATCATCTCTTAATCATCCTCCTTCGTTATAATGGTGCGACCTGCTTATTGCTTCACGATCTGCCAGTGGATGCCGTACTTGTCTTCGACCTCGCCGTAGTGCGCGCCCCATGGCTGCGGTTCGAACGGGAACTTGACCGTCCCGCCATCCGCCAGGTTCGTGAACGCTTGGCGCGCTTCGTCCATGTCGGCAAAGTTGAGCGCCAACGCAACGGTGCGTCCGCCGCTCGCCGCCTCGACGAAGGCATCCGCCAGGAACAGCACGTTTCCGCCCGCCACCTCGAGCGCCAGGTGCATGACCTTGTCCTGCATCTCGGCCGGCGTGCCCGGCATCTGCCCGAGCGTCATGACGGACAGAATCTGTCCTCCCAATGCCTCTTGATAGAATCCCGCCTGCGCTCTTGCATCCTTCGATTGAATATAAGCGTTCAATTGTGCCTTCATGTTCAACATCCCTTTCGAATTTGGTTTGGTTTGGTTGCTTCTAATCAGACAACGAACGGCGGACGACAGAATCGACAGATCGGCAAAAATTTTTTTAAAAAACTTTTTGGGCATGTCGAAGACGCCTATTCAAACTTTCCAATCAAATCTTCCATATAGGAAACCGCGACAGTTAGAGCCTCAATCCTGCGCGCAATGTAGGTCCGCTGCCCGCTGCCCTCTTTTTGTTTGTTAAGAAATGAAGGAAGTGTCGACAACAAGCCCTCCAGCTCCTTTTTGGCTTCCAATAAATCTGCTTGACTCACATCGAGTTCTTGGCCTTCCCAGCGTGCAAGAAGTGTCTCGACGCCGATCCGCGCAGCCTTCATTCGCTTTTCAAGCAATCTCGTCTGCGGTGCATCTGCTTTCATATGAGAGAGCGCCTTTTCCGATTTACGAATAATCGACCTAAACGCTTCGATCGAATGCTGCTTTTGTTCTGCCGTCAAACTTTCCATGAACGATCACCCTCCTGCTTCGAGCATACAACATTCATGCAAGATTTCGTTTTGCATGCCCGGAGGCGTTGAGGGAGCCGCTTTTATTTCATATAATATTGTTCACGAACTTTAAGGTTTGACTTGAAGGCAGGTGTGGCCAATGGACATGACCTTTACGCCGAAACAAATGGCCGAGCGGCTGCATATTAGCACCACCACCTTGCGGAGATATGAAGATCTCGGCTTGATCCCCGACGTCCCTCGGACAGCCAGCAATAGACGATCGTATTCGCCCATCCATCTTCAAGCCTTCCTTGCCTTGCGTGCCTTAATCAAAGGATTCGATATTCCGGTCGGCTACGATGTCATGGTTCTTATCAAAAAAGGCCGCGTCGAACAGGCCCTATGGAAAATCAACTCGCAACTGTACAACATCCAAGTTGAGAAACAGCGCGTCGAAGAGGTCATGCGCCTCATTCAAAAAACCGACTTCACCACGTACCAAAACGTGCAGGTAACGGAAGCGATGAATATCGGGGAGGCTGCCGCGATCGCAGGTGTTAACGCATCCGCCATTCGACATTGGGAAAAGGAAGGGCTTGTCCGTGCGAACCGGAATCCGGAAAACGGATATCGCGTCTTTCTTCGCGGGAATTAAAAAAGGTGATCGTGCTGAGCAGTTTAAGGAAAACCGTCTTCTCCATCGACGGCATGAAGCTGCTGCTTGAGGCCTTGGAGATCCATGATCTGACAACGATAGAGCGCTCCTTCAAAGTCGCGCTTCAGAAGCTGAACGAGCAATTGGAAAAGCAAATGGCGGGGATCGCGGAAATGATGAGGTATGTCCAATTATAGTGCGATAAACATCACCCAGTTATGAAAAACACGCCCGCATCTGTTGATGCGAAGCGCGTCTCGAACTGTCGCGACCACCGATTACCTCAAGGATCATCTATCCTTGATGCGTTGCACGCTTTCCTTGTAAAAATGACTTTCTTCTCCAATAAATTAAGATGCAGATGAATAATTCAAAGACTATTCCTTTAAATGGTTGCTCCATAATTAGGTTCACTGGAATCGCTAGAAGTATCATGGACCATAGCACATATGTTAGTTTAGACCATTTGAAGAGCATGAAAATGCCTAAGATTAAAAAGGCGCATCCCAGAATGATCCAGCTGTATTTTTCAATTATCGTGGATGAAAAGGATATCCAGAGTAAGGCTGTTAAAATCCATAATATCGCTATCGGACGATTACGATAAAAAAACGTAACAAGTAGTAATAATATGACGCTCCAAGCAAGCACAATCATCGTAATTAAGTCCTGTATAAGTGGCGACCCCCGTTCCTCGTTATACTCCTATTTTAGAAAATTGTTCCCCCTGCGTATATATCGCTTATAGGTGACCTCTTTACGAGTATCATCTCTAAGCCAGTGAGCAAAAATCCTCAGCCCATCCGTATCTTCACAAGCACACAAAAAGGCCAACCAGAAATCTCTGGTTGACCTGATCGTACGAATTAGGAAATGAGTCCGGAGCTTCGCAGCAGCCGGCGGATGAGAGCCGCGACCTCGGAACGAGTGACGGGCGACTGCGGCGCCAGCAACGACGCGCTCCTCCCGTTCACCAGTCCGGCGCGCAGGCTGTCGACCATCCGGTCGCGCGCCCAAGACGATACTTTTGTCCCATCGCGATAGCCCAAGAGCAGCGCTTCGCCTTCTGCGGGCGTCTTCGCAGCCTCCAAGCCGGTCAGCTCGATCGCTCGGCCGACGATCGCGATGGCCTCTTCTCTCGTGATCTTCGCTTGAGGCCGGAACGTGCCGTCTTCGTAGCCGACGATCAGTCCGCGGCCAACCGCTGCGTTGACTTCGCCTCCGAACCAGTCGGACGCTGCGACATCCTTGAACTTCGCATCTCCCGCGACCGGGCGCAGTCCGAGACCCCTGGCGATCATTGCGGCGAACTCCGCGCGCGTAATGTCCCGCTTCGGCTGGAACAGCCCCTTCTCGTCCCCGAACACGATCATTCTCGAGCCCATATCGTTACCCTCTTGCTGGGACCAATGACCGGCCAAGTCGGCGAACGTCCGGGGATGGCGAACCGCGACATTCGTGCCGTCGGTCAGGCTTCGTGCGACGATATAGGCGACGCCGTCGATCTCTTCGACCTTGGTCGGCACGTGCCTGGCCGTCCCGTCGGATCCCAAGGAGACGGACGTCGTCACCTGATTCCGGTCGATCGATTCCGAGAGTGCGACGCCCTGTTGGACATAATGGGCGTAGCCGGACGCCGCTGCCTGCTTGCCTCCGTACAAGGCGCGGACGGCATAGCTGAACGGAGACGAAAGGACCGCGAAGTCTTCTACCGACGCCGCTCGCTTGGCGAGCTCCGCCTGCTCTGCCGTCGCCTTGGCGACCTCGATCTGCACGCGGATGCCTTCGGACGAAGCCGTGCCGCCGACGGATGCCGCAAGCGCCTCGGGACCGATTAGGCGCGCGGGCAGCGTGTAGAACGCCTTAGGCGTGCGAAGCGTCAACGTGGCGTTCTTCTCTTCCAGCGTCTTGGCCATCTTAACGCTAAGGTCGCCGGTCGCCGTATCCGGATCGCCGCACACCGAGATCGCGACGACAGGGCGATCCCCCGCGTCCGCGAGACGCTGAGTGAGACGCTGTTCGTCCACTTTGGCGACCATCACGCGCCGGCCGTCCTTGACGGTCTCTTGGCCGGTGCAATCCTGCTCGGCCTTGCCGTTCACGATGACCTGTACGCAGCAGACGCTCGGCGGCGTAGGTGTCGGTGACGGTGGCGGTGGCGGCGGCGG
>Ga0209566_100879_pt1 | contig 14627 bp, 15 predicted proteins | sample Araplavi_mTSA_r2_2_FD_184287 | JGI IMG/M metagenome (GOLD analysis project Ga0209566, IMG submission 184287) | Arabidopsis root microbial communities from North Carolina, USA - plate scrape CL_Cvi_mTSA_r2 (SPAdes) (version 2) | ecosystem: Host-associated > Plants > Roots > Endosphere | place...
GTTTAAATTCATCCGCATAAGTTATTGCTTTATCGCTTACTCTGATCACGTATTTATTCGTTGATAATTTTATTTGCTCTTTTTCGCTAAAGATTTTCTTAGACATGATGTAATCCCCTCCGCTGCTAATACTAGTATACAAAAAAGTACCCATAGACTGAACACTTTTCAATGTGTCCAGTCTATGGGTACCAGTGTACAGCGGATTTGGTCTCTTTTTTCAATATCGTTTGGGAATATATGTAAAATAATAATGTGTGATGGTTATACTGAGAAGACCAAGTGTGAAAGTAGGTCAACCGCGATGAGAAGTATCGCCGCCTTGTTCTCTATGTTGATGCCAGGTGTGGGTCAAATGTATAACAATCAGTTTGTGAAAGGTGTAGTTTTCTTAATTATTGAACATTATGATAATGTATTCGGCACGATCAATAAGGCGATACATATGGATTTTAACGGGGCTCACGCAGAGGCATTAAAAGTAGTGGATTATCAGTACCTCTTGTTTTATCCGGGCTTTTACGCCTTCTGTGTATGGGATGCCTGGTTTCATGCCAAGGCTGGCGCAAACAAGACCACAACAGCGATCACCTTCCTGATCGCCGGTTTCCTGGGCAAGTTTGCCGCTATATTTTCTGCGCATCTGCCAATTCCTTCATTGACCTGCGGTCTGGTCATGGTCATACCCATGCTTGCCGGTATGTTTATTTTTCGAAAGCAATAGGAGATGTTGATGCTAGAGCGAGCCATCCTGATATCCGTTTGGATTGTAACGACCATCCTGCTTATTTGGCTTATCCCGAAGGCGAAGCTGCACATGGCGATCGTTAGTTTTTTAATTATGCAAGTCCCATCGTGGGTGCTGGGATTAACGGTTGTGGAATTGGGCTTCATTGTGTATCCAGTTCGCTTTTTTGCCCATGCCAGCCAAACCAGCTTTACTTTTGAATTTTACGCCTTGCCCTCGATGAGCGCACTGTTCAACGTTTATAATCCGAAGGGGAAATGGTGGAGAAAGCTGCTATTTTCACTTGCCTTCACAGCTCCAATGATCTTATGTGAATCCATTATTGAACATTACACCAAGTGCATTGACTATTTGCACTGGACTTGGTACTTGTCTTGGATTAGCCTTTTATTTGTACTGCACCTGGCGTATTGGTTAACAAGATGGTTTATGTCTACACTAAAAAATAACTGATGGGTATCAAGTGAAATTTATCCATTCCATCAAATCTAATAAATGGACTTTGATAACGGCTCTCAGGCGCTGCTCATCATGTAAGGCAAAACCGCGATTCTCACTAGGAGATACGCGGTTTTTTTGCTGTATTACTCGCTATGAATGCTCTTGCCCGGATAGAACATATGCCCGGCATCGACTTCTCGTTCCTTGGCGCTAAGGGAATCAGCGACCAGCTTGAATACGGACGTTTTGCTTCCCATGGATGAGACATACCGTTCCAGATGGCTTTGCTGCAGGGGCTTGTCGTAATAGCCCGGCACATATTTGTTCAGCATGCCCTGCATGGCTGCGGTCGCTTCCACCATATCGGTCACCCGCTCAACCTTGCCAAAGATCATTACGCTCATATAGGCGGTATCCGTGTTCGCCGGTACGGGATCGGTAATCGTGCCATACTCTTCACTGACAGTGAAGCAGGCCTGCGGGTTATGTTGGATCACTTCGATCTTTCTTCCTTCGGATGCTCCGTGAAAATAGATCGCCTCGTCCTTCCATACGAAATTGAGCGGGACAACATAGGGGAGGTCGTTGGCGGATAAGCCAAGAAATCCGGTGCGGGCTTGATCCAGAAAGGATTGAATGTTTGCTGTGTCGGTGCAAGCACGTTTTTGTAAGCGAATGGGGAACATCGTCTTGGCGCTCCTTTCAGGTCCTGTGTTATTATGAGTGTAAATGTAATCTGTCCTAATACAAAGATACAGATGCATGAAATTCTATAGGGACAGTTGGTGGGGGAAATGATCAGTATAACGCCTGAGATTGATAAAACAAGCAAGGTCCCGGTTTATCAGCAGCTTTTTGCCTATATGAAAAAACAGATCGAAACCGGCATGATCAGCGAGAATGACCGCCTGCCCTCCATCAGGCAGCTCGCCGCCTATTTGACGATCAGCAAAAATACAGTGGAAATGGTGTACCAGCAGCTCCTTGCGGAAGGGTATATTCAAAGCAAGCCGCGCAGCGGGCTTTTTGTGCTGCCGATGGAGAGGCTTCGTGTATCGGGACATACAGCCAATGCCGCTGAGCCTGCTCCCATCAACGAGGTTCAAGAGCCGGAAAAGCCAATGGAAGCATGTATCGATTTTGAATACGGAGATGTCGCATTGGCGCATTTTCCCGTGAAACAGTGGAAGCGGTGCTTGATGGATTCGCTGGATGACTTGTCCAATGATGTCTATGGGTACGGCGATCGGCAGGGACATGTGGGGCTAAGGGGCGAAATCGCCCGGTATTTGTATCAGTCGCGCGGGGTTCTGTGCGGTCCGGAGCAAATTTTTCTCAGTGCAGGGACGCAGCAATCCATCAGCTTGCTCTGTCAGCTGCTGCCGTTGTCCCCGCAAGTGGCCATGGAGGAGCCGGGCTATCATGGGGTGAGAGTGGTGCTGGCCAATCACGGCCGTGAGGTGATACCGATTCCGCTCGAGCCGGACGGCGTGTCTGCGGATCTGCTGCAGGCCAGCAAGGCGCGGACGATCTACGTGACGCCTTCCCACCAGTTCCCGATCGGGACGGTCATGTCCGTTCAGAGGCGAGTCCAGCTGCTCCAGTGGGCAGCGAACAATGACGGATACATCCTCGAGGACGATTACGACAGTGAGTTTCGCTATCAAGGCCAGCCGATCCCGGCGCTGAAGGCAATGGATACAGGGGATCGGGTCATTTATTTGGGGACGTTCTCGAAGTCGTTCCTGCCGGGCGTCCGTCTGAGCTACATCGTACTGCCCCAGACGCTGGCACTCACTTACCGCAAGGCCATGCAAGCTTACAGCGGCTCAGTTTCGCCAATCTTGCAGGCGGCTATTTATCGTTTTATGGAAAGAGGGTACTTCGAAGGGCACGTCCGCAAAATGAGGCGGTTGTACCAGCTGCGGCACAAAACGTTGATTCGCGCGATTCAGGAGCATCTGGGCAGCCGCGTTGACATCATCGGTCAGAAGTCGGGGATTCATCTGATCCTGAATGTGTACAATCGCAGCAGCGCCGAGCTGATTGAGCTTGCTGCGCAGCAAGGGGTCAAGGTATACACCCCCGGAGTTCATTGGATGGAGCCGGAGGCGTGCCCGGACAGTTACATGTTGCTGGGCTTCGCGAGCTTGGGCGAGGAGCAAATCCGTGAGGGAATCCGGCGGTTGCAAGCAAGCTGGTTTCCGGCGTAGGGCTGAAGGAGACCGCGCTTTAGATAAAATTCAAGTTTTCGAAGGTTTCGCCAACCGTGCTTTTCGCATCGCCCCCGAGCCAGTTCTCAATAAGCGTACTCATATTTCAGATCGCCATGGTCGAGCTGAGACAAGCTGGGGTATTCGCCGTACAGCCCGCCTTTCACGTCTCCGCCCAGCACAAACACCGGTGCAGCCGTGCCATGATCCGTCCCGCCGCGCCAGCCGGCCACATCGGGCGGGGCGAACAGCTCCCGTCCCATGCCGGGAGAGCCTCCACCATCTGGCGACCAGCGGAATCTGCAGCGTGCGGGCCAAGGCGGCGGCGTACTCCATAGGCGTTTTGACGAGCGCTCGAAAGCAGCCTTCCCCATAAAATTCATCGGCGATGAAAATTTCGTATAAAGCATCCTTAATTTGCAAAGATTGATGAAGTCGGGCGGCAATCCGCGCGAGCCACGAGGGGGAGGGATTCACACAGGCAAAAGCTTGCAGCAGCTTTGACGCCAGGAAGTCGTACAAAGCCTGCTGTTTCAATAGAAGCTCGGTCACATCGCTTTCATCCCAATTGCCATGATTGCAGAGCATGTTTTTCACCGTGTTATCGTGGCGCTCGGGGCGGAATACAGCTTGATCCGTAGCCTCTTCATAGACCCATCCTGTTAAGGAGCGGGCGGCTTCTTTCGCGTCTGTTTCTGTATAATGGCCGCGGCCCAGTGTAAAGAGTTCCATCACTTCTCTTGAGTAGTTCTCATTAGAACTACTCTTGATGTTGCGGCCCGCATCCAGCCAGATCATCATCGCAGGATCGGTACCGACGGCGAGCAGCAGGTCATGGAAGGAACCGAATCCGAGTCGACAGAAGAGCCCGATTTGGCGGACCATTAAGGGGACCTTTTGAACTTTGGTATACGAGGTGGCAAAATGGCCATGCCTAATAAAGACATCTTCTCGACCAGCGGGGTATAGCTAGGTATCATCCGGTACAGCCAATATGCCTGTTCGTCCTGAAGCGTGCCTGCGGCCAAATAATTGACCGTCCAGCTGCGCGTGCTCGATCGATGCCATCGTCTGAGACGGGGCCTGCAGCGGCAGCCCATTCACGAGTCTGAGGACGGTGGCCTCTTTGCCCAGAGACAAGGACGCTTCAATGTCGGCATCACTGGCGCTAAAGGCGGCGCGGCCCAGCAGGTGAACGATCTCTTTTTCGGTCCATGCGCTGCCCATATGGTGTGCCTCCGTTCTGATGATCGCTTCTTTCTATACATCTATCATACGCGCTGTTCCTTAATGAATAACGGAGCTTCCGTTTAGCGCTTTATTGTGGCAAACGCTGAAAGCAAATGGTACAATTAGGCAAGCGACAAAAAATGCAAATTTTTTTGCAAGTACAAGCAGTCCAGACACAAGTATAGAGACATATTGGAGGGATTAAGTACTTATGACGGCAACAAACAAAACAATCGAGCAGCTGGCGGTCGACACGATTCGCACACTCGGTATCGATGCTGTAGAGAAAGCGAACTCCGGCCATCCTGGTATGGTTATGGGCGCTGCGCCAATGGCTTATGTGCTGTGGAAGCAGCATATGAAACACAATCCTGCGAATCCGCAATGGATCAACCGCGACCGGTTCGTCCTGTCTGCAGGCCACGGTTCCATGCTGTTGTACAGCTTGCTTCATCTGTGCGGTTACGATCTGCCGATGGAAGAGATCAAGAAATTCCGTCAATGGGGCAGCAAAACGCCTGGTCACCCTGAATACGGCCACACAGCTGGTGTAGATGCGACGACAGGTCCTCTGGGACAAGGTGTCGGTATGGCTGTAGGGATGGCGATGGCTGAGGCGCACCTCAGAGAGACTTATAACAAAGAGAACTTCCCGATCGTCGACCACTATACGTATGCGATTTGCGGCGACGGCGACATGATGGAAGGCGTGTCTTCCGAAGCGGCGTCCCTCGCGGGCCATTTGAAGCTGAGCAAGCTGATCATGCTTTACGATTCCAACGATATTTCGCTTGATGGCGATTTGAATATGGCTTTTTCCGAGAACGTGCAAAAGCGTTTTGAAGCTTACGGCTGGCAAGTGCTGCGCGTAGAAGAGCAGAATGACCTGGCGGCGATCTCTAAGGCGATCGCAGAAGCGAAAGCGGATACGACGCGCCCGACTTTGATCGAAGTCAAAACGACGATCGGTTTCGGTTCCCCGAACAAAGGCGGCAAAGGCGGCCACGTAGGCCCTCACGGTTCCCCGCTTGGCGGCGAAGAAGTGAAGCTGACGAAGGCAGCTTACGGCTGGCCTGAAGAGCCGGACTTCCTGATTCCGGATGAAGTCAGAGCACATTACGATGAAATCAAAGTGGAAGGCGCCAAAGCGGAACAGGCTTGGAGCAGCCTGCTTGCCGATTACATCAAGGCTTACCCTGAGCTTGGCAATCAGTTCACCGCGGCGGTGAGCAACGAGCTTCCAGCTGGCTGGGATGCCGAGCTTCCTGCTTACGCAACGACGGACAAGCCGCTTGCGACACGTGCCGCTTCCGGTAACGCAATCAATGCCGTTGCAGGCAAGCTGCCGCAGCTGATTGGCGGTTCTGCTGACCTGGCGAGCTCGAACAATACGATGATCAAAGGCGAATCGAACTACAGCGCCAGCAATCATGCGGGCCGTAATCTGTGGTTTGGCGTACGCGAGTTCGCCATGGGCACGGCAATGAACGGTATGGCGCTGCACGGCGGCGTTCGTGTATACGGCGCTACGTTCTTCGTCTTCTCCGACTACATGCGCGCATCCATTCGTTTGGCTTCCTTAATGCAGCTTCCGGTTGTGTACGTTCTGACGCATGACAGTATCGCTGTCGGCGAAGACGGTCCAACCCACGAGCCGATCGAGCAGCTGCCAGCGCTGCGCGTGATCCCTGGTATCACTGTGCTGCGTCCGGCTGACGGCAATGAGACGTCCGAAGCTTGGCGTTATGCCCTGACGAATCAAAAAGGGCCTGTTGCGCTCGTGCTTACGCGTCAAAACTTGCCGATCCTCGAAGGCACAGTTACAGGTGCTCGCGAGGGCCTTAGCAAAGGCGCCTACGTCGTATCCGACGCGGCGAACGGCAAGCCGGATGCACAAATCCTGGCGACCGGTTCTGAAGTGCAGCTCGCGGTGGCCGCGCAGCAACTGCTCCAAGCAGAAGGCATCCATGTACGCGTTGTCAGCATGCCGAGCTGGGAGTTGTTCGAGAAGCAGCCGCAAGCGTATAAGGATTCCGTCATCCTGCCGGATGTGAAGAAGCGTCTGGCTGTCGAGATGGCCTTCCCACTGGGCTGGGAACGCTATGTCGGCGACCAAGGGTCGATCCTGGGCATTTCCACTTTCGGCGCCTCCGCCCCTGGCAATATCGTCCTGAAAGAATACGGCTTCTCGCCTGAGAACGTAGTTGCTCGTGTGAAAGCTCTGTTGTCTTAATCGTTGTTATGCCTATGCGCGCCGTACCCGGGAGAGGGGCGGCGCGCATCTATAATCAGATCATTTTGAGGGGGAAATTGAACGATGTCCAGCTTTGAAAATGTAACGGTATTAACGAAAGCCAATGTGTATTTCGACGGGAAAGTGACGAGCCGCACGGTCGTTTTCGCAGACGGCACGAAGAAAACGCTTGGTATCCTGATGCCAGGCGAATATGAGTTCGGTACGGATTTGAAGGAAATTATGGAAATCCAGTCCGGCGAATTGAACGTGCTGCTGCCTGGCAGCAGCGAGTGGATCTCGATCAGCGGCGAAGGTGAGTTCACTGTGCCGGCGAATTCGAAATTCAAGCTCGACGTGAAAACCGTGAGCGACTATATTTGCTCTTACATCAGCGAGTAAAGACATCGTCGACCTCGGAGGTTCGGATCGTATGCGGCCGAACCTGGATCTAGCTCCCGTCTTCTTTTCGAACCTGCATGGTTGGGAAAGAGGAGGGGAGTTTTTTTGTGGAGAGAGGTAAGCTGCCCCACGCCACGCAACTCTAGAGTACGTTAAGAAGCCACTCCCGCGGTAACCAAGGCTTGAATACACTAAGCAGCTACTTCTGCACCAACGAACGCTAGAGCGCCCAAGAAGCTACCCCGCACCATCCATCACTAGAACTCCCGAGAAGCTGCTCATCCCCGACATGTGAATTAAGTCCTCTCCGGCGCTGGCCGGCTTGCATTTGGACGGGCAAAAAAGTATGCTAGGAAAAGGAAAAATATAGAGATGGAGGAGATCATTTTGACTCAAAAGCTACACTTTGATTACAGCAAAGCTTTATCTTTTTTATCCCAGCACGAGGTGGATTACTTGTCTGAGCAAGTAAAGCTTGCGCACGACCAACTGCATAACAAAAGCGGCGCAGGTTCCGATTATCTGGGCTGGGTTGACCTTCCGGAGAACTACGACCGTGAAGAGTTCGCACGCATTCAAGCTGCGGCTAAGCAGATCCAATCCGACTCTGAAGCGCTGGTTGTTATCGGAATCGGCGGCTCTTATCTGGGCGCGCGCGCGGCCATCGAAATGCTGTCCCACTCTTTCTACAACATCATGCCGAAAGACAAACGTAAAACCCCTGAAATTTATTTCGTAGGAAATAATATCAGCTCTACATATGTCACGCACTTGATTCAATTGCTGGAAGGCAAAGACTTCTCGGTCAATGTCATTTCCAAATCCGGTACTACGACGGAGCCGGCGATTGCTTTCCGTATTTTCCGCGAGCTGCTGGAGAAAAAATACGGCAAAGAAGCGGCGCGCAAACGGATCTACGCGACGACAGACCGCGAGCGTGGCGCGCTCAAAACGCTGGCGACAGCGGAAGGCTACGAATCCTTCGTCATTCCTGATGATGTGGGCGGTCGTTACTCCGTGCTGACTGCAGTAGGCCTGCTGCCGATTGCTGCGGCTGGCATCGACATCGAAGCAATGATGAAGGGCGCAGCTGACGCCCGTCAGGAATTCGCCAACCCGAACCTGAGCGAAAACTACAGCTACCAGTATGCTGCTGTGCGCAACTCGCTCTATCGCAAAGGCAAAACAATCGAAATCCTCGTGAACTACGAGCCATCCCTGCATTTCGTATCGGAATGGTGGAAACAGTTGTTCGGCGAGAGCGAAGGCAAGGACAGCAAGGGCATCTACCCGGCTTCCGTTGACTTCTCCACGGATCTGCACTCCATGGGGCAATTCGTGCAAGAGGGCAATCGCATTCTGTTCGAGACCGTGATCCAGGTCGATCAAGTGGCCGACCATATCACAATCAGCACGGACGCCGATGACTTGGACGGCTTGAACTTCCTCAGCGGCAAGACGATGGATTTCGTTAACAAAAAAGCGTTCCAGGGCACGATGTTGGCGCATTCGGACGGCGGAGTGCCGAACCTGATCGTCACGCTGCCGGATATGACACCTTACACATTCGGCTACATGGTGTACTTCTTTGAAAAAGCTTGCGGCATCAGCGGCTACCTGCTGGGCGTTAATCCTTTTGACCAGCCGGGCGTTGAAGCGTACAAGAAGAATATGTTTGCTCTGCTTGGCAAACCAGGATACGAGAAAGAGAAAGCGGAGCTTGAAGCCCGCTTGCAGCAATAAGAAACGGGAAACGGCCACTCCGACATGGAGAGGTCGTTTTTTCCATTATTTATGTGGTAAATTTTCTTTCCATATTGTAGAAGTGGTCTGATGTGTGTAGAATGTAATGAAACAGATGCTTCCTTCTACTTAGAAAGGTCGGCTATGCTAGCACATTACAAAACAGTTCAGCAGTACGGATCGTCAGAAATCATCATCAAGAAGTCGCGTTTCATCGGCCATGCCAAACCGGTAGCGTCCGAAGAGGAAGCAATTGCTTTTATAGCGTCGATTAAGAAGGAACACAGTATGGCCACGCACAACTGTTCCGCTTATGTAATCGGAGAGAGGGATCAGATTCAGAAGCAATCTGATGACGGGGAACCGAGCGGTACAGCGGGCAAGCCGATTCTGGAAGTGATCAAGCATCAAGGGCTCAAGAATGTAGCTGTCGTCGTTACCCGCTATTTTGGCGGCATCATGCTCGGCGCAGGAGGGCTTGTCCGTGCCTATACGGACGGGGCCGTGGTGGGCATCGAGGCCGCACAACCGATCTATAAGGTCAACCACCGCCTGGTACAGGCTGAGGTGGATTATACGTGGTACGGTAAGCTGGAGAATGAGCTGCGCAATCGCGGCATGCTGCTCGGGGACGTTCAGTTCACGGACCGGGTAACGGTACCTTGCTACCCGCTGGCAGCAGACGCAGATGCCTTTGCGGCCTGGCTCACAGATATTACGCAAGGCCAGGGCGTTATTACTGTAGGAGAGAATGAGTATATCGTTCACACAAGCCTGCCTTAAGAGGATGTTTATCATCCTCTTTGGTTTACCGGCAGGTTCGGCAACAGGACAATTACATACAGCTGAGGATGCGGAGGGATTAAGATGGCGAGAAAAGCAGTCACGCAAGAGCTTAGCAGAGAGAGAATACTCGCGGAGGCGCGGGAATTATTCAGTACTTTTGGCTATCGCGCTTTAACGATGCGCAGCATCGCTAAAGCAATGGGATACAGTCATGGCGCGTTATATTACCACTTCGATGAAAAAGCGGAATTATTTTATGCGTTAATCAAGGATGATTTCTCCGTTCTATTACAGCGTCAACGTGAATTGGTGCTGCGTGAGCATGGGTTCAGTGTAAGCCTGCTCCAGAAGCTCATGCTGGAGTTCATATGGTTCGGTCTGAGCAACCCTAATCATTATGAAATGATGTTCATGATTCACGAGCCTGAGCTGCAGCAATATTCTCGCACCGAACAAGCACAGTGTCTGGAGATGTTTGCCATCGTAATCAGACAAGTGCTCGTGGGTCAGCCGGATGCCGAAAGCAAGAAGTATACGCTGCCATGGAACTTGTTCATGTCCCTGCACGGTTTTATCTCGTACAGCATTCAGTTCAAACTGCAATATGAGGAAGCCCGCAAGCTGGCTGAAGAGCATGTCCGCCTGCTGTGCGTGAGTCTGAATCTGGATGCGCTTGAGCAGCAGCGTTCGCACATGCACGTTACGTTAATCAACACTGAATCTGCATAAGCATCGCTATCACAAAGCTTGGTTCAAAGTGGGATGTTCCTGCTGGACCAGGCTTTTTTATATGAAAATAGACGCGCTCCAGTCCGCTTGCCGGAAGCTCGCCCCGCTTTCGAACACCCTGTACGTCCGACTTTGGCCCACTCACTGACATGAAATAGCCGCCCACGGGCCCAAATAGCCGCTGTAAGTGGGCAAATCCGGACCGCAGCTCGTGCAGATGGTGCGAAGCGCCCCCTGAATCCTGACTGCTGCCAATCATCACGGATACACTGATCGCAATTAGTTGAGCCAATTCAGTTTAAAACCACACCCTCCTCCGCGCAGTGTGCTGTATACCGGTAAACCCATTAGCCTGTGACCCGGTCGAGGGTCATGAAAGTTTTTGTTTGTTTGCATGGGCGTCAGCTTGTTTTGGTGAAAATAAAGGACATATGTCCTATTGGATCGTAACGTTTTATACTACTATTCAAAGGAAGATCAGGTTCGGAGGTTGTAACTTACAAAAGAATCAAGATAAGGAAACGATTCAGAGACTGGTGCAGGCCAACGGTTTGCACGATATATTTGGCCCGGATGTGCTCAGCGCGATGGAGCTGCGCGTTTACTCCGACCGGGAAATGATTTGCGTCATGGGCGATGAGCTGGACGGTCTGTATGTGCTGGCCGCCGGTAAGCTGAAGATTTACACGCTTCTGCCCAACGGCAAGACGATGCTGCTGCGCTTCTCCCGGCCGTCCGCGATGATCGGCGATGTCGAGTGGATGGCGAAGCACCCCGTCAAAAACAACGTCGAAGCCGTTGGCGAGTGCGCCTTGCTGTTTATCAGCCGCGACCTGATTTTGGAGAAAGAGGCGGAGAATGCGGCTTTTCTATGGTTTATGATCCAAAATTTGAGCCATAAGTTGTATACGCTCGGCAATGCTTCAGCGATGAATCTGCTCTATCCGGTGGAGAACCGCTTCGCCAGCTACCTGCTCTCCTTGTTCACTGCGGAGAACAGCCTTCAACAGGCGGAAGAGCTGCGGACCTCGACGCTGACGGAGACCGCGGAGATGCTGGGGACCAGTTACCGGCACTTGAACCGCATCATTAGCCGGATGATTCAGGAAGGTGTCCTGCAGCGGCAAAAGGGGCGGCTCATCGTGCTGAACGAGGCCCGTCTGCGGGAAATGGCCGGCAATCATTTGTACGTATAGAAAGGGGGTCTACACTTGCCAGGGATTTTATACTCAATGCTCGCAGGCGTGTTCATCGCTATTCAAGGCATCCTCAACACGCGATTAAGTGAAAAAGCGGGCTTCTGGCTGACCAACACGATTGTGCACGGGTCCGGTTTTGTCGTTTCGATGATTTTGTTCCTGCTAATCAGAGACGGCAGCCTGCATTCGCTGCAAAATATGAACAAAGGCTACATGCTGGGCGGTGTATTCGGGGTCGTTATCGTTTTTTCCGTGATGAAAGGGATTGGACAGCTTGGTCCGGCGTATTCCGTCATTATTTTGCTGGCGGCGCAGCTGATTTTTGCTTTGTTGATTGATACGTTCGGCTGGTTCGGGGCGACTGCGACACCGCTGGCGTGGAATAAAATCGCGGGCGTTCTGGTCATCATCGGCGGCATTCTTATTTTTAAAATGAAATAAAAAGCGAATGCGCTCACTTGGGTTCCAGGGGATGGCGTGTTACAATGAGGTCCGAAAGTTGGTCCGAAAGCTTAGCGAAAGGTTTAGGTCATTATGAATTCCTCTCATTTATTGCGTTCTTACAATTTTTTGTACTTTGCGCTGCTCGCCTTGTTCGTCTCGTTTTTGCCCGTCTATCTGGATGCGCAGGGACTGACAACGTCCAAAATCGGCTTGATCATTGGCACCGGGGGGATTATCACCATTTTCTCACAGCCATTATGGGGCATGATTAGCGACCGGACGCGGACGATCAAGAAGGTTATGCTTCTGCTGTTAGCCTCCTCTACGGTCACAGGATATTTTCTATATGCATCGGGCAGCTTCATCATTTTGCTGCTGTTCACGATGCTGTTGTATTTTTTCCTGATGCCGCTGGATCCGCTTACGGAAAGTCTGAATTTCCAAATTGCCGAACTGAACGGTGTCAGTTATGGTTCTATCCGCACATTCGGCGCTTTCGGCTATGCGGTGACTTCACTTGTCGTCGGCTATGCGATGCTCTACTTTGGCGTTCACAGTTTGGCGCTGCTTTTTGGTGGTATCGGGATCATCGGCTTCCTGGTCTGTCTGGTCTTGCCGGATGCGCCGGCTACAGGGAAGCCTATCACTTGGAAAAGCCTGCGCAACTTCTTGAGCTATCGGGAAACGCTCTGGTTCCTGGTGCTCATTTTCGTCGCGGCGGTTCCGCAGCGGATTAACGATACTTACCTGGGCGTCTACATCCGCAATCTGGGCGGCACGTCGGATTTGGTCGGTCAAGCCTGGTTCCTCGCCGCGGGCAGTGAAATCCTTGTCTTCGCGCTGAGCTTCTGGTGGATGCGCAAAGGCAAAGAAATGCTGATGATCTCGATTGCTTGTCTGTTCTATGTCCTTCGCTTTTTCTTATCCGCCTGGATCACAGACCCGCATGTGCTGACGTATTTGCAGCTGCTTCAGACTTTCACCTTTCCTGTCTTTTACTCGGCGGCAATCCAATATTTGTACCGTATCGTGCCTGAAGAGTGGAAAGCAACGGGGCAAACTGTCTTGGCGCTGCTGTTCTTCGGCGTATCGGGCATCGTTGCTTCCTATGCAGGCGGCTGGGTGTATCAGTATCTGGGCGCCAAAACGATGTATTTGCTGATCTCCAGCATGTCCTTTGTGGGGCTGCTGCTCAGCTTCGTGCTGCACCGCGTGTACGGCGGCAGGCATGAATCCATCGCTGAACCTTCATAATTCACGAAGTAGAAGCCCTTCATTCCGGCGGCAACATGGTTAAGCCCGGATGGAGGGCTTTGTCATATGACAAATGTCATCTTGAAGTCATGACATTTCAAAATTGTTGAGGATTTGGATTGGAGTTATAGTAAGTGTATCAAAAACGTAACCCACAATCTCATGGATAAAGGAGTTCTATACAAAATGAATACTGCAACGTTAATTGGCTATGGCGTAGCCGCAGTTATTATTGTGTTTGTGTTTTGGTTGAGATCCCGGAGAAGCGGGCGTCCCATTCGAAATAAAGGGTATGGCATGCTTACTCCGCTTGCCATTCTGTTGTTCGTATTCGGATTTAGTATTCATTCGATGACACTGATTCCTAATCACCCGTTTGTCGTGCCTGCTTGGTGGGAGATGGGGGCTGCCGCTCTGCTGGGTCTTGGACTGGGCAGCTTGATGCTGTATCACACCGGCTACGAGAAGCGGGAAGATGGGCAAGTGTATGCGAAGCCGAATAAAAACTTCAAATTCGTGTTGATAGCTGTGATTATCATTCGCGTTGCCTTGTCACAGTACTTCAAAGGCCTTGATTATATTGACCTCAGCCTGCTGACCATGGTCATGGCGTTCGTGTACATCTGCGTATGGCGTGTCGGTAGTTTCCTCAAATTCCGCCGCGTCTATGCGACTTCTGTTTAAAGAGCAAGCCCCTTGATCCTGGAGCAAATATTCCGGTTCGAGGGGCTTTTTTAATGAAATAATGAGGCCAAATATGGAATCAGCTTGGAAGGATGCGTATTTTTGTGCATGATCATTTGTGAGTAAAAATGTGGAAAGCGTTCATCCTGCAGCTTTACGTCGCGTAGTGTACCTTTGTCCAGCTCATCTTTGGCCCCAATTCGCGGAATCAACGCGGCGCCCATGCCGATCATGACGCACTGTTTGACAGCTTCGATACTGCCCAGCTAAGAGACTACCTGATAGAGCACCTGCTCTTTTTTAAGCGAACGCTCCAGCGCCATCCGGTACGTGCAGCCGGCCTCGGTCAAGATGAGATCGCATTGATGCAAGTCGCGAAGCTGAAGCGCTTCTCAGTCACCGAGCGGATGTCCCGGCGGCCAAATAACGATCAGCTCTTCTTGTCGCAGCGGCTCGGCGTGGATCTCCGGATCGGAGAACGGCGTCTCCAGGATGAAGCCGATGTCGAGCTAGTAATTGGG
>Ga0209566_100884_pt1 | contig 14540 bp, 11 predicted proteins | sample Araplavi_mTSA_r2_2_FD_184287 | JGI IMG/M metagenome (GOLD analysis project Ga0209566, IMG submission 184287) | Arabidopsis root microbial communities from North Carolina, USA - plate scrape CL_Cvi_mTSA_r2 (SPAdes) (version 2) | ecosystem: Host-associated > Plants > Roots > Endosphere | place...
CATTCCGCTTTCGATTATCAGTTCATCTGTGAACAATCCCAAGTTGTATACGATACGCGCAATGCGGTTAAGGGCGAGTATGGTTCAGCCAAATATTATCGACTTTAATCACCATCGGCGTGCCAGCACAATTCGGATTGATCACCTTTTGAAGAGTCTCCTTCACACCCTTTTTTCCTTTGAAATGTTATTTGTGATCTTTCTGTTCGCAGGTGTATTCAAATCCGATCCAAGATTCAGTTGGATACCGATGGACATCACGATGCTGACGTTGGGACTCGGTGTGCTGGTATCGATTTTTGTACTGATGAAGAGGAAATTCATCGTTCTATGGGACAGCTACATGGTAACAGCCATTTATCTTCTGCTCGCAGCCTATGCGATGCTGTCGCTAATCTGGTCCCCAAGCCAGATCTATGCCACTGATAAAGTGTCCAAGATGCTTACACTCGTGTTGTGGTCAATCATCGGCAGCTCATGGATCATTGCTTCGGAACCGAAGCGGGTACAGCGATTCATAATGGCGCTCGGCATATTCTCCTTATGGATTGCAGGGGAAGGGATTCTCACCTACGCAGCGTCCGGGGGGAAGGGATTTGTCAACGTTATGGGTGGCACGTATTTAGGAGCAGGCCAAATTTCGAGCTTAGGTGCAATTGTATTCATGTGGCAGCTTCTGTTCGGACAGAGAGAAGCCCTGTATAAATTGTTCTCATTGTTCTCATTCGGTATTTGTATGTTTCACTTATTTGTTGGCGGGGGTAGAGGTCCTCTGCTAGCAACATTTCTGTCCTTGCTCTTGCCGATGCTGTATTCGATTCGATTGGAGCACAATCGGATGTACGTAAGGCGTTACAGCTTATTGTTGCTTGCCATGATAGCGGGGGCGATCTCTACAGCGGTAATATGGTCTGCATCCCCGAATCCACCACAGACATTGCTGCGGCTATCTCTGCTGATGCCGGGAAGTGATGGAATTGGGGGGTCGGCCTCCGCAAGGGTGTCGTATGCAGGCGAAGCGGGGGATTACTGGCTGAGATCCCCATTGCGGGGCAATGGGATTGGATCATGGCCTGTGCTGTCTCAGATGGACGATTTCCGCGATTATCCGCATAATCTGTTCATCGAAGTGATGGTAGAACTCGGAGGTATTGGCTTGCTGCTCTTAGCTTTACTGATTGGCATTACGATTCGATATGCGATATTGATCTTGAAATCTGCTCAATCCGAGCGCTGGATCGTGCTGGTCATGATATTTATAGCCATGCTGTTCAATGTAACGGTCAGTGGCGATATTCCCGACAATCGAGCGTTCTTTGCCGTAATCGGCCTGCTTCCAGTCATTACTAAAGCAGGATTATTAGCAGCGCGAGAGGAGGAGCATTCTATTGCACACCGTTAAATATGGCAGCAGCGGATTGATGGAGGATCAACATGAGCTTAATCATTTGTTCACGGTATGCATGCTTAGTACGGCCCACGATGCCAACGATTCCCGCATAACGTACAAAGAAGCCGTCTCACTGGCCAAGGCGGGATATAACACACTGTTCATTGTACCGCACCATGGAGAGGAAGTTATTGAAGGGGTGCGCATTGTCCCTCTGCCGATTCCACGCTCTCGGTCTGAGAGAATGTGGACGACAACATGGCGACTCTATCAGGCGGCGAGGCAAATAGATGCAGACGTATACCATTTTCATGATCCAGAATTGATTCCGATAGGGTTGTGGCTGAAGAAAAAGGGATACAGAGTCATATACGATGTGCATGAAGATGTCCCGCGCCAGATTTTGAGCAAAGGGTGGATTCCGAAGTGGCTAAGAGGCGGCGTATCTCGATTGGTGGAGCGGATAGAGCTCTGGGCTAGTCTTCGCTTCGATGCGATTGTAACGGCAACGACTCATATTGAGGAACGGTTCGCTAGACATCCGAAGTGTTACACCGAGACGGTGTGCAATTATCCAATTCTGGACGAATTCGTACAAACTGCCGAGTCACCACAATCCGGGGAATTCGTTGGCATTTCCCAACATGCAGGTAAGGAGGACGCCGTCTGTTATGTCGGCTCCATCGGGAATATTCGTGGACTTCAGCAGATAGTTGGCGCCATGGAGTTCGGAATACCGGATAAAAAGCTTTTGCTGGCGGGTTCCTTCGCTTCTGCCGAGGAGAAGCATGTTGCTATGGGACGTTCCGGCTGGGCCAAAGTTGATTACCTCGGGCAGTTGAACCGCAAGCAGGTATATGAAACGATGGCTCGTTCGAGAGCAGGGCTCGTTATTTTGCACCCGACGATCAATTACATAGACGCGCTCCCGATCAAGCTGTTCGAATATATGGCGGCGGGCATTCCCGTCATCGCCTCTGACTTCCCAAAGTGGAGGCAGATTATTGAGCAAGCAGGCTGCGGATTTTGCGTCGACCCCTTCGATCTTGAAGGCATATCGAAACGAATCGATTGGCTCATTACGCATCATGAAGAAGCGGAAGAAATGGGGCGCCGCGGGCAAGAAGCAGTTCAGTCTCTCTATCATTGGAATGTAGAAAAAGAAAAGCTGCTGCATGTTTATGCCGACGTCACGGGCCGCATCAGGAAGGAAGAAGTACAGCAAACTGCCTTTGGCACGATGAATAGGGAACGTGAAAGGAAGGTTGTAAAGTAGCATGGTACTACCAACACAAGTTAGCGCTCGTAACATTTTGGTTCTGGCTCCTCATACGGATGATGCGGAACTTGGCTGTGGCGCGTTTATTGCGAAGCAGATCGAGTCAGGAGCTAATGTGGTTGTCGCGGCGTTTTCGGTAGCTGAGCAATCACTGCCGGGCGATTTCGCCAAAGACACGCTGGCGCATGAATTTCATGCATCCATGGACGTATTGGAAATTCCACATGACAATCGCATCATCTATCGATTCCCTGTCCGCCAATTTCCCACCCATCGCCAAGAATTGCTGGAAGTTCTCGTTGGAATGAAGCGAGACATGAAACCGGATTTGGTCCTAGTGCCATCCTCGTCCGATATACACCAAGATCATCAAGTCATCTGTAGTGAGAGCCAGCGTGCATTCAAGGAACAATCCCTTTACGGTTACGAGCTCCCTTGGAATCAACTGAGCACCAATTCACGAATATTTGCCCCGCTTGACCGGAAATATATGGAGCGGAAATGGGAGGCTTTGCAGCAATATCGTTCTCAGCTGCATCTGAACCGGAGTTATTTTACGAGAGAAATGGTATTTGGATTGGCCAAAATTCGAGGCGTTCAAATCGGTGAAGAATATGCCGAAGCCTTTGAACCCCTCAGGGTGAGAATATGATTGTCAGCATTCATCAGCCGAATGTCCTGCCGTGGCTTGGTTTTTTTCATAAGATGGCCTGCTCGGATTTGTTCATCTTGCTCGATACCGTTCAATTCACGAAAAATGGCTATCAAAATCGGACAATGATCGACACGCAAGGTGGGCCGAAATGGCTGACTATTCCCGTAGCGAAGGAAGGCTTGTTCGGAACGAGGACGATCGATGTGCGAATTGCAAACAACCGCGACTGGCAGGGGGATCACATGCGCCAGCTCGAAGCCAGCTATGGCAAATGCCCTGGGTATCTTCAGCGGAAAAATGAACTACACGATCTCTACGGTGCGAAATATGAGCGTCTTGTCGATTTTGCTATCCCGAGCATCGAACTGCTCATGAACTGGCTGGACATACGCACTCCGCTCATCCGTTCCAGTTCCATGTTGGCAGATGGGAGTAAATCGGAGCTGCTTGCTCAGCTCGTGCATGAGGCAGGCGGCGATGTTTATTTATCAGGTCCCAGCGGCAGGGAGTATTTAGATGAATCCATATTTCACAAATATGGAATCCGGGTGGAATATCACGAATTCACACCGTTTTCTTATCCGCAAAGACATGCCAAGGAAGGGTTTACGGGCGGGTTAAGCTCGCTGGATTATGCGATGCAAGTGGAAACTTTGCATTGGAAGGAGGCGGCAGTATGAGTGTAGCTGGAATGAACATATGGATCGTGAATCATTACGGAGTCGCCCCTGGCACAGGCGGAGGGACTCGTCATTTTGATTTGGCGAAGCAGCTTGTGAGGCAAGGAGCGAGTGTCACGATATTTGCTTCCGCCTATGGGCATCAGAATTGGATTAATCATTTGGAAGGCTCGCGCAATGCGGTTCGGGAAGTGACATATGATGGAGTGCGGTTCGTCTGGCTCCGCACAACGGCTTATAGGCGCAATGATTGGCGGCGCATTAAGAATATGCTGGATTATACATGGCGCTGTTATTGGGAGGGGCGGCGGCGCAAAGAGAGCCCAGATCTCATCATCGGATCCCTTATGCATCCTGCGGCTGCATGGATCGGTTCCCGCCTCGCTGCTCATCATAATGCGGTATTCTACTTTGAGGAACGAGACTTATGGCCGCAGACACTCATAGACTTCGGCAAGATGTCGCCGAACCATCCGATCGTCAAGGCACTCTATTGGCTGGAATCTCATCTATATCGGAAGGCGTCCCGCATCATCGTGCTGTTCGATAAAGCTGCTGATTATGTGGAGAAGCAGAGCGGGCTGGGATCGAAGGTGCTGGTTCTGCCTAATGGCGTCGATATGGAGCGCTTCGCTCTTCCGCTGGCCGAACTCCCTTCTGAGGTGGAGCGCCAATTTGAACAATGGCAAGGGAAGTTCATTGCGATTTATACCGGATCGCACGGTATTTCTGACGGCATACATCATCTTTTGGAAGCAGCAGCACTTAGTAAGGGAACCGACAGTAATATTCAATTCGTCTTTGTTGGGGACGGACCGGAGAAGGAAGCTCTAGTGAAGCAGGCGGAACAAGCGGGATTGACTAATGTAGCCTTCCTCCCACTCGTGAAGAAGGAGGCTGTGCCTACACTTTTGGCGCGGGCTCATGTAGGGTTAATTGCGCTGCGAGATGCTTCTGTATACAAATGGGGCATGAGCTTCAACAAAATGTACGACTATATGGCCTCTTCATTGCCGACTCTTCTCGTTGGCAAGATTGACGATTCGGTCATTGCAAAGGAACAAATCGGTCTTGTCCTGCAAGATCCAGAGGAATTGAGCGAAGCTCTGTCCAAACTGGCGAGGCAGTTGAAGGATCAGGAGGAAATGGGCCGCAGAGCAAGAGATTATGTGGAACGAGAGCATGATTGGGAACGCATGTCCTATAAGCTTTCCGCGGCAATAGCGGAGGACGTTGGGCGTAACGAGAAGCGAGTTAGCAAGCGGAATACGGCTGCGTCCTACGATGTGTAGAAGGGATGATTCGAAGATGGGGATAAAGGATGACAAGCGAGCAGCAGCAGAATTGCAAGTGTTGGGACAGGATATTCGAATGGGGGAACAGGTGAGGCTGGGATATTTCTGTGTAATTGGTGATGGAGTGACAATCGAAGATGGAGTCTGCATTGGTGATGGGAGCATCATTGGAGCAGGTGCGGTCATTGGCAAGGGAGCGGTTATCGGCCGTCATGTCATCATCGAAGAGAAGACGGTTGTGTGCGATGGGGTAACGATTATGGATCAAGCCGTCATCGGCAAGCAGCCATTTCGTGCGAAACGATCTGTACTTCAAGATAGAGGAAGCCAGGATCCGTGCATCATCGAGGAAGGCTGCACGATTGGAACAGCTAGCATCGTATATGCGGGTGCTGTTCTGGAGCAGGATGTATTCGTCGCCGACCTAGCTACTGTGCGTGAACGTGTACGTGTAGGTGCTGGTACGATTATCGGACGCGGATCTTCGGTAGAGAACGATTGTACGGTAGGCGCACGCTGCAAGTTGGAAACGAATTGTTACATTACGGCTTATTCCACCATTGGTGATGATGTATTTGTAGCGCCGGGTGTTATCACGAGCAATGACAATTTCATTGGCCGGACGAAGGAACGATTTAAGTGGATGAAGGGAATAACTGTGAAGAAGGGCGGACGTCTTGGGGCTGGAGTCGTAACGCTGCCGGGGGTTGTCATTGAAGAAGAAGCCGTTGTCGCGGCTGGAAGTGTTGTTACTAAAGATGTGGAAGGACAGCAATTGGTCATGGGGATTCCTGCACGTGTTCTCCGTCAAGTGGCCGAGGGACAATTGCTGCAGCATCAGTAATGAAGCGTATATTCGATATTGCAGTTTCGTCCATTTTACTGCTCGTAATCAGCCCGATTCTCCTTATTACCTATATTTGCGTTCGCGTTGCATTAGGTTCGCCGGCCATTTTCAAGCAGGAGAGGCCGGGCAAGGATAAGCGCGTATTCCAGGTTTATAAATTTCGCACGATGTCAGACGCCAGAGACAGTGCAGGGCAACTGCTTCCAGATGCCCACCGCATTACCCCTTTTGGTACGTTCCTGCGCTCAACGAGCTTGGATGAGCTGCCCCAATTGTGGAACGTGTTGCGCGGAGACATGAGTCTGGTTGGGCCACGGCCTTTGCTCGTGAAGCACTTGCCGTACTTCACGAAGCGGGAACAGAAACGATTCCATGTTCGTCCGGGCATTACTGGATTAGCCCAAGTGAAGGGAAGGAACCATCTATCCTGGAATGAACGTTTGGAGCTTGACGTCCAATATGTGGAGAACTGGTCCTTCTGGCTGGATATCAAAATTTTGTTCTTAACAATCATTACTGTGGTCAAGCGGGAGGGAGTTGCACTTCCCGGAAGTCGTGGGGCATCTGATCTCGATAAGGAACGATATCACAGCCGCGAGGGGTGACGGGGACATGTGGAAACGATTATTTCCTGACTGCTGCATCGAGTCACGAGGCGAATCTGTTCATGTCCGAACGCTGGAACCGGCACATTATGAGGAAATTTCCCGCATGAGCGAGACATGGATGCCTGCGGAACTCTATGAAGCGACGCTTTTTTCAGCTCATGGATATGCTGATTTCTTGCGTGCTTCGCTTGCTATCCCGCCATCTCGTTTCACTTCGCATTTTATAGGGATGTATAGGAATGTGGATTCTCTGATTGGCTTCGCGGAATGGAGACTGATCGATGACATCTTATTTCTGAACAATTTCTATGTATCTGCTCCGTTCAGAGGAAGGGGCATCGGTTCCCATGTGATTCGGCAGGCAAGCATTCACGCCGCGAAGGAGGGCTTCTCTTCCGTGCAGCTTGATGCATTCGACACGAACGAATCTGCCATTCGGCTATATGAGCGGAACGGATTCGTTCGCCAGCATGCTTATTATTGGTATGCAAGTGCTCCGCTGCATCAATGGAAGGACGTAGAAGCGGGAGAGACCAGCTTGAATTATATGGTTCAGGACTGGCCGCAAGCAGTAGCCAGCCTCGAAGTGTATGGCTATGGATTCTTCCGCGTGAGCTTCGATCGTCAAGAAGAACGAATTGTGCTTATGAAGGAGAACTTTTTCCGAATGCGCTTGAAGGCTGCTATGAATAAGGATGTGCTTGCTCTGCTTGCACGTCTTGCCCCGCATCGAAGGGTGCTTGTGTCAGACGGAGGGGAAGAGCCGCCTCACTCCGGCATGGAGCAGTTGGCTGTAGCGTTTCGCATGGTGAAGCCATTGTCGACAAGATGAGGACAGGAAAGGGTTAAGGGCCATGAATATTACAATACCTGCATTGTTCGTGCCCGAACGAACATATATCATTCAACAATTGATCGGCGATATGCTTGGATTACCGTACCAGCTCGTCGTGGACGATGATATGGATCGGTCTCCCTATATCCGGTTCGCACTGTCGAACGGGAGCAGCCTGTATATCAGAGATGCATTCTTTGCTCAATATGAGGATGGACTGTCTTACCTGTCCGCGGATACGAACCAACTACGTGTGTCCTATGCCAACTCCAGATTTGCTCCCGAAGGGGATATGCCCATATGGTTTGGGAGAGGGGAATGGCGAGTGGATGGAGGGGACTTGTATTGCGAAGCGGATCTGCTTGCTGCTTGCTTTTTTATGCTCACTCGATGGGAAGAGTGCGCGAACATAAGAGACCGTCATGAACGGTTCCCCTCATCCAGCAGTTTAGCTGTTCGAAGCCGCTTCTGGCAGCGTCCTGTTGTGAACGAGATGGCGGAGATGCTCTGGAATATGCTCATTGAAGTAGGGCTAGAGACAGAACGAACAAATCGTTCCTTTGAATTGATTGTGACGCATGATGTGGATGATCTGCGGTATTGGGATGGTACGAAGCGTCTTATTCGGAGTATGGCAAGAGGCTTGGCCAACTTCAACCCATTGGCTCCCATTAGAAGCATACAGGAATACATACAAGTAAAATCAGGTAGATGTGCCGATCCATACGATACATTCGATTGGCTGATGGATCTGTCTGAGCAGGCAGGAGTTCAATCCAGGTTCTATTTTATGGCGGGGGGCACGACCTCTTACGACAATCGATATGACGTCCGGGGAGAACTCGCTCGTTCGGTGCTCAAGCGCGTACGTGAGCGCGGTCATATCGTCGGATTCCACCCCAGCTATGATGCATACTGCAATGAAGAGTTGTTCTTGCAAGAGAAGGAGCGGATTCAAGAGGCGGCGGGATGCGTGGTGACAGAGGGAAGGCATCATTATTTGCGCTTCCGTGTTCCGGATACATGGGGCATATGGGAGCGAGCCGGGATGAAGATAGACAGTACGATTGGGTATGCCGATGAAATCGGGTTTCGCAGCGGAATCTGCCATTCATACCGTGTCTTTGATATTCATGCCAGACAGCCATTATCTCTACTAGAGCTCCCTCTAACCGCAATGGAGGTTAGCCTTGGCGGTTATCAAGGACTTGAACCCGCTCAGATGTTTGAGCAGATGAATAACCTTCTAGGAGTCGTGCATCGATATTGCGGACAGTTCGTTTTATTGTGGCATAATTCCAATATTCGCAATTCGTTCTGGAAGCCATATGCGAATTACTATCATTCGTTCGTCATTCAAGGAGGGTGTCCAATTGGGTAATGTTCAAATACTGTCGCCTGACGAGTGGAAGCAATGGGATGAACTTGCCAAGAGTATAGTAGATCCGGACATATATTGGTTATCAGGCTATTGCTCCTTATACGAGAGCGGACAGGAAGAATCGGCACGTCTATTTATTTACAAAGAAGATACCGGAACTGTCATGTATCCATTTGTCCTGAGGCAAGTCAATACTCTACCGCATATTAAGCGCTTATGGGAAGACGCTCCGGAAATGTACGACATCATTACCCCATACGGTTATGGAGGACCTATATGCACTTCTTCACATGATCAAGATCGTAACGGATTGCTTGGGCGATTTCAGCAAGCTTTCTCCAGCTATTGTAAGAATCAGAAAATTATAACGGAGTTTGTCAGATTTCATCCTCTTTATCGCAATCATCAGGATTACATGGATGTGGATCCGTGCTTCGTGCGCAATACGATCAGTGTAGATTTAGAACCGACGGTAGACGATATTTTCGCCAAGTTCAGCTCCAAGAACCGGAATCGGATTCGTGTATCTTTGAAATCTGGACTTTTTGGACGGCAGGAAACGATGACGTTAGAACGGATGCAATCTTTCATTGATATGTATTATCACACGATGGATCGTGTTAAGGCTCAGGCCAGCTATTACTTTACTGAACAATACTTTTATGACATGCTGGCTCGCCTATCCGATCAGCTCACCATGCTGGGAATATACGCGGAAGACGAGTTGGTTTGTGCATCGATATTTTTGCATGAAGGTGAACATGTGCACTATCATCTGCTCGCCTCCAATGAGCGATATTTTTCTTGCGCGCCCAATAACTTTTTGCTGTATTTCGCCATACAGCACTTCAAGGAACGAGGATTCAAGAAGATTCATTTAGGCGGCGGTTATACGGGCAATGATTCCTTGTATCGCTTCAAGAAAGGGTTCAATAATCATGAACCATTGGACTTCTATGTTGGAAGAAAAGTACGAGATCCCTACCTATACAAATTATTGAAAAGCAAATTTAATGGTATTACGGAGAGCGAGTATTTCCCATTTTATCGCGACCCTTCACTTATGGCGGTTGGGATTGACTCAGCAGAGGTGACCCAGTATGTCTAAGCCTTATATATATCTCTCTCCTCCGCATATGGGAGGTGAAGAACGGATTAAAATCGATGAGGCATTTGCTAGCAATTGGCTGTCCTCTGTCGGTCCGCATATTCAGGCATTTGAAGAAGAAGTGGCCCATTATGTAGGGGCGCAAGGAGCAGTTGCGCTAAGCTCAGGGACGGCGGCTATCCATTTGGCTTTACGGCTGGCCGGGGTAGAAGCGGGCGATTATGTGCTATGTTCCACGTTTACCTTTATAGCTAGTGTGAATCCTATCCTGTACTTGAACGGGATTCCTGTATTCGTTGATTCGGAGCCGAATTCTTGGAATATGTCGCCTGAGGCGCTGGAGCGGGCATGTGAGCAGCTTGTGCAGGAGGGGAAGACGCCGAAAGCTGCTGTCATTGTTCATCTCTATGGGCAGAGCGCAGATATGGATGCAATTATGGCTATCTGCAATCGTTATGGCATTATTGTCGTGGAAGATGCAGCAGAGTCACTAGGTACGACCTATCGTGGCAGACATTGTGGGACAATCGGTCATTTCGGCATCTATTCGTTCAACGGCAATAAGCTCATTACTACATCCGGAGGGGGAATGCTGGTGAGCAGCGACCCCGTGGCACTTAGAAAGGCTAGACATTGGGCAACCCAGGCTAAAGAAGATCTGCCGTACTATGAGCATTATGAGATGGGGTACAATTACCGCATGAGCAATGTGCTGGCAGGAATCGGACGGGGTCAGCTCACCGTGATTGAAGGGCGAATTGCCGCAAGGAGGGCTGTATACCAGAGGTATCGGAGTGTATTGGAAGCTTATGATGGTATTCGACTGATATCAGAACCTACCTACGGAAGATCGACTTGCTGGCTTACGGTTATCTTGGTTGACTGCAAACGTACGGGGACATATCCGCTCTCGATCAAAACCGCTCTGCAGCAGAATGGCATCGAGTCGCGCCTTGTATGGAAGCCGATGCATCTGCAGCCGATGTTCCACTCCTGCATATATTTCCCTCACGAGTCGCATCTTAGTGTGTCCGAGCAATTGTTTGCACAAGGGCTATGCTTGCCATCCGGCTCGAATCTGACGAGTGCCGAACAGGATCGGGTGGTCGATGTCATTTTGGAACATTTACAGCAGAATGCGATTTATCGGCAAAGTGTGTAGAACAGGAAGAAGGATAGAAACCGAGTGAAGAAGGAATCACCCGGCTGCCCGTACCATTTTTATAAGCCTGTATAGGATCTTTTTTCTATCCACTGATTGGGTGCTTGAATGCATTGCCAGCCTTCTACGACATATTTGCTGCCGTCGGTGCCGAGCAGCGAGAGATTATCGTTCAAGATCATTCGCCCTTTATCCCATTGTCCTGCAGTAGGCGGCTGCGTGCCGAGATTCACACCAGGTATGATCTCTTCGTAGCCAGACCAGACCGCTGCCGTGCAGTCGATGCTGTAAATGCAGAAACTCTTGATGCGCAGCGGCTGTGTTCCTCCTGATAACAAGACGCGTATCATAGTGACATCAGAATGAACACGGAAATAGAAGTCTTTGTTGGAATCATTGCCGGTAATATAACCGCCTATTGCTCCACCCCCGGGTGCGGTTGTGTTGAAGTAGGGCTCTGCGTTGGAGGAGCCTTTGACTGTAGCTTCATTTTGAATAGTGCTTCCTAGAATGTTGCCGTTTGCATCGTAGCAGATGACAATGACGCGTCCCCCATATCCAGCGATCGTATCTTTTTGTACAATAAATCGCTTGGCTTTGGAGGAGTTGATGAATACGCCGATTGCTGGCTGAATAAGCTCTACATATTCATTGGCGAGCGTCATTGCTCCAGATTTCAGAACTGTGGACGTGCGAGAAGTGGCGACATTAACGCGTGGAATATTGACTAAGCTATTCCCATTGTAGTAGCAGGCTATTTTATTCAGGGGACCGGATAGGAAGATCATGTTTCCTTTTGTATTGATTAATTTGGATTTGCGTGAGGAGTACACGGATACAGGATAACGGCTTCGATCATCGATATTGCTTCCGTTCAGTTCTCCATAACCGACATTGAACACGTTATTCGAAGACGAGTTGAACACCCGTACAAAGGTTGTATTATTGTCCTCGTTGCGCATATCTTGGAATTTATTTTGCTCACCGTGATAGATCAGAAGCGGGACTGCTTCGGCATTGCCCGTAAGGTAGGATTGGCCAAGCTCGAAGCTAGGTTTGATAAAGACATTGTTGTTATTGTAAAAGTACGAATTATCAGGCGATACAATGCGAATTCCGTAACGGCTTGCATTCGTATTGACCTGACTCCAGCATCCAAACCTTCCATTCTCAAATAAATTTTCATTGACCCAGCCAGAACGAACTGCCGACAAATCCAGCGCAATCTTATTATTCATGATTTGTCCAAGTGTCAGCTTGTTGAAGGAGAATCCTTTACTATTTCCCTTAGCTTGCAGACCGATTGTGAAGCCATCGATTCCCACAATATCGATATTACATGAGATGAAGTTGGTCAGAATGATGCCGATGTTCCCTTCGTTGCTCCAGTCGGATACTTGAGCATTTCGGACATTCAATTTGTAATCCATCATGGTGGTAGATTCGATGGCATTGCCGATCAGCAGACAAGGTTGAGTGTTGTCTCCCTTATAAATAAGCGGGGCATCCATAATAAGTCTGACGCCGGATGGCACGGTGATTGCTTGGGAGACTACAGCACCTTTGCCGGGAGGAAAGTAGACGCTCATCTGATTGACCGCAGCGAATTGCAGCGCTTTATTGACTGGAGTGGTATCGTCTGCTGCTCCATCATACAAGGCTCCGAAGTTCTGCGGCGTAACAAAATTCGGATTAATCATAGGCGGACACATCCTCTTCTATCGGAATAGTAGCTTGTTTTTTATACAATATGAAACGCCCTACTAGAAAGTGATGACAGCAAATGTCACGATATATGAGCAAGGAGATTACAAATATGACAACTTATAGAATTGATTGGAAATGGAAGTTAATTATCGTTTCTTTCATTATTGCTGCACTATATTTTTGTATCGATTTCGTGTTTATGAACAGTCCGCATGCAGCAGGCCAGTCCAGGAGCAATTACTATACAGCAGAGAAGCGCCAAGCTGTTCAGGACAATGTGAAAATGTATAAATGGGCGCGGGATGAAAGGGATGCAAGCATAAGAAGGGCGCAAAAATATATAGATTTGAGCTACGAAGAGCTATGGTCGATGATTACCACGCAGGTCTTGCCGAGAAGCTATGATGTGAATGAAGAGATGGGAAGTGTGATAGGTGGTCAGAAGGGGCCTCGTGATGACCGTTCAAGCTACGAAATTGATCCTGTGGCGAAGCCGTGGAAAGTAAAGGATAAATCGAATGGAATGATGTTCCCAACGAATGATTTCGCTTCATACTACCGGAGCGGCTTAGATGATAAGGGAGGATTTGATCCGAAGCGTGCCGACCGCAAATATTTGGTGAATACGCTGTATCCGGACAAAGGCACGGCATTTGGCGTCGATGACGGCAGTGGGTATGTTGATGAAAAAGGCAACAAGTATACATTTATCGCGTTCTACAATCATTGGGTATGGAGTCAGTGGTTAACTGATGCATTGCGTTCGCTGCGTGAAGCTTACTTATATACGGGAAATGAGAAGTACGCTTATAGCGGCCTGATTCTATTAGATCGTGTAGCCGATGTGTATCCTGATATGGACATCTCCGTGTATCGGTGGGAGGATGGGTTCAAAAATGCGCACGGCGGGACGGGACAGGGAAAAGTATTGGGATCAATTGCTGAAGTTACACTGACGGAGCAGCTGCTCCTCAGTTACGATGCCTTTTTACCCGTACTCCAGAAGAAGACTGCTCCATACTTGTCCTTTTTGCAAAAGAAAGCCGCTCGTTACAGCCTTCCCTCATCGAAGGGAACAGCCGACAGTATAAAGCAAAACTTTGAGAATCGTATCATTCGTCAAATTGTGCCTGCTGTCAAGAAAGCGCAAATCTCAGGCAACTTCGGATCTCATCAGAATGTGATTGCACTAGCGGCTATTACCTTGGATCAGCTTCCTGAATCTGCGGAGTGGATTCAATTTGCGCTGCAGTCAGGGCAGTTGGAGCGTGTAGCGGGCGGCGGATGGAGAATAAGCGGCGGGGGCGTCTATGACGTTCTGGCGAATCGTATTGATCGCGACGGTTATGGTGATGAAGCTTCTCCTGAATACAATGTGACTTGGTTGGAACGAATGAACAGTTTGGCGGATATTTTGGACAGCTATGAGCGCGTCCCAAGCGCGGATTTGTATAAGCATCCGAAGATGAAGAAGATGTTCTATGCCTTTCTTGATCTTGTGATGCAAGGCAAGGACACACCCAATATCGGGGATTCCGGCTCGATAGGCAAAGATAATATTTGGGCGAAGCGGGACTTGGTATGGAGGGCATT